>Ga0180220_1000784_pt1 | contig 28814 bp, 26 predicted proteins | sample eDN5th37CBELigBY_FD_151335 | JGI IMG/M metagenome (GOLD analysis project Ga0180220, IMG submission 151335) | Enriched backyard soil microbial communities from Emeryville, California, USA - eDNA 5th pass 37_C BE-Lig BY (version 2) (version 2) | ecosystem: Environmental > Terrestrial > Soil >... | reverse complement strand
ATTAGCGCCGGCTGGCAAAGATAAGGGATAGTTGACATCGACCAGCGATTTCACTATACTGATCTGTAATCTTATATGCGGCATGCGTTGAAAGAGCCCAGTAGCAAGCTTTGTCCCTGTTCCAGAGAGCCGGGGGTGGTGGAACCCGGTACACACGAAGCGACTGCGAAATACACTCTGGAGCATCCCGGGTAATGCCGGGCGGAAGCGCGAACGATACTTCGCGAAATGAGCGGCATGAATGGCGCGCGGCATGCGCTTAAGCCATTGATGCAATGTGGGTGGTAACACGGTTATTCAATCGTCCCTATGTCTAGAATTAGACAAGGGGCGATTTTTGTTTTTTCAACGCGAAACGGCTGGTTCGTTATAAGGTGATCTAAATTTTAGGGGAGTGTTTTGCAGTGAATATTATCGACGAACTTGCATGGCGCGACGCCATCAATCAGCAGACGGACGCCGAAGGCCTCCGAGAATTGACGAACCAAAAATCGATCTCGTTGTACTGCGGGGTGGACCCGACCGGCGACAGCATGCATATCGGCCATTTGATCCCGTTCATGGTGCTCAAACGGTTCCAGCTTGCCGGCCATCGTCCGGTGATTTTGATCGGCGGGGCCACCGGTACGATCGGCGATCCGAGCGGGCGCACAACGGAGCGTTCCTTGCAAACACTGGAACAAGTCCAGGCCAACGTGGACGCGCTGACCGCACAGCTGAAAAAATTGTTCATGACCGAAGGGGACAATCAAATCCGGTTCGTCAACAACTACGACTGGACGCATAAAATTAACGTCATCGAATTTTTGCGCGATTACGGCAAAAACTTCAGCATTAACGCGATGCTGGCAAAAGACGTCGTCGCGAGCCGGCTTGAAAGCGGCATTTCCTTCACGGAATTTTCCTACCAAATCCTGCAGTCGCTGGATTACCTCCATTTGTACCAGCATGAGGACGTGCAGCTGCAAATCGGCGGTTCCGACCAATGGGGCAACATCACGAGCGGCTTGGACCTGATCCGCAAAAAGGAAGGGCCCGAAGCCAAAGCGTTCGGCTTGACGATTCCGCTGATGCTCAAAGCCGACGGCACGAAATTCGGCAAAACGGCGGGAGGCGCGATCTGGCTGGATCCGAACAAAACGACGCCGTTCGAATTCTACCAGTTTTGGGCGAATACCGACGACCGCGACGTCGTGAAATACTTGAAATACTTTACGTTCCTGTCCAAAGAAGAAATCGAGGAACTCGCGAGTAAGGTCGAAACCGAGCCGCATAAACGCGAAGCGCAAAAAACGCTGGCCGAAGAAATGACCCGTTTCGTCCATGGCGAGGAGATGCTGGAGCAGGCTAAACGCATCACGGCCGCTTTGTTCAGCGGCGACATCAAATCGCTGACGGCCGACGAAATCGAGCAGGGCTTCAAAGAAATGCCGACGTTCGAAGCGACGAAAGAATCGAAAAACATCGTCGACTGGCTGGTCGATCTGGGCATCGAACCGTCCAAGCGGCAGGCGCGCGAAGATATCAACAACGGCGCGATTTCGATGAACGGCGAGCGGGTGACGGACCTGACGCTGGAAGTGACGGCGGACCATGCGATCGGCGGCCGCTTCATCATCATCCGGAAAGGCAAGAAAAACTACAGCTTGGTAAAAATGCCTTAAGTTAAAAACACAGGGCGCGGAAAGCTTTCCAAGAAAAATCCAAGGGAAGCTTTCCGCTTTTTTTTGTTTGGCGTCGGCTCAAATTGCCGCGGAACTTGGTCGCGCCTATGGAAGGAATCAAACGGCTTATGCATATGCAATAAGCCTACGCTGGATCAGGCCATTCTGGCGCGGTTTATTGCGGATCGGATCAGCATCTGCTAGATGCTTTCCACGAATTGCACCACATCTTCCGGCTCAGCGCGCGTCCGGTAATCCGGGTCCACGCTGGCATAACGGATCACGCCCTGCGGATCGATGACGTAAGTGGCGGGAACGGGAAGCTCCCACGAATCGTCACCGTTGAATTGGTCCAGGGGAAACCCGAGTGACCGGTACACCTGCTGCACGTCTTCCGCCAGCCGGAAGGTCAACCGGTATTTCTCCGCCACCTTGTTGTGCAGGTCGCTCAGGACATGATAACCGAGTTCGTTCTTTTCCTGCATGGACAAGGAGTGATCCGGCGTTTGGGGACTAATGGCCAGCAGCCGGGCTCCAGCGTCATGAATGCGGTCCAAAAGCCGCTGGTAGGCCCTTAATTCCAAATTGCAGAACGGGCACCATGCTCCGCGGTAAAAGGTCAGAATGACCGGACCGTACGCAAGTTCTTCAGATAACGTAACGAGGTCACCCGTCTGATTGCTTAACGTAAAATCGGGCGCGTCATTTCCAACCATCAGGCCGCGTGCGGAACCGGATGTGCGTAAGTCCTCGACGGAGCGCTCGAACGCTTCGGTAACGGCTGCGGGCAGCACTTCCAGGCCGTGCCGGGTTATTGCCGCCAGTTCGTCATTCAGCTTCCATTGGGGTGAATCGGACATGTCTTCACTCTCCCTTGTCGGATATGCGCCCATCATATCGTGATCAGGGAATGAAGCACTACCAGTAGAAGGAGCCGGATGCTGGTTGGCGGGATTTTTTGTGAGGCGTTACGATTTCCTGATCAGCGTACCCGGGTTCATGCCGTACTTCCCACGGAACGCCTCGGCGAAATAACTGGGATTGGAATAACCTACCGCCATAGATACGTCGATGACGCTGGCATCAGGCTCTTGAAGCAGGCGGTATGCCGTTTCCAGCCGAACCTCCCTCAGATAGCCGAACACGGTACTCCCGTACCGGTCCTTGAAGCCGGTCTTCAGCTTGAATTCGTTCAGGCCGATGAGGCGGGAGAGCTCCGATAAGGATGGCGGATGGCTCATTCTATCCAGTATGATTTCCCTCGCCCGTTCCAGCTTGGACAGATCCGTTCTGGACAGGCCGGAGGGCCTCTGTTCCCTGTCAAGAAGCATCGAACGAAACGCATTGGAGAGGAGCTCCAGAATTCGGCACTCCATGTCTAAGCTCAGCGAGTCCGGCCGGGCAGAAGCTTCCATCATCTGCAGCAGAAGGTAGGCTGAAGCGGGATCGTAGGTTTCCTGGAACACCCGGTATGGCAGCGTCCCGATAATTTGATGAAAATCCACGGCCCGGTTCCCCTCGGCATTTTCCATGAAGCGATGGAAGGTGGTTACGGGGATGGCAATGCTCATCATTTGAAACGGCTGATTTTTGGTAAAAGGCATGAGGGCTTCCGCCGGGTTGGCAAACTGGAGGCTCCAGCTGCCCGGCTTCATCTCGAACTCCCTGCCGGCGACCTCAACCCTCCGGAAGCCTTGAACACAGCAGCTAAGCTCAACCATAGGCACTTGAGTGTGCAGGGCTACAATATAGTCATCGTTCAAACGAAAATCGACTGCCGCTACCCCCAGATCCTGCCGGGGAGCCAGGCGCTGCACCGATCCTTCCCCCATCCATGAATGAAGGTTCATGCGTTCGTACCGGCGTTCCGATGAACCATGCATCTGCAATCCGTCAAAGAACTGACTAAAATTGTGGTGAACGTCAGGCAATGCCATTTCCTTTGCACCCATTCCCTGTATATTTGTGATACCATTATACGGCTATAGCGTTGGGATATCTATATGGTGGATGGTACGGAGAAGAGGGGAACAACGTGATAACAGATGACGGAGGGGGAGAGAGATGGAACCGATCGAGGAGCGGATTCGGAAGTTATTCGCCGAAATCACGGAGCGTGTTGGGTATGACCGGGCTAAGCCGCTTGAGAAGGGATTTTCGGACGCGCGGAAATTTGTGTTGTACCAGGCAAATAACCCAGTGTATCTGCTGCGGATACATGAAGGAAGCACGTATGCCAGACAACGGATGGAGTTCGAGCTGCTCCGGAAGCACGAAGCAAATCAGGTCCGCTGCTCCAGGCCGCTGATGGCCGGGCTGGCTGGGCATCTTGACCTCTGCTATTTACTGCTGTCCTACATCCCAGGCATTAGCGGGGATGAAGTTTTGCCCGGATTAGCGCCGGAAGCTCAACTTCAGCAGGGGGCGGAGGCTGGAAGGGAATTAAGAAAAATCCATCAGGTCATCCCAGATGTCCCCATAGACTGGGCGGCGCGGCGTGCAGAAAAATACATGCAGAAAAAGGAAATGTTGCGGGAAATGAGCCTTCGTTTTCATCGGCAGAACGATTTGGAGAAATACATAGACGACCACCTGGGCTTGCTTGAAAAGAGTCCGGTGACCTTTCAGCATGACGATTTTCACCCGTCCAACCTGATCTTTCAGAACAATCGGTTTGCCGGTGTGATCGATTTTGGCCGGTTTGACTGGGGAGACCCGTGGGAGGAATTTTTCAAACTGCCGAAGTATACCTGCCAGGTCAGCCCGTATTTTGCCAAGGGCCAGGTCCACGGATATTTCCAAGATGGCATTCCGGATGACTTTTGGCCGAAATACAACCTGTTTGTGGCGCTGAACCAGCACGCGACCTTGATCGGGGGCATCCAACATGATAGAGTTCAGGAAACGCTGAAAAAGATCGAGCGGACGATCGACACGCATGATTTTCAAAACGGGGGGCCGCCGTCATGGTACCGCCTGCAATAAGGAGGACAGGGTTGACCTCTACGTCAAGGAAGTATCTAAATGTATGATTCTCTGATGGAAAGGAGCAGATCGGTTCATGCTGGATGCACGTTCTTTATATTTGCGGAGCGTGATGCTGATGAGAGAGGAAGTGCCGTCTTTTCGAGCGTATCCTTTCAGCCTGCCGGCTGTCCATGACTTTCACAGCTTGTCGTTTCAACAGCCGGTGACGTTTATCGTCGGCGAAAACGGGTCGGGCAAATCTACCCTGCTGGAAGGGATGGCGGTCGCCTGGGGATTTAATCCCGAAGGAGGCACGATTAATTTTTCCTTTGAGACGATGTCCTCCCACTCGGATCTGCACCGCTACATGCGGCTCGTACGCGGCGTCGTGCGGCCGAAGGACGGCTTTTTCTTCCGGGCGGAGAGCTATTATAACGTGGCGACGAATATCGACCAGTTGGATGCGGAGATGAGCTATGGTCCCCCGATCCGAGACTCCTACGGAGGCAAGTCGCTGCACGAGCAGTCCCATGGGGAGAGCTTCTTTGCGACCTTTATGAATCGGTTTGGGGGAAGGGGTCTGTACCTGATGGACGAACCGGAGGCCGCACTCTCCCCGTTGAAGCAGCTGTCCATGCTGTCGCGGATTCATCAGTTGGTGAAAAAGCGGTCGCAATTCATTATCGCCACGCATTCCCCGATCCTGATGTCGTATCCCCATGCGGAAATTTGGCTGCTGGACGATCAAGGCATGCGCCCTGTGAAGCTGGAGGATACGGACCATTACGTGATCACCCGAAAAATGATGGAGAGCCCGGAGCAGATGCTGGACATTTTGCTGGAGGATGATCCGGAATAGCCAGGAGCCATTTGGAAGGTACGCTTGACATCGCCCTTTTTCAAATCGACGCCGAGCACGTTGTTATCCTGTTTGACGGTACGGTCCATTTTGGGAATATTGAAGCAGTACCGCAGCATTTTCTCCACGGCGTTTGGCACCAGCTCCCGGTTCGCCGGACTTGCCCGTAGATCATATGACCCATACTGGAAGCGGCCGCAATGACAATGCCGTGCTTCGGAGCAACAACCGCTGCATAAAAAAACGGTTCGGTCGCAAACTTTTATAAAGACCAACGAAAAGTGGGGACTGGCTTTGCAGCGAATCATGCTTGGGTTTTCTGTCCGGATCGTACTTTTATGCATTTTGTTTTATTGGTTATGGGGCGCTCAGACGGATTCGGCGTTTGCGGAACCTTCGCTGCCGATCGTAGCGGATGAGGGGGAATATTCGATTGAGGTTTATCCCGCCCAACACCGGCTTGTCGTAAAGAAAAAGGGCAGCATTGTCAAAAAATACGCCGTCGCGGTGGGAAATCCCTCTACCCCAACGCCGATCGGAGAGTATAAAGTGGTATACAAAGGGAAGAACTGGGGACCGGCTTTTGGCCCTAGATGGCTCGGATTAAACGTTCCTTGGGGCATCTACGGCATCCATGGCACCAACAGGGCGTATTCCATCGGCCAGCATGCAAGCCACGGCTGCGTGCGAATGAACAACGCGGACGTAATTCGTTTGTACGACATGATTCCGCTCGGGACGAAAGTCACGATTTACGGCCATGTCTTGGGCGAACCGCATCAAAATCCGAGAGACCTTGCCGAGGGCGACGTCGGCGGGGACGTGCAGCTCATCCAATCCCGCTTGAAAAGCGCCGGATACTTTCATGGCGCATGCGACGGGAGGTTCGGTCCGGGAACGACCGCTGCCGTCAAAACATTTCAACGTGAACGTCATTTGAGGCAGGATGGCGTCGTTTCGCGGAAAATTTACGAGGAACTCGGATTGTGGGAGTAAACTGGATGGTCCAAACGGGCGGAGCAATGGATGGTGTCAGAGCGCGGCGGTTTTATTATAATGAGACATGTTCAGAAAGGACCCATGGCAGGAGGGGAAACATGTTCTGGTTATTCGTGATGGCCGTGATCGTGATGGCGGTCGGTTTTGTCGCAACGATGATGATCGGGGAATCCAAAGGCAACAAGGAGAGCGACCCGAATTATTTTAAACACACCGGGAAAAAATGGGGACGCCTTACCGGAATTTATGTCGTCTGCATCCTGGTGCTTGCCGTCATCATGATTTTGGTTGGGACCGGCAAATAAAATAAAGCGACAAAGAAAAACGACCGCGCGTGTGGATCTTTTGCGGTCGTTTTCACATGTTCTTTTATGAGCATTACATAGCAAAAGGGCTCTAATTATGGAGACGAACCGGCTAATGCCCGCAGGGCTTCGGCGAATCTGGCAATGCCGGGTCCGATGTCTACCGCTTTTGCCCGTCCGAACGTAAACCTGACGTACCCCGAATCGGAGCCGTACACGCTTCCCGGCACGAAAACGACTCCTTTTTTGATTGCTTCTTCCAGCAATTTGGCGTCGCTGACCCGGGGAACGAGGCGGCACCACATGTGAATTCCCCCTTGCGGGACGTGGAAGCGGACGAGCCCCGGAAGCTCTTTTTGGAGCGAATCGACCAGCAGATCCCGTTTAAAACGCAATTGCGCGCGCAAACGATCCAGATGCGGCTCAAAATGAGGCGATTCCAGAAACCGGGCTGCGACCTGCTGCGGGATGACGCTGAGGCCGAAATCCATTTGCTGCCTGGCATCCGCAAGCCGTTCCACGATGGAATGGGGGGCGACCATCCAGCCGACGCGCAGCCCCGAAGCCGCGATTTTGGAAAAGGAGCCGATATACAAAATCGATCCGATCCGATCCATGGACTTCAGCGGGGGACGGGGAATTCCGTCGTAATCCGTCAAGCTGTACGGATCATCCTCCACGATCGGAAGGCCAAGCTCGCTTGCCACTTCCAGCAGCGCCACGCGCCGTTCGTCGGAAAGCAGCATTCCGGTCGGATTTTGAAAAGTCGGGTTCACGAAAATCATTTTGATGCGGTGTTTTTTATATAAAGATCGGATTTCCTCCGGACGAATTCCCCCCTCATCGGCAGGAAGGCGGAAAAGCCGCAGCCCGGCGGACTGGAACATCGGCAGCGAATAATGGTAAGACGGATCTTCGATCGCCACCGCGTCTCCGGGAGACAACAGGCACTGCGTAATCAAATAAAGCGACTGCTGGGAGCCCGAAGTAATCAAAATCGACGATTCCGTCGCCTGGATGTCGCGATACCGGTCCAGGTAAGCCGCAACAGCCTGCCTTAAAGGCATGTATCCTTGCGGATGGTCGTAACCCAGGTAAGAAGGATAGGGGTGTTTTCCCATCAGTTCGGCGATTTCTTCGATTGGCGCCATATCCGCGGACAACTCCCCGCTGGCAAAATCGACGAGCGCCGGATTCTGCTGCAGCGCTTCGCGGATGCGCCGCAAAAACGGCAGGTTCGGCAAAAAGCTTCCGCCTTCGGCATACCGCTTCCAGTTCGGGGTATGCTTGGGCACGGCCCCCCATTTGAATTTGCTTACTCGCGTTCCGCTGCCCGGCTGGCTTTCGATAATCCCCATCGACCGCAGCTCGCCGAAAGCCAAAATGACGGTGCTCCGGTTGACCCCGAGCTGCTCGGCCAATTTTCGCTCGGACGGAAGCAAGCTTCCCGGCGGTAACTCCCCGTATGAAATACGCTGCTCGAGATGGTCCGCAATTTGTTCGTAAAGCGGTTTTGGGCTATGGCGGTCGGGTTTCCACATCATGTTTCACTTCCCAAGTCAAAATTAACGAGACTATGCTTATTATCATACCATTTGTCCGCCCAAAATCATGATGCGTTTTCACCGTAACGTTGACATTCGCTTCCTCGTTCGCCTCAACAAAACCCGGATGCGATTTTCCAATGATGCTTTTAGGCGTGATGCCCCAAGGGGGGCCCATTCGGTCGGAAGCGGCAGGAGCTAGTGCTTCAGAAGCAGCGGCTTCTCAACGATTGGGCCTTCGCAAACGGTTTGCCGAAATGTATAATGTTTACGAAGAGCGGTTCGGCATTCCAAGGAGGCGTCGGACGCTAACGGACCATATTCTTTTGATGCAGGCTCAGGCCGGCTGAAAAAATGCTTAACCGGGGTTCCCGACGTCGATCGGCGGATTCCCGGTTTATACATACGATGTTTGAAAACGATTACATTTCATTTGGATGACGCCTCCGGCTCCTGTAATGCTTGCGCTCCCGTGTCATACGTTTTCAAAAATATGAATTGGCGGGGTGAACGTTAGTGAGGAAAATAAGCGTACTCTTGGCTGTCAGCATGTTTTTGTTTTTGGTTTCTCCCGGGAATTTCGGCGTATCGGATCAAACGGCACGGGCCGAAGCGGTTAACCTGATGGACAACGGCGGTTTCGAGCAGACGGCGTCCGCGCCGGACGCCAGCTGGAGCGGCGTTGCGAGTCCGGCGCCCGCCTATTGGGCTTTATGGATACCGACCGGAAGCGGAAAAGCCCCGAACCAAACGGCGAGGGTATACCTGGATTCGGCCACGCACCATGAAGGGAACCAGTCGATCGCTTTCGATGCGTTCGAAACAAGCAGGGTGTCCGTCAATCAAAAAGTGACGAAGATTGCCGCGGGAAAATCCTACAAATTAAGCATGTGGGTAAAAACCGAGAACGTCATCGGGACCGGGGCGTATTTCAGGACGCAGTTTTACAATACAAGCAAAGTCGGGGACGGGCCGGCTTCGGCCAAACTGCTGGGCACCAATGATTGGACCTTGCAGCAGGTCTACATGACCATTCCCGCTGGCGTGACCAAACTGGTCATCGAACCGTTTTTGGAAACGGGGACGGGCAAGGTTTGGTTTGACGACGTCGTTTTGGAGGAATATAACGGCATCACGGGTTTGACTCTGGACCAAACGGCCGTATCGATGGGCATCGGGGAGTCCTTGACGCTGGGGGTGACGATTACGCCGGCTGGCGCGGCGGATCAAACGGTCGTCTGGAGTTCAAGCAACCCGGACGCGGTTGCCGTGGATTCCGCCGGGAAGCTCTCGGCGATCGCAGCCGGTTCGGCGACGATAACGGCAGCCACTCCGGACGGAACGGTCAAAGCGGAATGCCTGGTGAACGTCGAATCGGCCGAAACCGCCGAAGCGTACCGCCAACTGCGGTTAAAATGGGTTGATAAATTAACGGGCGGTTCCGGGAACCGGGCCGATGACCCGAAGGTAAGGGAGGCCGTCGCCAGAATCGACGACAGCGTTTCGAACGATGCGGGCAGCGGATTTTTGGATCTTTTGAACCGAGCGGACGGCCGGACCTATTTGTGGAGCGACTTGAAGAGCACGACGGATTCGGCGCAAATTTCAAGCGCTTACGGCAGAATCCGGACGATGGCCGTCGCGTATTCGACGCCAAGTTCCAGGCTTTATCATCATGTTGAACTGAAGGACGCGATTATCGGCGCTTTGGACTGGATGTACGCAAACCGCTACAACGAGAAGAAAAGCGCCTACGGGAACTGGTGGGATTGGGAGATCGGCACCCCGCAAATTTTGAACGATGCCGTCGCGCTCATGTACGATGAGCTGACCCCGCAGCAAATCGCCGATTACATGAAGGCCGTGGATGCGTTTGACCCCGATCCGAAAAAAGGCACGGTGCTTGGCGTCAAAGGCGTAAAAATGACGGGCGCCAATTTGCTCGACAAAGCGCTTGTCGTCACCGTGCGCGGAGTCATCGGGAAAAACAGCGCGAAAATCACGCTCGGACGGGATTCCATCGGACCGGAATTTGCTTATGCGAGCCATGGGGACGGGGTGTACAAGGACGGATCGCTCGTGCAGCACTCGAATATCGCATACACGGCGGGATATGGAGCCGTCTGGCTCAGCCGCGCCGCCGACATGACGTATTTGTTGAACGGATCGCCGTGGCCGGTGACGGATCCGAACGTCAACAACGTTTACAACTGGGTAACGGATACGTTCGAACCCGTCATTTATAAAGGGTTGTACATGGACATGGTGAACGGAAGGGGCATTTCCCGTGAAGGATCGGGAAGCGCCAGGGGCACGATCGTCACGCTTCTGCGGCTGGCCGAAGGGGCGCCGGCCGAAGTGGCCGCTTCCATCAAAAGCATGGCCAAGGAATGGATTAGCAAAGACACGACATATGCCGATTATTATGCGGGTTTGTCCGTCTACGATTTGATTTTGGTGAAGCAATTAATGAACGACGCCTCGATCCGGCCCCGCGGAGAACTGGTCAAAAGCCAGGTGTTTGCCGGCATGGACCGGGCCGTTCATTTGCGGGAGGGGTACGGATTCGGGTTAAGCCTGTTTTCGAACCGCATTTCCGCGTTCGAAAAAGGAAACAACGAAAACTTGAAGGGCTGGTACACGGGGATCGGCATGACCTACGTTTATGACCGGGATCTTCAGCAGTACCGGGACGGCTTTTGGCCGACCGTGAACTGGTTCCGCCTCCCCGGCACGACGACGGACGGTTCGGGAGCAGGGATGACGCCGGGGGAATGGAAAAGCTACATGAACACCAAAACATGGGTAGGGGGCACCTCCATCCACCGTCTTTACAGCGCGGCCGGCATGGACTTTTCGCTTTCGCAGGTCACCGGAAGCAGTCTTGCGGGGAAAAAGTCGTGGTTCATGTTCGATGACGAAATCGTTGCGCTGGGTGCGGGGATTACGAGCATGACAGCCGGACCCAAACCGGTCGAAACGATCGTCGACAACCGAAAATTAAATGCGGCGGGCGACAACGCGCTGACGGTCAACGGCGTTAGGCAGCCGGGCGGCCTTGGCTGGTCGGAAACGATTAACGGCGTCAAATGGGCGCATCTTGCCGGCAACGCGCCGGGCTCGGACATGGGCTATTATTTCCCCGGCAACCCGCAGCTTTACGCTTTGCGCGAATCCAGAACGGGATCATGGAGCGAAATCAACAGCGGCCAGTCCAAAACGCCGATCACCCGCAATTACGTCAGCCTGGCCTTTGAACACGGGACCAAACCCGATAATGCGGCCTATGCCTATGTCCTGCTCCCCGGCAAAGACGCGGACGCCACGGCGGCTTACAGCGCGAATCCCCAGGTGGAGATCATGAGCAATGCTGCGGCACTGCAGGCCGTCAAGCATAAAAGCCTCGGCATCACGGCGGCCAACTTCTGGAGTCCGGGAACGGTCGGTACGATTTCCGCCAAAAATCCGGCGTCGGTCATGCTGCAGGAACACGGCGGGGAGGTGACTCTGGCGGTGTCGGATCCGACGCAGCAGCAGAGCACGGTGACGATCGAGCTTCGTCAGGCGGGACTTTCGCTCATGTCGAAGGACGATTCGGTCCAGGTTGCCCAGCAGGGAGGGGTAACGACGGTCGTCGTGAACGTTCAGGGCTCCATCGGGCGAACGCATACGGTGACATTCCAAAACGTGCTGCCCTCTGCGGGCAGGCCACGTTCGTCCGGGCATGGGGAGTCAACCGCGGGCCAGTAAGCCTTGATCACGGATCATTCAAGGCCATCGGCATCCCGGCGTGGGCCAAAGGGGCGGTAGGTGCGTTGAGCGAGTTTGGCCTTTTGGAAGGAGACGAATTGCACCGATTTGATGCCGGGCAGAGCGCAATCAGAGCAGAGGCGGTGACCATCCTGATGAGGATGCGGGTTCAAACGAAATGATAAGGCGTTTCATGCTTGAGGATTTTGCAACATCCTGACTTTATTGGGGGCAGCCAGGCCATTACGACCCTGCCCCTTTTTTTGCATAGTCGAATATCACGCTTTCCGCCTAAGCGCATATCCTGTAATCATCACAGATGAGGAGTGAGCGTTGGATGAAGTTATCTTTGGAGACGGCAAAACGGCTGCTCTCCGTGGCGGAGCAAAAATCCCGGCAAATGGGGCTCGCGAGCAATATAGCGATTGTGGACGATGGCGGCCATGTCGTCGCGTTTCAGCGGATGGACCATGCCCGGCTTGCCGGAATCGAGATTTCGAAGGACAAAGCCTGGACAAGTGTCAGCATGCAGATGCCGACGGCGAATCTGACGCAGGCGGCGCAGCCGGGAGGGCCTTCCTTTGGGATCAACACCACCAATCGCGGCAGGATCGTCATTTTGGCCGGAGGGGTTCCGTTAAAAATCGGCGATCAGATCGTTGGCGGCATCGGCGTCAGCGGAGGCACAAGCGCACAGGATGCGGAGATTGCGAATGCGGCGGTGCAGGCGTTCCAATCGATGCAGGCAGCACCTAGAGGGAACGTCAACGTCAATGGCCGCATTGGTTCGGCCCGATTTTAAGCGGCATATATTGTTGCAAGTTTAACGGATGAACATATGCAGATAAGCCAGCCGCCCTTTTCGCAAGGGCGGTTTTCGTTTGTCCGAAACATAAATACGGTACGAATGACATCAAATGCCATCTGCGTCCAGTCCCGGCTTTAAGGTTTATTTAATATTGAAAAGGTATACTTGCGCATAACTGCAAATGAAGGAGGAGTTATATGGGCAAACCGCGCATTGAAGAATGGACGCAGCTGAGGAGCCTCGCTTTTTTGGCCATCGTCATGCAGCACTCGATCGCTGAGTACATTTACAGGGCCGATATTGAACCAGCAGACTCCACGATGCTGACGATGATTTACCATTTGACCCGTTTCGGAACGCCGACCTTCGTATTTTTATCCGCCGTTCTGATGTTTTATAACTACAGCGGGAAGCTGAACTATTTTGCGTTTATCCGGAAAAGGCTTGAAACCGTCTATGTTCCGTTTCTGTTTTGGACGTTCGTGTACTGGCTTTACGTTCGCGTGTTTACGCCGTCTTTTTGGCAAAAAGGCGGACAGGACTGGGGGAGCCTGCTTCATGAACTGATCAAGCCGCAAACCGGCTACCAATTATGGTTCATTATCATGATCATTCAATTTTATATATGCTTTCCGCTGCTGGCCGCGCTTTATAGAGGCGCCAAAAGCAGGATCGAGCTACTGAACGAACCGAAACGCACCGGGAGCGTGTTTGCGGTTCTTGCGATCGCCGGCGCACTTTATATTGGGTTGCTGTATCTTTCCTACTACCGGATGGGCTATTGGGCAGGGCAGCTCGGCAGTCCCTGGACAGAGCTGCTGACGTACCGAAGCTACTCGTTTCTCATGTACGGATTTTATTTCGTGCTTGGCGCGGCATGCGCCGCAAGCATCGGAAACTGGCGGGCATGGTGCACGAAGCTGCTGCCGTGGAGCGGGCTGGTCTTTCTCGGCATGTATATCCGCCTCGGCTATGACGTCCTGCAAGGCTCCGGCGAAACCGTCAATCTGAACATTTCGACATATCTCAAGCCTTCGACCTTCATTATCATCATGGCGCAAATGCTGCTCCTGTACGGGCTGTTGATCCTTTTGCGGGAGCGGAACAAAGCCTTTTTGCGCCTGTTGTCATGGATCGGCACCTATTCGTTCGGCGGCTATCTCGTGCACGCCTTAATCATCTACGTCATCGCTTATTTTACCCGTCCGCTGAACCTTGCGGGCAGCCATCTTTCGTTTACGCTGCTCACCTTTGCGTTGACGGTTCTGGCTTCCCTGGGCATCAGCTATACGTTGTCCCATATGCCAGGGTCCCGCTGGATCGTGGGAGCCGGGCGCGGCAAACTGCGGCGGGGCAATGCCAACAACAACGATTACCGTGCCGATTCGCGGACCTATCTCGGAGCCAATAACAGGTAACGCGCCGAGAAGGGAATCGGAAATTCCAGTCATTGGAATGAGGAAAACATGTACGCTTCGTGTTGACAAAAAGAGGTTGTTCCCCGGCGGTTTTGGCCGCTTGGAGGGACAACCTCTTTCTTTCCTATCGAAAGAAAAAGGGGAAGCGTTTCGATTTCTTCCTTCCAAGCTGCCAACCGTTTAAAGGGTTAACCTAAACTTTATTTGATAACGGTTACGTCATGTACCTATAATCGAGTCGGATGCGAATAGAAACGTTTCGAGTCATTCGAGTAAATAGAAAGACGATAACCAGACTCACTCTTTTACTCCCCCGATCACGAGTCCTTTTGTCGAAGAAACGCTGCAGGGAACGAAATGCACCTCCAGGAAAAAGCATCAACATGAACTTTCAATGGTTCATTCGATGCATTCCACGGGGTGCATTTTTTAGTTCCCGAAGTCCCATTGTGGATATTTACCCGTCGTTTAGAGGAATGTATCCCCTTACAAAATTTGCAACTAATGTATGATAAGAACAGACAGCATAAGTCGAAGCAGCGCATACGAAAAAAACCATATTGAGGGGGATTTGCAAGTGAAAAGGTCTTCATTGATTCTTTTGAGCATGCTGGTCGTGTTTACGATGTTCCTGGCCGCATGCGGCAAAACCGAGGAAAAAAACACGGCGACCGAACAACCGAAAACGGAATCGGAAAAGCCGAAGGAAGAGGCGCCGAAAAAAGACGTATCGCTCCGCGTATTTTCGACGTTCGGCGGCACCGACGCCGCGCGCGAAGCCTTCCAGGCAGCGATCGACGAGTTCGTGTCGAAAAATCCGAACGTCAAAGTTGAAAACGATACCATGTCCGCCAACGACGACGGGTTCAGAACGAAAGTCAACACGGACATGACCTCCGGCAACGAGCCCGACGTGCTGTTCTATTTCGTAGGCGCCGACGCCCAAGGTTTCGTCGATGCGGGCAAAGTCGTGCCGCTGAACGAACTCCTCGACGCGGATCCGGAATGGAAAGCCGGCTTCTCTCCGGCAGCGCTCGAAAACACGAGACAAAAAGACGGCAACATTTACGCGGTTCCTTTGACCGGTTTCTATGAAGGGTTGTTCGTCAACAAAAAAATCTTCGCGGACAACAATCTCGAACTGCCGACCGATTGGGAAAAGATGAAAACCGCGGTGCAAACGCTGTCCAAAAAAGGCATCATTCCGCTCGCGGCGCCATTCGACCAGTCCCACTACGTCATCGAGCACTTCATCCTTTCCGCCGCAGGCGCAAAAGGCCATAACAGCGGCCTCCTGGACGGCATCGATCCGAACTGGGAAAAAGGCTACGCGGCCATGAAGGAATTGTACGACCTCGGCGCGTTCCCGAAAGACGCGGCCACGATCGACCTGAGCATGGCCTCCAACTACTACGGCGAAGGCAAAGCAGCAATGATTATCGAAGGCTCCTGGGCGATGGGCAACTGGAAAGACCCGAACGTCATCGACAATACGACGGTCATTCCATTCCCTGTGGTGCCGGGCGGCGTAGGAACGGGCAAAGACGTCATCGGCGGTTTCGGCAGCGGCTTCTACCTTCCGAAATCGACGTACGACAATGCGGATAAAAAAGACGCGGCGATCGCGCTGCTGAAGCATCTGACGTCCAAAGACGTCATCGAGAAAATCGCTCTGGCCAACGGCGGCACGCCTGCAGCGGCCGGCGTCGAAATCAAAGGCAGCACGCAAACGGCAACGGACGGATTCGCCATGGCCGCAAACGCAAGCTCCGTCAACAACCCGATCGACTCGATGGTCGCTCCGGAAACGTTCTCGACGCTGCGCGCAGGCGTTCAAGCCGTCGTCACGGGCAAAAAATCCCCGGCCGACGTGCTGAAGGAAGCGAAAGAAATCGAGGAGGCCAACAAGAAGTAAAAGCTTGACGTGATCCATTAGCTTGACCCAAAAGCTTCACCCGGATACGCCGTCCTCCTCGGAGGCGGCGTCATCTTTTACATTTGGATGATGGGGCAGCTTGCGAAAATAAAACTCAAGTGGTGATAAAGATGAAGGGCGATCGAAAGTATATCTGGATCTTTTTGTTCCCGATGGCTGCATTTTTGACGATGTTTTTGTATTACCCGTTTTTCAAAAGTTTGTATTTCAGTTTTTACCGGACCAAAGGTTTTTTCGACAAAAAGTTTATCGGCTGGGATAACTATGAACGGTTGGTGTCGGATAAGCTGCTGGGCGCGGCGACGCTGCATACGCTTGAAATTATGCTGTACGTCCTGATTTTTCAGGTCGGAATCGCTTTGGTGCTGGCGGTCATGGTCGACAACATCACGAAACTTAAAGGTTTTTTCCGGTCCGTTTTCTTTTTTCCCGTCGTCATATCCGGCACGGCGATCTCGCTGTTGTTCGTGTTGTTTTATAACTACAATTTCGGGCTGCTCAACAACGTGCTGGCCGGCTTAGGTCTCGAGAAAGTGCTCTGGCTCAGCGAGACCAATGCCCTTAAGGCGATTGCGGTTCCGACCGTGTGGCATTACGTCGGCTTTTATTTCGTCCTGTTCGTGACGGCGATGTCCAAAATTCCCGAGGATTATTATGACGCCGCCAAAATCGAAGGCATTTCGGGCTTCAAAAAGATGGTCAAACTGACCATTCCGCTTATTCTAAGCGACATCAAAGTCGTCATTACGCTGGCCATCACCGGCACCTTGAAAGTATTCGATTTCGTGTGGGTCATCTCCAGAGCGCAAAACGGAACCGAAGTCTTGGGAACGTACATGTACAAAAAGGCGATGGTCGACCAAAACTTCGGATACGGTTCGACGGTCGCGATATACATGGTCGTGCTCGGGGTCGTCATCGCGCTGCTTGCCAATCGTTTGTTAAAAAGCGAAGAAATCACATATTAAGCTGTTATTAGGGGTGTAATCGTTATGCAGCCAGCTATGAAGAGCAAAAAACGTTTCAGATTGGGAACGGCGCTGATGTACATCGTATTGTCGGCCTGGGCGATGACGACGATCTATCCGCTGTTCTGGATTGTCAACAACTCGTTCAAAGAATCCCGGGACGTGATGAACAAGTCCTTTTCACTCGCGCTCGATCCCGTATTCATCAATTATACGACCGCCTTCGACCGGATCAATATCGGAAGAAGCTACGTCAACAGCTTGATCATGTCCGGGGGCACGGTTTTGTTCGTGCTGTTGTTCGGCGGGTTGGCCGCCTACGTCTTGTCCAGGTTTACGTTCCGGGGCAAGCGGTTCATTTTTTCCATTTTGTACGCGACGTTATTGGTGCCGGCTTTTGCCACGGTCGTGCCCGTATATGAGCTTTTGATCAAAACAAGCCTGGTGAATACTTACTGGGGACTCATTTTGCCGCAAACGGCAGGCAACCTGACCTTTGCGACGCTGGTCATTGCCGGGTACATGTCGACGATCGCCAAGGAACTGGAGGAAGCGGCCTTTATGGACGGCTGCAACCGGTGGCAGATGTTTACGAAGGTGTTTATGCCCGTCTCCAGGCCTGCGTTTGCTTCGGTGAGCATATTCGTGTTTTTATGGTCGTACAACGACCTGTTCTCCGCGCTCATTTTCGTGAACAAAGAAAAGGTTCGCCCGATCGTGGCGCTGCTCAGCGAAATCAGCTCGCAATACGGAACCGACTTCGGCCTCATGGCGACGGCGGTCACGCTGACGGTCATGCCGATCCTGTTCATCTACCTGTTTATTTCTAAATTCATCGAAAAAGGGCTGACCGAAGGTGCGGTAAAAGGTTAAAGCCGGTTGCCTGAAAAGGGAATAGCGGGCCACAGTTATAAACCCATAAAACGGCAGAAATGTCGTTTTTTTCTTCATATTTCGATGATTTATTCATTGTGCCTTTTCGGGCCGGGGTTTCCGGGGCATGCCGATTTCCGGGAGGATTTTGCAAGGATTGACAATCTTCCGTACACGGTTTGACAGTATTTTCGGCAAAAATATGAAAAAACAATTTTCTTTTCATAGATTCAAATTTTATTATTGACCAGCGTATAAAATCCAACATAATATTATCTGTATACAGATATTATTCTAAATTTTGTATTTTTCTTCCATTGAAGGAAGCGCTGGCGAACGGCAGTTACTGACGAAAATTCACATCCGAATGCAGGAAACAACTGCGAATGCATACATAGAAGCTTTTTGCCGCCCGACGTCACGGGAGGGAGAATACCGCCCGAATCAGATCGTAAAACCAATGAAGAGAATAGATGAGCCGAGAATGGTAGAGCATCGACTCGTACCGATAAAGCAAGCAAAATGACAGGGAGGTAATAAGATTCATGAATAGCACGGAGTCAACGCAAATTTCCATCGAAGAAGCCAGGCAGAGGCTTTACCACATGGTGGATCAATACGGAGAGGTGTGGAACCCCAAGGTGATCAGGCAATCCATGGTGCTCGACGAATTGATCAACTGCTACAACAGGGCGATGAAGGACAAACGAGCGGAAAAACCGATCGCGTAACCGGCGGTTTTTCGGCTTCTTTTTCGGGCTAAGAGGTCTTCCTTCGCTGCAATGAAGCAATTCAGCGTTAAATAAAATGCTTGCCACCCGGGTTCAGGTTGTAATACAATGCATGTAATTTCATTCGACGATAAGCGATGAAGGAAAGAGTAAGCGGAGAACGTTTTAACAGGGACGGTATGCCGGTAGACTGAGAGCATCCGAATAACTGCACCCGCCGAAGTTCATTCCGGAGCCGGTATCTGAACGTCTGTGTTCCGCAGACCGTAGGCATGCCCGTTTACCTTGCGTTAAAAGGCCAGAAGTGAGATATGCCGTTTTTTCTTGGGGCATGTCTAATAAGGGTGGTACCACGACTCCTCGTCCCTTGACGGACAGGAGTCTTTTTGTTTTTCAAAATCAAAGGAACAAAGGAGAGACATACGATGAGTCAAGGACGATTGGAACAATTGCGCACGAAACTGGATGAGGTCAACCTGCAGCTGCTCGCGCTTCTGTCGGAACGCGCCAAAATCGCCCAGGAGCTGGGCGTCGAAAAAGAAAAGCAGGGCGTTCCGAAGTTCGACCCGGTGCGCGAAAAGGAAATGCTGGAGAAGCTGGTAGCCAACAACGAAGGGCCGTTTGACCATGAGACGGTACGGCATCTGTTCAAGCAAATTTTTCAAGCCTCGTTGTCGCTGCAGCAGGTAGACCATAAGAAACATCTGCTTGTCAGCCGCAAAAAGAAACCGGAGGATACCCTGATCCGGCTCGGCGATGTGACGATCGGCGGCGGCAAGCCGGTGATGATCGCAGGGCCATGTTCCGTTGAAAGCTACGAGCAGGTTCGCACCGTCGCCAAAGCGCTGAAAGAGGCAGGAATGACCGTCATGCGCGGAGGCGCGTTCAAGCCGAGAACCTCCCCATACGATTTCCAGGGACTTGGCGTCGAAGGTTTGAAAATACTAAAAGAGGTTGCATCCGAATTCGGCCTGAAGACGATCAGCGAAATCGTGGATCCGGCGCATATCGAGCTCGCTTGCGATTATATCGATGTCATCCAGATCGGTGCCAGAAACATGCAAAACTTCGAGCTGCTGAAAGCGGCGGGAGACGTTCAAACGCCGATCCTCCTGAAAAGGGGACTGGCGGCGACGCTCGATGAATTCGTGCATGCGGCCGAATATATCGTGTCCCGCGGCAACAGCCAGGTGATGCTGATCGAACGGGGCATCCGGACCTACGAAAAGGCGACGCGCAATACGCTCGATATTTCGGCCGTGCCGATCCTGAAGCAGGAAACCCACCTTCCGGTATTGGTCGACGTAACGCATTCGACGGGACGCAAAGACATTTTGGCTCCATGCGCCAAAGCGGCATTGGCCGCGGGCGCGGACGGCGTGATGGTCGAAGTGCATCCCGATCCGGCAACGGCTTTGTCGGACTCGGCGCAGCAGCTCAACATCCCTCAGTTCCATGAATTTTATGCGGAGGTGCAAAAATCGGGTTTGCTGTAAGCAAACGATGTTGAACCTTCGGAACAATTCGCTCCGGCCATTTTTTTCGGCATAGCTCGAGTCCCTTCCGGCATATATTTGTAGCTGGTTTAAGCCTTTGCGGGCAGGGGGTCGAACGCTCCCGGGTTGTTTGCAAAGGGGCTGGACTGAATCGATCCGGAAGGGGGCTTGTCGCATGAACGACGAGGCGCTGTTTGAACACAGGTTTTGGCTGCAAATTTTGGGGGACCATGCAAGGTTTATCTTTAATGGACTGTCATCCAGGGAAGTGGAGGACGTCCGGACGGCGGACCGGTTTATCCGGCTGTTCGACCGGCTGCTGGCGCAGTCGCGGAGTCTGGGGCCGGATCAGGATTTGAAGCAGCTGAATGAGCAGGCGTACCAAGCCACGGCCGATTTGCGATCTTTCAAATTAAGTCTCCTCGACCGCGTGCTTCTCCGCCAAATCGACCTCGGCTTGTCTCCGACCTTCATTAACCACATGATCAACGAGCTGGAGGAATACGAAAGAATTTTGAAGGAACTGCTCGCCGGAAAGCCGGTGCCGCGTTATCATCCGCTGCATCATGACCTGCTGTGGCTGCCGGATGCGGCACTCCACTCCGCGTCGATCGCGTCCGATCTGGACGGGGTCGAACGAAGGCTGATCCGCAAAAGCAAGGAATTCGAACAGCATTTTAACGAGTTTTATTTAAAAGCGCTGGAGCTGGTCGGCTATTTGCGCACGTTAAAACCGACGTACCCTTCGATTAAAAAGTTCCATAACGACGTAGACGTGGAAATGTCCGCCTTTATGGCATTTCTGCTGGAAGTGGAGGAGCTGGATATCAGCGCCGAACTGTTATCCCGCCTGAATAAACTCGTTCCGGACCATATGTACAGGGAAGAATGTTATTATTTGCAGAAGCTTTCCCAGTTCGGGGAAGTGCCGAAACCGGATTGCGACCCTGCGAAGCCGAGGGTGGAATAGATCCTGCGGCCCGCGTGCCGTACGACGAAAAGCCGAACGAAGCGTTCGGGAAAAGATAGGAAGCCCCGCGCAGGAAGCCGTTGATGCTGCTTCCTGCGCGGGGCTTTTTTGGATGCTTTTAACGTTTTTCGACGATCAGCGGCACGACCTGGCCGGCGTTAACGTCGATGAGGCCGCGGTCGGTGATTTTCAAATACGGGCTGACCGGCAGCGAATGCGTGGCGATGGACATGATCGGGTTGTAATGCTTGTAACCAAGCGCCTGCATGGCCTCGCGCAGCTGTTTGACCGACTCGGCCGCCGCTTCGAGCGGTTCTTCGGTCAGGATGCCACCGACCGGCAAATGCATGTTGGCCATCACTTCGCCGTCCAAAGCGACGCAGAAACCGCCCTGCTGCCGGATGACGGTGTTTGCCGCCAAAAGCATGTCCGCCACGTTATGGCCGACCACAAGCAGATTGTGGTTATCGTGGGAATACGTTGTGGCGACCGCTCCTTTTTGGATCGTGTCTCCATTGATGAATCCGAATGCTTTGCCGCCGTGCTTGCCGTAGCGCTCGAAGGTGGCGATCATTCCGCAGCCGGAGCCTTCCCATTTCAAGCGTCCGCCCACCGCATCAAATTCGATATGGCTTTCCTGGGTAAACGTCGAACCGTCCCGCACGGTCATCACCCGGCAAAGATAGGTGCCGTCTTCCGCGTCCACCTCAGCCGCGAAATCCGCTTCGTTCAGCTCGCTAAGCTGCACGCTCCGGTAAAAATGATCCGGGAACCGGTACCGGATAGCCTGCGGCGGAGACGGTTTGGACGCGGAATAGGCTTCTTTGCCGTTTTTGTACACCGATTCAAGCGTCAAATCCGCAAGGCCGGAAATCAGCTGGAAGTCCGCGATTTTCCCCGGCGCGATCGTTCCCCGGTCGAACAGCCGCATGCGGCGGGAAGGGGAGAAGGTAGCAGCGTAAATCGCCTTTTCCGGCGCCATGCCCATGCCGATCGCTTTGCGGACGATATGGTTCAGGTGGCCCCGGGCTTCGAACGAGTCGGCCATGACGTCATCCGTCACAAAGCAGAAGCTTTCGGATACGTCGTGTTTGATGAGGTAGTCCATAATTTCCGGCGTCATCGATTTCTCCTGGATTTCGATAAACATGCCTGCGCCGATCCTTTCTTTCAGCCCTTCCACCGTCTGGTGCGTATGGTCGGAGTCAACGCCGGCGGAGATGACGCGCTGCAGATCCAGATCAAGCAGCTTCGGCACATGCCCTTCGATGACCAAGTCCGGATGATGTGCTTTCATATGATTCAAAATCCGGTTCGTTTTGCATTCCGGATCGGTAATGATATCCACGTAGTTCATGATTTCGCCCAAACAGATGACGTCGCCGGTCGCGAGCAAAGCCTCCATGTCCTCGATTTCGATGGAACCGCCCGAGGTTTCCAGCGAGGTTGCCGGAACGGAGCTTGGAATCGCGTAGAACATATCCACCGCGCAGTCCCGGCTCGCCTTGATCATTTCCAGCACCCCGTCCAGGCCGAATACGTTGGCCATTTCATGCGGCTCCGGCACGATCGTGGTGACGCCGCTCCGAATCAGTCCCTGCGAAAAGGAAGCGGGCGTTACCATCGTGCTTTCGATATGAAGATGGATGTCGATAAAGCCCGGCACCATGTAGAGGCCGCTTGCATCGACCACCCGACCGGCCTGGAACGATTCTTCCCCGCGCGGGCCGATATACATAAACTTGCCGTCTTTGACGGCGACGTTGGCTTCCGTCCATTGCTTGAAATAACTGTTGTATACTTTCGGTTTGAGCAGAAGCAGATCTGGCTGCATAAGTCATTCCCCCTATGTTTATTCGACAAGTACGAGCTTCTCCGATGGAAACAACAGGCGGATTTCCTGCCCGTTGGCATAGGGCTGCTGCATCTCCTTGTTGACCGTAAATTCCCCGAGCGGAGTGACGACGACATATTGGTAGCTGCGGCCGAGATAAGTGCTGACCTTCACCTTGCCCGCCAGCACGTTGTCGCCGGGCTGTATTTCCGCAAGCGTGCCCGCGATGAGATCGTCCGGGCGAATCGCGCCTTTCATCGTGACGGGCATCCCGGGCGCTTTGGCGGCATGGAAGTGGTAGTCCCCGCTGCGCAGGCTGTAGAACGAACCTACGTCCTCGCGTTCATCGAAAGCGATAAAATTGTTGAAACCGATAAACCGGGCCACGAATTCCGTCTTCGGATACTGGAAAATGACCGATGGCTGATCGAGCTGCTCGATAATCCCTTTATTCATGACGGCCACCCGGTCGGAAATGGAGAAGCATTCCTCCTGGTCATGCGACACGTAAACGGCGGTAATGCCAAGCTCCTGCTGGATGCGGCGAATTTCCACGCGCATATTGATCCGGAGGTTGGCGTCCAGATTGGACAGCGGCTCGTCGAACAGCAGCAGGTCCGGTTCGATCACCAGCGCGCGCGCAATCGCGACGCGCTGCTTTTGCCCGCCGGAAAGCGCCTGCGGGAAGCGTTTCTCGAAACCGCCCAGGCTGACGATTTCCAGCATCCGCATGACCCGTTTTTTGATTTCGTCTTCTTTGACCTTGCGCAGCCGCAGACCGAACGCTACGTTGTCGAAGACGGACATATGCGGGAACAGCGCGTAGCTTTGGAACACGAATCCGAAATTCCGCTTGTTGATCGGGACGCGGGTGTAATCTTGCTCTCCGAAGCGAAACCGGCCGTCCGTGGCGTCGAGAAATCCGGCAATCAGCCGGAGCGTGGTCGTTTTTCCGCAGCCGCTGGGTCCAAGCAACGAAATCAGGTGGCCTTTCTCGACGGAGAGGTTGAAGTCCTTCAAAATGTATTGCTGGTCATAAGCGACCGATACGTTTTCGAGTTGCAGTAAAGACATCGTCTTATGCCTCCATTTATTGTTTGGTGAAGTAGGTGAGACCAAGCAGCCTTTCGATCAGGAACATGAACACGGCCGTAATCAGCATCAGCAGCACCGAAATGGCGGCGATGGTGGGGTCGAAATAGTTCTCCACGTAAGTCAGCATTTGGATCGGCAGCGTGCTGACGCCCGGTCCGGTCATGAATAACGAAATGTCGACGTTGTTGAACGATTCCAGAAAAGCGAGCAGCACCGACGCGATGATGCCGGACTTGATGTTCGGCAGGACGACCTTGAAAAAGGTGGCCAGCCGGCTTGAACCCAGGCTGTGCGCGGCTTCCTCCACCGCAAAATCGAAGCCGGCGAGGCTGGCGCCGATGACCCGGATAATGAACGGCAGCATAATGACGGTATGACCGATCAGCAGCGCCGCGTAAATCGGAATGTGAAAGGCGATCACGACGTATTTCAGCAGCGTGAAGCCAAGGACGATGCCGGGAATCAGCAGCGGAGACAGAAACACCGCGTTCAGCGTCTCCTTGCCCCGGAACGTCGCCCGGTTCAGCGCGTAGGCGGCCGGTATCCCGAGCAGGATGGCAAGCACGTTGCCCAAAAGGGACACCAGGATCGAGGTTTTGAACGTGCTCATGAACATCTCGACTTCGAAAATATTTTGGTACCATTTCAGCGAAAATCCGGTCGGCGGGAACTTCAGGACCGTTCCGGGCTCGAAGGAGGTCACGGCGATAATGACAAGCGGCCCGAGCAAAAACAAATAGACGATAAAGGCAAACAGGGAAAGCCCCGGGTTTTTGTTTTTCATGAGTTCTACCCCTTCGGTTTGAATTTGGCCGCCGCTTTGTTCATCAGCCCGATGACGATAAACGTAATGATCATCATGATGGTGGCGATGGCCGAAGCCGCCTGCCAATCATTGAGCGTAATCGCGTTTTGGTACAAAAACGTCGCGACGACGCGTTTTTTGCCGCCGAGCAGGGCAGGCGTGGTATAAGCGGTCAGGCTGCCGACAAAGACGAGAATGCTGCCGACGATCAGGCCCGGAATGCTGAGCGGGACCACGATTTTGCGGAAAGCCGTCAGCTTGGAAGCCCCCAGGCTTTGAGCCGCACGCACCAAGTCGTGGTCGATCGATTCCATGACGCCGACAAGCGTAATGAGAATGAGCGGCAGGAACAGGTGGACAAGCCCGATGATCATCGCCGCCGGCGTATAAAGAATGCTGAGCGGTTCATCAATGATGCCCAGGGCCGTCAGCAGGTTGTTCACCAGGCCGGTTTTGCCAAGGATGATCATCCAGCTGAAGGAACGGACGACCGAGCTCGTCAATAACGGGAAAATCGCGAGCGCAAGCATGATGCCTTTTTTGCGCGGCGGAAGCTTGGACAAATAATAAGCAACCGGAAAACCGATCAAAATGCAGAGCAAGGTGGTCATGACGCTAACAAGCAAAGTCGTGCCCAAAATATCAAGGAAATAAGCGTCTTTAAAAAATTGCTCGTAAATCCCGACGGTAAAGCCGCCGTCTTGGAACAAGGTCGAGCCGACCGTCAGGACGAGCGGAACGATCATGAACAACGACAAAAACAGCAAGCCGGGTGCCAATAGCACGTACAAGTATCGCTTTTTCATGAATGCAGTCTCCTGTTTTATAAAATCAGCCGCGGAGGACGTCGATAAAGCGGCTTATGAATTCATCCGAATCGGCCTCCAGGCAAACGTCGATATTGGGCTCCCGCTGCAGACGGTTCTGAAAATCGCATACCGTTTGTCCGTCGCACAGTTCGCTTCTTGTCTCCACATCGACGTAATGCCGCTCGGAGCGGACCAATTCGGGCCAGATGGCTGCCCCGACGGCCAGCGGGTCATGCATGGCGCAAGCCCGGACGCCGTTTCGTTCAAAATAACGCTTCATATAATCCGCCGTGCTGGCGCGAACATAATCGGCGATTTCCGTTGTACCCAGGGCATCGATATGGCTGTTTGCCAGCAGGGCTTTGCGCGTTACGTCGAGACCGACCATCAGGAGGCGCGGAAACCCGGCTTGGAAAACAAGCTTGGCCGCCTCCGGGTCGACGTGCATGTTGTACTCCGCCACAGGCGTAATGTTGCCGTACGTTTGGACGGCGCCGCCCATGACGACGACTTCCTTCAGATCATGGACGAGCCGGGGATATTTGGCCAAGGCCAGCGCGACATTGGTCAGCGGGCCGGTGGCGATCAGCGTCACTTCCCCGGGAAAACGCCGGGCCTGCTCGATAATAAAATCGGGACCGAAAAGATTACGATCGGCGCGATCGGCCGGACGCATATCGGCCAAAGCGCCTCCAAGCCCGTCTTGTCCATGGACCCGGTGTTCGAACAGCCGGTCGCGCATCAGAGGACGGGACGCCCCGGGATATACGGAGATGGAGGGCGCGGCATGAATCAGCTCCAATATTTTGCAGGTATTGCTTGTCGCCGTCTCGAGCGAAACGTTGCCGTTCACCGTCGTCATGCCGAGCACGTCAAGCTCGCCGCTCCGGATCGCAAGCATGATGCCGAGCGCATCGTCGATGCCCGTATCTACGTCCAATATGGCTTTTTTCACGTGGATTCCCCTTTCTTGGCATGAATGAAAAGGGCAGGGGCAAGCAGCCCCTGCCGCACCTGTTGCACTAAAAACGAGAACGCTTTAGCGGGTGACTTCCCGGTTAAAGCGGTCGGTCCATGCTTTCAAATGGCTGTTCACGAAGCCCATATCGAGTTTTTGCAGCTTCTCGACGACCTCCGCTCCATAGGTTACGCCTTCGGCTTCTTCGGCCGTCAGTTTGACGTTTTTGTTGGCAGGAGAGTCGACTTTGGCTTTCGCCGCTTTTTCCTGTACCTCCTGGCTGAGCTGCCAGTCGATGAACTCTTCGGCCAGCTCCTTGTTTTTGCTGCCCTTGACGACGTTAAGCGTATTGATGATGGCATAGGCGCCTTCTTTCGGCGTGACGAACTCGATGCCAGGGACCGCTTTTTGCAGGTCGCCCACATACATTTGCATGATCGGCCCGGCAGCGGCTTCGCCTTGGGTGAACATGTTCACGAATTCGGAGGTTTTGCTGTAGTATTTCACGACGCTTGGATTCAGCGCGGTCAATCGTTCAAAGGCTTGGTCTTCGTTAAATTCGGCGCTGCCCGCGACTTTGGAGGCGGCGTCGACCATCATCGGGCCGCTGGTGGACGTAATGCTTGGCATCGTCAGCTTTCCTTTCAGCTCTGGTTTCCACAAATCGCCCCAGGACTCGATTTTCATGCCGGCCGCTTTCGGATCATACGCGATGCCGAGCTGTCCGACCGTATAGGCAGGACCGTATTCCTCCCCGTTCGGCGCTTTGGCGATGTCGTAAATTTGGTCGAGGTTTTTGAGACGGCTGCGGTCGATTGTTTCGAAGGCGCCCGCCTCGATGCCTTGCTGAGCGTAATAATCCGACAAGTAGATGACGTCGACGTCGGAGCTTCCCTGTAGTATTTTGCTAAGACGGTCGGCATTGTTGCCCGTTTCCAGGACGATATCAACGTTGTGCGCTTTTTCGAACGGTTCGTAAACTTCCTTATTATAGAAGTCTTCCGCGAACCCCCAAGTCGAGATGACGAGCTTTTGCTTTTTGGCGCCGGACGAATCTCCTCCAGCCCCGTTTTCGCCGTTGCTTCCGCATCCGGCCAGCACGAGCGCGGACAGGCTGCAGGCAAGAAGTCCTTTAATCCATGCTTTTTTCACGATGATTCACTCCCGTATAATTTTTGGTTAAAATTGGTTATTTGAAAAAAGAAAAGCGCCCTAGGTAGAAAAAATCTCTAACTAGAGCGCTTTTTCAATGTAAACAAAGAAATAGCGGCATCCGTTGCCATTCGGGTACGGGCAGTCCTTAAGATAAATCAAAAGGGAAAGCGCCGCGGGTTAAGAATCCGTTTTTAACATGATGTTCGTGACGGCCCACTGCGTGGCGGGATCGTAATCCCGGAGAAGAACTTCGATGCGGAGATCGAGCTCGTCTTCCAGTCGGGATTTCAGCTTTTTCTTATAGATCATCGACATGTAAAAGTCGACTTCGTATTTCAAAGCCGGAACCTCGCCTTCGAGAACCGTGGAGCGGGGAGAACGACGGTGCCGGGCATAAATCGCGATCGCCTCGGGATGGATGCTTGTCTTCAGCAAGGAAGTTCCGAAGCCGAACAATTCCTTCGAGACATCGTTATATACCTGGCTCAACTTCTGCTTGAATTCATTGGAATCGGAATGAACCATTGGTCACCTTCAAACTATGAATTATTTTTGGTGATAAGGAGTTCACGAGATTTATAATACAAAAAAAACGAGAAATTTTCAAGTTATTGTTCGGTTTTCGTGCGAATTCATCCCCGTTTTCAGCTATTAATTTACGAAAAAAGACCCATTTACGAACTTTTTGTGCGTTGGAGGAGTTATAAATTGATAGAATGACCATCGAAGAGATAGTTAGAATCTCAATGATGAGAGAGAGGGACTGTATTTGCGCCTGAACCTAGACGACATCGCGCTTTCTTCAAAAAACAGATTCAAATCTTGTGGTCCGCTTTCCTTCTTGCAAAGAAGCAAATTGGTTGCAACCTC
>Ga0180220_1000783_pt1 | contig 28839 bp, 21 predicted proteins | sample eDN5th37CBELigBY_FD_151335 | JGI IMG/M metagenome (GOLD analysis project Ga0180220, IMG submission 151335) | Enriched backyard soil microbial communities from Emeryville, California, USA - eDNA 5th pass 37_C BE-Lig BY (version 2) (version 2) | ecosystem: Environmental > Terrestrial > Soil >... | reverse complement strand
TCGCGCGATCGTATCGATGAGGGGGCGTTGCGCGGTTCGGCGAGGCGGTTGTTTTGGGCCGGGAGGCGCGGCGCGTTTCTCATTGAAATTTTGCCCGAACGAACCCAATTGCCGGCGGGACTCATCATCCGATCTTAAAGAAATAACTAGGGTTATGGCGAAGCAAGGGGTTATCCACGGCGCCCGAACGAAGCCAATTTGCCGCGGGTGGAACGCCGGCGCGGCGTTGGGCGCTCAAGGGCTCTCGGCCCGCTTTGGGGGCGTGGTATAATCGACTGGACGCGGGTACATGCGCCGCGTTGGTTTCTCGCTTTTGTCGGAGATTCGCCGGTTATGTCGAGCCGTCCGTTTGTTCATTTGCATTGCCACAGCCATTACAGCCTGCTCGACGGGGCGAACAAGCTGCCGGACCTGGTTCGGCGCGTCAAGGAGCTGGGGATGCCGGCGATCGCGGTGACGGATCACGGCAACATGTTCGGCGCGGCGCAGTTGCTTAGGGTGGCGAAGGCGGCCGGGGTCAAACCGATCATCGGCATGGAGGCCTACGTCGCGCCCGGGCGCCGAACCGATCGGGCCTCAAGCGGGTCGGGCGACGACCGGTTCGCCTATCACCTGACCCTGCTCGCCAAGAACGCGACGGGCTTTCGGAACCTTTTGCGGCTGACCTCCAGGGCGTATCAGGAGGGGTACTACTACCGGCCCCGGATCGACAAGGAGTTGATGGAAAGGCACGCCGAGGGCTTGATTTGCCTCTCGGGCTGCGTGGGCTCCGAGTTTTCCCAGCGCCTGCTTCAAGACCGAATCGCCGACGCCGAGAAGCTGGCGATCTGGTATCAGAAGACCTTCGGCGAGGGGAACTTCTTCGTCGAGATTCAGAACAACGGCCTGCAAATCCAACGCGACGCCATGGAGCGCCAGATCGACGTGGCGCGCCGGCTGGGGATGCCCCTGGTGGCGACCAGCGACGCCCACTACCTGAAGCAAGGGGACAACCTGGCGCACGACGCCCTCCTTTGCATCAACACCGGCAAGACCATCGATCAACCGCTGGACAAGCCCCGGTTCGTCGCCGACGACGGCACGCTCTCGAACCAGTTCCACGTCCGAAGCCCCGAAGAGATGTACGCGATGGCCCAGGGGCACGAGGAGGCGCTCGCCCAGTCGGCCCTAATCGCCGAGAGCGTGGAGGAGAATTACGCGAGCCTCGGCTTCGGCAAGCGGCAGTTCCCGTCGTTCGAGCCCCCCGACGAGAAGACCGCCGAGGACTACCTGCGCGAGCTTTGCGAGGCGGGCCTCAAGGACCGTTACGGCGCGTCGCCCTCCCAAGAGGTCCTCGACCGGCTTGAGCACGAGCTGGGCATCATCAACCGGATGGGCTTCGCCTCGTACTTCCTGATCGTCTGGGACTTCGTCCGCTACGCCCGAGAGCGGAACATCCCGGCCTCGGCCAGAGGCTCGGCCTGCGGCGCGTTGGTCAGCTACGTCCTGTATCTCAGCCACGTCTGCCCGATCAAGTATGATCTCCTGTTCGAGCGATTCCTCGATCCCAACCGATCGGAAGCGCCCGACATCGATATCGACTTGTGCCAGGAGCGCCGATACGAGGTCATCGAATACGTCCGCCGCAAGTACGGCGACGCCAACGTGGCCCAGATCGGCACCTTTGGAACGCTGAAGGCCAAGGCGGCGCTGAGGGACGTCGGCCGGGTGCTCAACCTGCCGCTGTCCCGGGTCGAGGAGATCAACAAGCTGATCCCCACCCGGCTGAACATCACGCTCGACGAGGCGCTGAAGGAAGAGCCGATGCTCCGCAAGCTGGTGGAGCAGGATCCCGACATCGAGCGGTTGATGGGGCTGGCCCGGCAGATTGAGGGCTCGGTTCGCAACGCCAGCACCCACGCCGCGGGCGTGGTGATCGCCGACCAGGCGCTCGAGTCCCTGGTGCCGCTTCAGGTGATCCGCCGGGGCGACAAGGAGGAGATCGTCTGCACCCAGTGGGACATGGGGGACGTCGAGAAGGCCGGTCTCTTGAAGATGGACTTCCTCGGCCTCCGCAACCTCACCACGCTTCAGGCCGCCGTCAATCTCATCAACCAGCGCTATCCCGACAACCCGGTCGAGCTCGACAAGCTGCCGCTTGACGACGCCAAGGCGTTCGAGTTGCTCCAAAAGGGGGAAACCAAGGGGGTCTTCCAGCTCGAAAGCGCGGGGATTCGCGACCTGTTGGTCAAGATGCGGCCCGACCGCTTCGCCGACATCATCGCCACCAACGCCCTCTACCGCCCCGGCCCCCTCAACGGCGGCATGGTCGACGAATACGTCGACGTGAAGAACGGCCGGAAGCAGGCGTCGTACCTCCATCCGGTGCTCCGCGAGGTCCTGGAGGAGACCTACGGCGTGATGGTCTACCAGGAACAGGTCATGCGGATCCTCAACCGCCTGGGAGACATCGAGCTCTCCAAAGCCTACGCCTGCATTAAGGCCATCTCCAAAAAGAACACCCAGATCATCGCCGAAGGGCGCGACCAGTTCATCAAGGGCGCCACCGCCAAGGGCCTGGAGCGAGACCAGGCGGCGCGGATCTTCGCCCTGATCGAGTTCTTCGGCGGCTACGGCTTCAACAAGTCGCACAGCACGGCCTACGCCTTGGTGGCCTACCAGACCGCCTGGCTCAAGTCGCACTACCCGACCGAGTACATGGCCGCCGTGCTCTCGTCGGAGATGAACGGCGCCGAGCGCGACAAGTTCTTCGTCGAACATATCGAAGACTGCAAGAGAATGGGGATCGAGGTGCGCCCCCCCGATATCAACAAGGGGGCCGCGACCTTCACGGTCGAGACCGAGGGACAAATCGAGTTTGGCCTCGGCGCGATCAAGGGCGTCGGCGAAAAGGCCGTCGAAGCGATCCTCCGGGTCCGCGGGGAGGGAGGGCCGTTCCTCAGCCTCGACGACTTCTTCGAGCGGGTCTCCAACCGCGAAGTCACCGCCTCGGCGGCTGAAACCCTGATCCGGGCCGGGGCGTTCGACAGCCTCGGCGCCCGCCGCTCGCAGTTGCTCGCCATCCTCCCCCGGGCCATGCAGGCCGGCCAGGCCAAGCAGGAGGACCGAAGACGAGGCCAGCGCGGACTCTTCGACGAGGTGGACGAGGCGGCCAACGGGTCGGCCAACGGCCACGGCGGAGCGCTCGCCTCGCACCTGCCCGACGTGCCCGAATTGCCCGACGTCGAATTGCTGGGTGGAGAGAAAAAGGCGCTGGGCTTTTATATGTCCAACCACCCGCTGACTCGATACGCCTTGACGCTTCAAACCCTGGCCACCCACCGGGCCGCCGACATGGTCGACGCGCCCGACAAGCTGGAGGTGATGCTCGGCGGAATGATCTCCAACCTCCAGGTCCGCAACGTTCAGAAGAGCCGGTCGGGGCTGACCCGGATGGCCAAGCTGACCTTCGAGGACCTCTCCGGCTCGACCCCGGCGATGCTCTGGCCCGAGGAGTTCGCCAAGCTCGGCGAACTGGTCAAAGACGACGCCATCGGCTTCGTCAAAGGGACGATCGACCGCCGCCGCGAGCCCCCCGAGCTGGTGATCAGTCGGTTCATCCCGATCGAAAACGCCGCCGCCGAACTGGCCCAAGGCGTGATCGTCCGGCTCCACAAGGGGCTTGAGCAAACCAACGAACTGGAGCGGCTGCTCCGGGTCGTGCGGGTCCGTCCCGGCAACCTCGACCTCTACCTGGAGATCTTCGGCATCGAACACATCCACCGCGCCATCTACCGAGCGGGGACCTCGCTCCGGGTCCGTTACGACGATCGGATGATCGCCGAGATGGAGGAGGTCGTCGGCGAGGGGAACGTCCGCCTGCTCGGCCAGCGGGGCGCCACCGCCCGCGTTGGACCGGCCACCCGCCCGGCCGTCGCCGCCCCGGCCGCCGCCCGAGCCGGCGCCGCCTTCCAACCCGACGACCTGCTCGAAGAACCCGAGGAGCCCGACGACGATTGACGAGCCCCCGACCGACGGCCGGGAGAGACGGCGCGGCCCCGTTCGTCCTCTCCCCGGCTCCACCGCCGACGACGCGCCCATCGCGGGTTTCCGAAGCCGTCCCGTTGGTTCTCGGCGCGCGATGTGCGGAGCAAGAACGCGAATGGGCGATCCGCCGGGACGATCGCCGGCGCCTCCGGGCTTCGGAACGGTTTTCCCGCGGGTCGGATGTCGGCGGGCTCAACGCGAGAGGACGGGACGATGAGAAGCGGCGTCAAGAAAACCCTCGCCTGGACGGCGGCCGGAATCGGCGCGGTGGTCGCCGCGCGGCAATTGGTCCGCTATTCCCGATCGATCGATCTCCGGGGGCGGACGGTGATGATCACCGGAGGCTCGCGCGGGCTGGGCCTGGTGCTGGCCCGGGAATTCGCCAACCAGGGAGCGCGCTTGGCGATCTGCGCCCGCGACCCCGACGAGTTGGAGCGGGCCCGGGCGGACCTCGCCGAGCGAGGCGCGGACGTGATCGCCGTCCCTTGCGACGTCACCGATCCAGAGCGGGTTGAATGGGCCGTCGAAACCATCCTCGACGTCTACGGGCGGATCGACATCCTGATCAACAACGCGGGCGTGATCCAAGTTGGCCCGTTCGAGACCATGACCCTTGAGGACTTCGAAAACGCGATGCGGACCCATTTCTGGGCCCCCCTTTACACGACGCTCGCCGTCCTCCCCGGAATGCGGCGGCGGGGGATGGGGCGCGTCGTCAACATCTCGTCCATCGGCGGGAAGGTCAGCGTGCCCCACCTCCTCCCCTACGGGGCCAGCAAGTTCGCCCTGACGGGGCTCTCGGAGGGGCTGAGGGCCGAACTCGCCAAGGACGGGATCCTCGTGACCACGGTCATCCCCGGTCTAATGCGAACCGGCAGCGCCCCCAACGCCTTCTTCAAAGGCCGCCACCGCGACGAGCACGCCTGGTTCAGCATCAGCGCGGCGCTTCCCGGGATTTCCATGAGCGCGGAGGCCGCGGCGAGGAAGATCGTCAACGCCTGCCGTCACGGCGACGCCGTGGCGATCCTCTCTCTGCCGGCCAAGGCGGGGGCCCGGCTCCACGGACTCTTCCCCGGCCTGACCGCCGACATCCTGGGGATGGTCAATCGGCTCCTTCCCGGACCCGGCGGCGTCGGGACCCGGAACGTCAAGGGATGGGACAGCGCCTCGCGGTTCTCGCCGTCCTGGGTGACGACCCTCAACGACACCGCCGCGGTTCGCAACAACCAAGTTGGGACCGTGAGAGCGACAAGCTCGTAGCGGGCGCCGCCCGACGCTCCTACTTCTCATACAGCGGATCGAGCTCGACGACGCGGCCGGAGTCTCCATCGTGAACAGCCATCTTGCCGCCGGGATACATGCAGCCGCCGGCGTATGTTCCATCCTTGGCGAGCGCGTAGAAGGAGACTCCGAAGGTGGTCTTGCCGTCGGCCCTTCGGCGCTTGGGGTCGCGGACGCTGGTTTCGGCGATCCGCTTCAAGGCCTCCATCACGGCGTCTTTGGGGGCGAGCCCCCGGCGCATGCCTTCGACGATCAGGTGGCTGGAAAGGTTCAGGAGGTTCGCCTCGCCCACGCCCGTCGATCCGGCCGAGCCGGCCTCGTTGTCCAGAAACAGACCCGCGCCCAGGATCGGCGAATCGCCGACGCGCCCGGGGATCTTCCAAGAGAGGCCCGAGGTGGTCGTGACGCAGCCGAGGTCGCCGTGGGTGTCGAGCGCCGAGCAGTGGATCGTGCCCGTGACCCGCTTCTTGATGTATTCATGAACATAGGCCGCGACCTCTTCGTCGGCCGGGGGGACCCAATCGTCGCTCGGGTCTCGGGTCTCTTTCCAGTGGAGCCAGACTTGCCGAGCCCGGTCGGTGAGCAGGTCGACCTCGGGGAAGCCGTGGGCCCTGGCGAACCGAAGCGCCCCCTCGCCGACGAGCAGGCAATGCCGGGTGCGCTTCATGACCAGCCGGGCGACGGCCGCGGGATGCATGATGTTGCGGATCGAGGCGACCGAACCGCCGCCGTGGGTCGGCCCGTGCATGACCGCCGCGTCGAGCTCGACGACCCCGTCCTCGTTGGGAAGGCCGCCGTAGCCGACCGACATGTCGGCGGGGTCGGCCTCGACGATGGCCACCCCCTCAATCGCCGCGTCGAGCGGGTCGCGCCCCTGTTTCATCAATTCGACCGCCTTTTCGACGGCGCGGAGGCCGTTGCCGCTGGCCACGGCCACCGGCCGCCGGTCGCCGAGCGGCCTCGGCGGCGCCGCGCCCACCGCCAACGTGCTCAGGCTCGCCGCGGCGGTCGTCCCCATGAAGAAGCGTCGGCTGATCGGTTTGCGCATGATTCCTCCACCTCGGTTGATCGGCGGGCCGGAGCCGAGCGACGAGTCGCCGTCGCGGCCGTTTCGGTTTCTCTCCCAGGATACAGGCGAACCGAGCCCGGGGAATGGTCCTCCCTTGGTTTTCATGAACATCCAAGATTCCCAATATTTTTGGCGGATGCATTCTTGACTCGCGCCGACGCGTCATTTAATCTTCGATAACCAGAAAAAGTTCACCGAATGCTCGCATCCTGATTCCACCTGTTCCTCCCCGGAGCCTCCGCATGGAATCTCAGAGCGTGGAGCCGCCGAGGATCGCGGGAGCGAATCGCGCCACCGCCCTCCTTCTGATTCTCAATTTCATCCTGCTTGGTGGGCTTCTTTACGCGATGTTCGGTCGGAGTCTGATTCCCGGCGACGGCGTGTCGCTGGTGATCGTCAACGAGACGTTGTCGCCGATGGCCGACTTCAAATTGTCCTATCCCGGGGGGAATTTCGAGATTCCCCAACTCGACTCCAAGCGGTCGGTCGGCAACCCCATTCCCATCTCCGGCGCTTTCGAGGCGGTGCTCACATTCGCGGACGAAGCCGGAGTCAGACGAACTCTCAACTTGCCCATCAAGCCTCTTGACGAGTTTCTGATCGTCATCCACGTGTTTCCCGAACTTGAGGAGTCGTTGGAGCAGGGCGAGCCGGGAGACGAGCCGGGTGGCGTTCGGATTCTTCCCGGACGGTATCGCGTCGTGACAACCTATCAAGGCGAAAACGCGAGCATCTAGCGCCGCGTCAAGCCGTCTCCGTCGGCGCGCGGTCGGCCCGTTGTGGCCGGGGGTCTCAATCCCGGCGCGTGGGCCGCCGACCCTCGCCGATCCCGGTTACCACCGAATCGACCGAGACTAGGCGATGGCGTGGCCGATTCGCGCCGCGGCCCGACTTCGCCGATTGGAGCCCTTTCCCTCGGATTGCGTGGACGGGATGGCTCGTCCCTTCGTCGGATTGGCGCCTGATTCCATTCGAGACTTGCAAGGAGCCCCCTCAAGTGTTGCCGCCCGCCAGGTTCTCGAGACGTTCCGCGATCGCCCGCGGCCTTTTGTTCGGCATCGCGGCTGGTTCGCTTCCGCTCGCCGGTTGCGGCGGCGCGAATGAACTGCCGGTCATTCCCTCCACCAAGTCGAAGGACGAGCTTCAGAAGGAGATCGAGAATCCCTACGGCCTCTCCTTCAAACAGTCGTCCAAGAGGAGGGGGAGGCGGAGAAGCGAGCGTTGACCGACGGCCCGCGCGTGGGTCGCCGGAATCTCAGTCGTTCCAAGTTATTTATTTTGTACAGGACGAGGTCCGGGAGTCGACGATGTGGAGTTACGGGGTCGGAAGACGCGCGTTCACGTTGATCGAGCTCTTGGTGGTGATCGCCATCATCGCCGTCTTGATCGCGCTTTTGCTACCCGCGGTGCAGTCGGCCCGAGAGGCGGCCCGACGCGCGCAGTGCACCAACAACCTCAAGCAGATGGGGCTGGGACTGGCCAACTACGAGAGCGCCAACACGCGGTTCCCGCTCGGCGCCTTTTTCCGCAACGATAGTAATCCACCCCTTCCCCCTTGCCAGGGGTTCCACGAGCAGAGCTTCCTCATCTCGCTCTTGCCGTTCATGGAGCAGGGGCCGCTGTTCAACAGCTACAATTTCCAGATCCACTACACGGATTTCAGAATGAACATGACCGTCCATTCGACGGGCTTGCAAGCGCTTTGGTGCCCCAGCGACGGCGCCGCGGGGGTCCCCGACACCCGGAGCCTGGGGTATCCGATCTACTACACCAACTACCGCGGCTGCGCGGGAACCGCCTACTATGTCGGCCGGTACTCCCAGCCCGAGTGCGACCCGACCTACGGCGCTCGGTACGCCAAGGCCGACGGGATGCTGTACTACAACAGTTCGGTGTCCATCGCGGGGATCAGGGACGGAACCAGCAACACGATCGCCGCGGGCGAGCTCGCCTATGGAAAGATCCCGCCCGACACTCGTTGGGACTGGGTCTGGTGGTTCTCGGGCAACAACGCCGACACGCTGGCCAACACGTTGTATCCGATCAACCCCCAGAGGAAGTTGAACGAGGGGCATGTTGATACCGGCATGCTCGGGATCAACGTCCAGATCATGTTCCACAGCTTCTCCAGCTTCCATCCCGGCGGCGCCAACTTCGTCTTCTGCGACGGCTCGGTGCGGTTCCTCAAGGACACGATCAACACGATGCCGTTCGACGCGGCGACGGGTCTTCCCCTGGGGCTGGCGCCCGACGGCAACGGGATTCTCCAGTTGCAGCCCGGCGCCCAGTATGGGGTCTGGCAGGCCCTCTCCACGCGGGCCGGAGGCGAAGTGCTTAGCTCGGACGCCTATTGATCCTCAGCCGACGCGCCGGGGCCTCCGCGAGGGGCCCCGGCCGCGTTTCCCGTTCCGCTCCACGGCCGCCCGCGTTCGATCTTGGCCCGGTTGGCCCGGCTTTCGGGCCCGAATTCTTACCGAGGATCCCTTCGCGATGACCCCAAGCATGAACCGCCGCCACTTCGTCTCTTTGGGAACCGCCAGTCTGGCCGCGCTTTCCATCGGCGCCGAGCCTCTCCGCAAGCCCGGCTCGCGCAAGCCGGTGGTGATCGCCAGCGGTTGGGAGAAGACGGTCGAGGTCGCCATGGACTTGGTGCGACAGGGGGCCGACCCGCTCGACGCGGCCGTCGCCGGGGTGGCGCTCCTCGAGGCCGACCCGAACGAGCATTCGATTGGGTTGGGGGGGACGCCCAACGAAGAGGGGGTCGTCGAGCTCGACGCCTCGGTCATGCACGGCCCAACCCACGGCGGCGCGGGGGTGGCGGGCCTTCGCAACATCGCGCATCCGGCGGCCGTCGCCCGCTGCATCCTAAGACGCACGCGGCACGTCCTGCTGGTGGGAGACAACGCCCTGAAGTTCGCCAAGGAGCACGGCTTCCCCGAGCAGGACCTACTGACCGACGAGACGCGCAAGGCCTGGATCGCCTGGAAGGAGGCGAAGCTCCGGGGGGCGCGGATTCCCGAATCCCTCGCCGCGCTCGCGCCGACCGTTCGCGACCTGGTCGAGCGGCCGACGCACGGCACGATCCATTGCTCGGTCTTGGACACCCACGGCGATTTCGGCGCCGTGACCACCACCTCGGGCCTCGGCTACAAGGTTCCCGGCCGCGTGGGAGACTCGCCGATTTTGGGGGCGGGGCTCTGGCTGGACAACGCGGTCGGCTCGTGCGGCTCGGTCGGGCTGGGCGAGGTCAACATGCTCAACTGCGCCTCGTTCCTGGTCGTCGAGAACCTCAGGCGCGGGGCGAAGCCCAAGGACGCCCTGGTCGCGACCACCAAGCAACTGGTTGAGACGACCACGCGCGACCCCAGGTTCCGCGACGAGAACGGCAAGCCGGCCTTCGACGTCGTCTTCTACCTCTTGACCAAGGAGGGCAAGTACGCCGCCGCCAACATCCACGGACCCGCCAACATCGTCGTCTGCGACGGCGACACGGTGAAGACCGTCGACTCGGCGACCCTCATGGATTGAGGGTCGACCGAGGAACCGGGCGGTCCGAGTGGCTCGTCTCGCCCTCCCAAGGATTCGAGTCCGACGCCTCGAATTGACCGCGACGGATCACTACCGGCGGGTTCGGTCGTCGGCTTCTTGAAGCTCGGCGATGCGGGAGGCGGAACTGAGGAAGCAGGTGAAGCTCAGGGCTCCGTCGCGGTTCGGCGACGATTCGGAGGGGAGACGAAAGCCCCGGTAGATGGTCTTGGGTTCTTGGCCCTTCTCGCGGACGACCACGGCGAAGGCGCAGTAGCGGTCAACTCCGCGAAGCTCGACGTCCTTGAGCGTCGCCGAAGCGCGGCCGTTGGAGGGGACGCGGAAGGTTTGCGGCTTGAAGTCGACGGTGCGGTTGCCCGGCTTCACTTCGACCTCGCACCCCTCGGCCCCCAGTCCGGCGATGACGAGCTTCAGCTCGATCTCTCGGTTCTTGGGCTTGGTCGCGGACTCGTCCGCGGCGGGCTTGGCCGGAGCCTTGTTGGCTCCGGGGGCCGGCTTCCGAGGGGACGCGACGGCCTCGTCGCCGATCGCGACGTCGGCGGGGATCGAGACGATCCAGAAGCCGAAGGCCAGGGCAAGCGCCCTCCAGGATCCAGTCGTGGCTCGCATTGCGGTTCGACTCCATTCTCAAGGGCTGGCCGACCCGTCCTGAGTCGCCCTCGGCGGTTTCCAGGCTCCTTTGGTCCGAAACCCGGCCGCGTCGAAGTGGGGAAAGTCCGGCGCGTCGGCCCTTTGGGGCCCGCGTCGGAACATTAAGGGTGGGTCGGCCAAACCGACCCGATGCTTGAGCATTTTCGAGGTGAGCCGCAGAGTACAGCGGGCGGGCCGAGTGGGCAAGGTCAGTTCGCCGCTCGGCTCCCGGATCTCAAGGGGAGGGGAGGATGGCCGGCGGCGGAGTGGGGGCGTCGGCCGACTTCGGACCCTCGGCTCGGTCGTCCATCGCCACGACGGGCGGAACGACGGTCTTGTTGATCTCGGGCGCCGAGAGCACGCCGTGGACCATCCGATTCACCGAGGGGCTCATCCAGCTCAGAACCAGCGGGTGGGGGAAGACGCCCAGAAGGACCGTCAATACGGCCAAGGGGGCGGCGACCACCACCTCGCGAGCGGTCAGGTCGGAGAGCCCGCGCCAGGTCTCGTTGCGGCCGAGAAAAACGCGCTGAAGGGTCCAGAGAATGTAGCCCGCGGTCAGAACCACCGCCCCCGCCGCCAAAACCGCCATCACCTTATGGTAGTTGAACGCCGCCATCACCACCGAGAACTCGGGGAAGAAGCCGCAAAGTCCCGGCAAGCCCATCGCCCCAAAGAAGATGATGAAGGAGAAGGCGCCATAGAGCGGCATGACGTTGTAGAGTCCACCCAGCTCGCCCAGGTCGCGGGTGTGCGTCCGCTCGTAGATCACGCCGACGAGGAAGAACATCCCGGCCGAGGTGATGCCGTGAGCCAGCATCATGAACATCGCCCCATTGACCCCGAAGGCGTAATACTCGGGGCTGGATCCCAGGTTGATGACCGCCATGCCGAGCGTCACATAGCCCATGTGGCTAACCGAACTGTACGCGACCAGCTTCTTGAAGTCGGTCTGGGCCATCGCCACCAAGGCCCCGTAGACGATGCTGAAGACCCCGAGCGCGGCGGTGAAATAGGCCCAGTCGTAGGCGCCCGCCGGCGCCAGCGGCCAGGTCAGGCGGATCAGGCCGTAGCCGCCGATCTTCAGGAGGATCCCCGCCAGGATCATGCTGATGGGCGTGGGAGCCTCGACGTGGGCGTCGGGCAGCCAGGTGTGGAAGGGGAACGAGGGCAGCTTGACCAGGAAGCCGACCAGGAACAGCCCAAACAGCCAGTTCTGGATCATTCGTCCGTAGTAGCCGGAGGTCGAAGCGATCGAGGCCAGCTCGATCATGTCGAACGAACCCCCCTCGAACGCCCTCGCCGCGCCGGTGGCGTTGACCAGGCTCGTCGTCGCCGCGTCGCCCGGCCAGAAGAAGAGGATCAAGATCGCGACCAGGATGAAGACCGAACCCAAGAGCGTGTATAGGAGGAACTTGATCGCCGCGTACTCCCGGTTCTCGCCCCCCCAGATGCCGATCAAAAAGTACATCGGCAGCAGCATGATCTCGAAGAAGACGTAGAAGAGGAACAGGTCGAGCGAGATGAAGACCCCCAGCATGGTCGCCGCCAGCAGCAGGAAGAGCGAGTAATACGCCCGCTCTTGACTGGTGATCGACCACGAGGCCACGCACGCCAAGAGGCTGATGGCGCTGGTGAGAACCACCAGGCTCAGGCTGATCCCATCAACGCCCAGGTAATACTGAATATTGAACGCCGGGATCCAGGGGCGGCGGACCACCAGGTCGCCTTGGCCTTCGGACTCGTCGACGACGACCAGGCTCCCTTCCGAGTCGGCCGTGAGCCGGTTGTTCATGACCCGGTCGGCGAGCGGGGCCGACGCCTTGGAGTCGTCCAGGTAGACGGCCAAAACCGCCAAGGTCGCGGCGAAGGTCCCGGCCATGAACGCCGTCGCGAGGTATTTGACGAAGCGCTCGGACCCTTTGGGGACCAACGGAACGACCCCCGCGCCGATCAGCGGCAGGAGCCAAATCAGGGTCAGAAGCAGGTTGTCGCTCATGGTCGGGAGCACCGGTTTGAAGGTCGCGCCGTCAAAGGGCGGGAAGGTCTGGGCCGTGGTTCGAGGTCGAGGTCGCCGGCCGTCGTTAGCCGCCGACCCAGGCGAAGACCCCCGCGAAGATGCCAACGAGCGCCGCGACCAGGAACATCAGGTAGTTGCGGATCCGGCCGGTCTGGATGGATCGGCTTTGGTCGCCGGCCAGGTATACCGCGTCGGCCGCGCTGTTGACCAGGCCATCGACGCCGAACTTGTCGAACAGACCATTGAGCCGACTGAACGCCGCGACCGCCGCGGCCGTCCCATTGAGGAAGCCGTCGATCAAAAGCTTGTCGACGCTCAAGCAGAACCGGGCGAGCGCCAGGCAGGGGCGAACGAAGAGGACGTGGTACGCCTCATCGAAAAACCACTTGTTCCGAAACAGCAGATAAAGGGGACGGAACGCGTGGGCCGCCCGGGCGGGACTCAGCCGGAACGCGGGGAAATACGGGAGCCCCGCCGGCGCGTAGTGGAGCGCGGCCAGGCCGACGCCCACGATCACGATCGCCAGCGAGCAGCCGATCACCGGCCAGTGGGTCCAGTGGGGGACGGCCAATCCGGGGGGCTCGCCGTAAGCGAGCATCCGCTCCAAGATCGGCCGATCGAGGGGAAGCCCCGCCCAGATTGTCCAGCCGACGAAGATGCTGAAGAACGCCAAAACCAACAGCGGAACGGTCATGACCGGCCCGTTCTCGTGAGCGTGCTCCACCACGCCCGCGTTGCGGGGTTCGCCCGCGAAAACGAGAAACCACATGCGGAACATGTAGAGCGCGGTCAACGTCGCGCCGAGGACCGGAAGAACGAACAGCAAAGCGTGCTCGGGGCTTTCCCAGGCGCGCGCCAGCGAGGCGGCCAGGATCGCGTCCTTCGAGTAAAATCCGCTGAAGAACGGAACGCCCGAGATCGCCAGCGCGCCGATCAGCATGGCCGTCGCCGTGATCGGCATCCGCTTGCCCAGGCCCCCAAGCGACGGCATCTCGTACGTGTGGACGACGTGGTGAACGCTTCCGGCGCCCAGGAACAAAAGGGCCTTGAAGAAGGCATGAGTGAGCAGGTGAAAAAGCCCCGCGGCGCGTCCACCGACCCCCAACGCCAACATCATGAAGCCGAGCTGGCTGACCGTCGAATACGCCAACACCTTCTTGTAATCGGTCTGGACTATCGCGATCGTCGCCGCGATCAGGAGCGTCGCGCCCCCCGTGTAGGCGATGTACAACGAGACCTCGGGCGTGAAGACCGGCAGGAACCGGGCGACCAGATACACGCCCGCCGCCACCATCGTCGCCGCGTGGATCAGGGCCGAGACCGGCGTCGGCCCGGCCATCGCGTCGGGAAGCCAAACGTGCAGCGGAACCTGCGCGCTCTTGCCCACGCAGCCGGCGAAGATCCCCAGCCCCGCGATCATCAAAACCCAATACGGAATGCTCCGCCTTGGCGCGTCTTCGGCCGGCGCTTCGGCGGGATGGAACTCGACGACCTTCTCGGCGCCGGCCCCGACGGCGACATGAAGCCTGCCCTCGCCGTCGCGCAAACCATCATTGATGTCCTGAAAATGGAACGTCCCCAGGTTCGCCCAGAGCAGGCCCAGGCCGACGAGCATCCCCACGTCGCCCACGCGGTTGACTATGAACGCTTTGTTGGCGGCGTCGGCGTTGCGCTTCTCTTCGTACCAGAAGCCGATCAGGAAGTACGAGCAGATCCCGACCAGCTCCCAGAAGATGAAGATCATGAACAAGTTGGGCGCGGCGAGCAGGCCCAGCATCGAGAAGCAGAAGAGCGACAGGTACATGAAGAACCACGAATACCGTGGGTCGTCGCGCATGTAGCCGATCGAGTAAACGTGGATCAGGGTCGCGATGAACGAAACCATCAGGAAGAGAACGACGGTCACGTTGTCGACGTGAACGCCGATCGGCAGCGAGAGCCCCCGGAGCGGCGGCCCTTCGATTCCCTCAAGCGGTTCGGGGGCGAGCAAGACCCAGTCGGCGCTCCACTCCCAGACCAAGGGTTTGACGGCCTCGGCGCCGGGGTGGTGGTCGGCGAAGACGCCTTGGGCTTCAATCAGGTGGTAATTGACGAACCCGATGAGGCTGAGCAGGCAGGAGAGGCCGACCGCGCCGGTGGCGATGTAGGCGTTCAGGCGCTTCAGTTGTCTGATGAACAGCAGCTCGACGGTGAACGCCGCGAGCGGAATCAAGACGGCGGCCACGTAGAGCCCGACCTGCCAACTCATGCTTCTTGTCCGCCTCGCTTCGAAACAATCGCCCCACTCCCGAACCTTTTATGTGGACGCGCGCCACCCCCCCGCGCGGGACGAGTCCCCCACGAACTATGTCAAAGCCGCCTCCCGGTTTCAAGCCCCTCGCGGTCGCCTCGCGTGGCCCTGGAAGGCCGCCTTGGCTATGATGGGGCTGGACCGGAGTCGATTTCCCCACCTAAAATTCGACGGAGAATCCCTTTCATGCCCACCGTGACGGTTGACGGAGAAAAGTCGTTCGAGGTCGCCTCGGGAACCAAGCTCGTCCTGGCCATCGAAGACGCCGGGATCGACATCATGCATCGCTGCGGCGGCCACGCCCGTTGCACGACCTGCCGGGTTGAGATCCTCGGCGGCGACGTCGCGCCCCCCGAGGCCGCCGAGGTCGAACGGCTGGCGCGCGAAGAGAACCTTCCGCCCAACACCCGCCTTTCGTGTCAGATCCGCGTTCAGTCGGACCTGAACGTCCGGGTCGTCAACCGCTCGTCGGTCACGGGCGTCGACCCCGGAACCCGTCCCGAAGATTGACGATTCTCCGCGAACCGAGGGGCCGCGACCATGGCCGTTTCGTTTCTCCAGACGATCCCCTTGCTTCGGATCTTCGACGTGGAGAAGGCGAAGGCGTTCTGCGTCGGCTTCCTCGGCTTCGCCGTCGACTGGGAGCACCTTCAACGAGCGGTTGGAGCCGGAAGGCGCCGCGTAGCCGTTCGGGCGGCTTTCGGCGTCAGTCGTTCTCCTCGTCATCGTCATCGGGGATGTCGAGGTCCAGCCCCAGGCGAGAGAAAAGCTCCAGCATCTCCATCGGCAGAGATCGGACGTCAACGGAACCATGGGCGAGTCCGGCGAGTTGGGCGAGCGGGTTTCTCTCCAACAGGCTTGGCAAGGTCCATTCGGGGGAGAGTCTGTGGACGTCGAGCATCCGCCGAATCTCCAGAGACTTCGACGCGCCGGTGGCCTTCGAGACCCCAAACGCTTCGTACACGTCGGCGGGGGGCATGTAGTGGGGCTGGGAGCGGTCGCTGTTCATGAAGTTCGCGAAGCCGACGGCCAGGGCGATCCCGCAGGCCCATGACTCGGGTTTGCCTCGGGGCAGGGGAGACGGCCGCTTGCGGGCCAGAACGTCCGCCATCTCGCGGCAGAGCCTGGCGAAGTCGTCGTCGAGATGCTCTCGGCAAAACTCGTCGGTCAGCGCCACGATCCGATCGCGGGCCGGGCGAACCGCTTCCGGGATCCTGGAGCCGTCTTTGGCCGCCGCGCTCTTCTTCTTCGATTTGACGGTCGAGCGCTTCGCCGCGGCGGGAGGAAGCGTCGTGATGATCTCTTGGCGGGCCTTGGCTTCCTTGTACCACCAGTTTAACTCACTCCTAACGCCGGGTCCGAAGTAGACGTTGAAGGCGCTCAGCAGCCCGTCATAGACGATTCGACCTCGGAACGGTAAAAGAGTCGTTTTGACCATCGCGGGTGGGGGGCCGTCGATTAAATCCTCCAAGGGCTCAAACAGGGCGACCACGCCATAGGCGACGACCGGATCCGTCGACGACAGAAAGACCGTGTAATTCTTAAGATATCGAAGAACGTAAAACTCGCCCGCGACGAAATGCCTCCACGAGCCGACGATCTCCAGTTCCGACTCGTCCAAGCCGAACGGGTTTCCCTCGACGAAGGCGTCGATCAGCTCCGGATGTTTGAGAAACGCCTTGTGGACCTCGTATCGGGTCGGCGGGGGAAGCTCTGAATACTCCTCGGGCGAGTCGGGGTTTTCGTCGATTACCCGGAGTTGCTGGTTCACGAAGAACATCAGCCGCCGATGGAGGCGGAAGAAGAGTTCGGCGTCTTTGATGGACAGTTCCATTGCTTTGAAACTCCTCCGGGCAAACCACGACGACTCCAAGGCGTCCGCGCCCAAACGGCCCGATGCCTCTCCATTTCCATCGTCGCGCGCTGAGACGGCGGAAGGCAACCCGGGGCCGGGGCTTTCCTTTGGATCCATCTCAAGCGCGGAGCGCCCGAAGTTCCAACCACCAACGCCGCGCCACTTGTCGCTTCTGTTCAAGAGAGGGCCGTTCATCCGGTCGATTCTTGAACAGCCAAGGGGCGAGTTATGAGACCGTTTCGAGGGAGGAGCGGATTCACTCTGATTGAGCTTCTGGCGGTGATCGGAATCGTCAGCATCTTGGCGGCGCTGCTCTTGCCGGCCGCGCAGGCCGCCCGCGAGGCGGCGCGGAAGGCGCAATGCCGAAACAACTTCCGTCAGATTGGGATCGCCCTTCACAACTACCACGGCGAAAACAACTCCTTTCCCCCCGCGCAGGGGACAGTTTTCCCTGGATGGCGCTGGGCGAAAACAATCAGGGACTGCCGATTTATTACCACGGCATGTATTCGATTCATGTTCGACTGCTGCCGTATTTGGATCAGGCCGTCCTGTTCGACGCGATCAACTTCATGGTTCCCGCGTATCCCGAACCGCCGGATCCCTTCACGGGGATGCCGCTCTCGGAGCTCTCGGGGCTCATGGTCGGATGGAACGCCATGAACCAGACGACGCGGTTCACCGGGATCGGCCTGTTCCTCTGCCCATCCGACGCCGGGGCGTTCACCGAGACCGGCAACAACTATCGGGGAAACACGGGAGTCGGCTGCTGCCCGCACCCCACCGCGGTGTATCCCGACAGCGGCAACGGCCTGTTCCCGGAGATCGATATCGTTTCCGCCGCCCGCGTCACCGACGGCCTGAGCCACACCGCCGCCTTCAGCGAGCGCCTTCGAGGGACGGGCCGAAGCGCAACCCTCGCTCCCGCCCGCGATTTCTTCCCGTGGGCCGGCGACGCGTCGGCGCCGCCGACATCGACGGCCGACGACCTTTTGCGACGGTGCCGCCACAACGCTCGGCCGTCCAAGCGCCGGTTCGTGGAGTCGGGGCGGTGGTGGTTCTGGACGGGCCGCGAGCGGACGCTCTACAACCACGCGCAGCCGCCCAACGGACTTGTCCCCGACTGCATTGGCGGCGCGTTCATGGCGAACGGGATGGCGACGGCCCGGAGCTGGCACCCCGGCGGGGTCGGCGTCTTGATGGGCGACGGCTCGGCCCGGTTCGTTCGCGATTCCGTTTCCGTCGAGGTGTGGCGGGCCCTCGGCACGCGGGACGGCCGCGAAGTGGTGGATTGAGACGGACGTTGACCTCCGTTCCCTTCATCTCACCCGAAGAAGGGTCGAAATGTGGCCGATCCTAGCGGCCTGCGCGATGATGATCGCGCAAGCCTCCGAGCCCGTCGTCGATGCCGAACAGTCCTTCGCCTCATGAAGGAGGCCCAGTCCGAAATCGAGAGCGTTCGCTTCACGTTCGAGGGCCAAAGGCGGTTCGTCGGCCCCCCCGGCTTGACCGATGATCCCAAACGCCACGAGCGGAGCTATCAAGGAGCGTACGCCTTCCGGTCGGACGGATCGACCCTTCTGGATTGTTATATCCACGGCTTGAGCGCCGAGAGACCGGTCGTTCACGAGACGATGGCGATGTTGCGAGGTCGGCTCGAAAGCGTCAGCCTCGTTCCGGGCATCAAAAATCCCCCTCACGTCCTGCTCGAGACCGGGGGGCCGGGATCCTTCGCGAAGCCGGGAAGCCCCGAATCCATCCTCCACCTCTGGTATTTCAAGAGCCTCGAAAACCTGGAGGACCGCGGCTGCGAGTTTCAAGGTTGGGAGGACGTGGGGGGACATCATTGTCTCAAGGTTCGGATCGGCCGCTTTCGGAAAGGCGCGGGGGACGCGCCGAAAAGCCCCGGGCGGAGCGGCCAGATGACCGAGACCGTCTATTGGATTGACCTTGCCCGCGGGGGACATCCGCTGAGGGTGGAGCATTATTCGGAGGGCCGGCTCATCTCGCGGGTGGACGAGATTCGTCTGGAGCAAATTCCCGCGCCGGGGGGAAAATCGCTCTGGCTGCCCGTTCACGGGGAGATCGCGACGTTCCGTTGGGCGCGGGATGATTTTCACGACGCCCCCGTTCTGCTGGAGACCTTCGACGTGATTTCCGGATCCACGCGGCTCAACGACCGATTGACGGACGCGGTTTTCACCGTCAAGGGAGGCCGGGGCGCCTTCGAGGACGCTCGGCTACGACGAGCCAGGCAAGAGTTCGACAAGACCAAGCCGCTTCCCCGGGCGGATCATGACGGAGCCGGACGAGAACTCGGCGACGCCGACACGAGCGAGGAGCGGCTTGAGGCGTCTTCCGCGGCACGCGAAGCCGCCTTCTGGACGCCGGTGACGCAACTGATCCTCGCCTTTTCGGGCGCGGCCGTTCTCGTCGCCGCGCTGGTTTTGCGAAGAAGGGCCGGGTGAGAAGGTCGCCTCGGCCCCGCGCTCAAATCAACTCCCGGATCGGCTCGCCTTGGGGGAGCAGGGGGACGGGGCGGCCGGTGAGGTCGTCGAAGGTTCGGGAGGGGTCGATTCCGAGGTGGCGATACCAGGTGGCGAGCAGGTCGCCGGGGGTGAGGGGGCGGTCCTTGGGGTATTCGCCCTTGGATGTCGTCGAGCCGACCACTTGGCCGGTGGGCATGCCGCCGCCGGCCATCAGGGCGGTCATGGCCGTTCCCCAATGTTCGCGGCCGGGCTGGCCGTTGTGGTCGGAGATCTTGGGGGTTCGACCCATCTCTCCCATCACGACGATCAGAGTGTCTTTATCCATTCCCCGAGCGTAAACGTCTCCGATCAAGGCGGAGATGGCCTGGTCGAAGACGGGGAGGCGGATCTCCATCTGCTCGAAGATGTTCCAGACGCTCGCGTGGTCGTCCCACGAGAACGCCTTTTGGCCGGGGACGCAGGGGAAATCGACCGTCACCAGCCGAACCCCCGCCTCGACCAACCGGCGGGCCAGCAGGCAGCGCTGGCCGATCACGTTGCGGCCGTAGCGGTCGCGGAGGCTCGGATCCTCGCTCGCCATGTCGAACGCCTGGTGGGCCGCGTCGCTGGTCAAGACGTCGAGGGCCTGTTGCTGATAGTCGTCGAACGACTCGGCCGCGGCGAGTTGGTCCATCCCGCGCCTGGCCTCGTCGAAGGCCGCCAGGAGCCGGCTTCGACCGCTCAGCCGCTCGCGACGGGCGGCGTCGAGCATCAGCTCGGGAACGCGGAACTCCGGCGCGTTGGGATCGGCGGCGACCCGAAACGGTCCATAAGCCCGGCCCAAGCCCCCGCCCCCCTCGTACCTCAGTTCGGGAAGGGCCACCCACTGGGGCATCCCCGGCCGAAGCTCCGGCAGGATCTTGTTGGCCGCGTTGAAGACGAACGGATATTTCGGCTCATACGGCGGCGTTTCGACGAGGTCGCCGAGATAGCCGGTCAAGACGGTGTGGGTGCTGTTGACGTGTCCGGGACTGCCGTGCGAAATCGACCGGACCAAAACGTACTTGTCGGCGACTTGGGCGAGCTTGGGAAGCTTCTCGCAGATCTCGATGCCCGGAACATTGGTCGGGATCGGGTTGAAGAGCCCCCGGTACTGCTCGGGAGCGTCGGGCTTCATGTCGAAGGTCTCCATGTGGCTTGGGCCGCCCCAAAGCCACACGACGATCATCGACGGCCCCTTCGTCGATCCCGAGTCCTCGGCCGCGACCGCTCCCTGGAGGCGGAGAAGGTCCGAGAGTCCCAGGGCCGAAAAACCGGTGAGCGAGGCTCGCAGGAAGGCCCGCCTCGGCGGGCTCCACGCGCGCGGCGGGGTGAACATGGCGTCTCCCTCGTCGTAACGGTGTCGCGATTCTCAAGGACCGACGCGCTGATCTTATCATTTGGCTCCAGTGTTAAACAAGTCGCCGACATCGGCGGATTCGCCGACGCGGGCCCCTTCGTTCTCCGTTGGGGCCGTCGACCGCGGGGGCGTTGATCTTGCGTGGAGGCCGGCGCGGGCTATAGTGCGTCGCGGAATCGGGGGACGATCGGGACTTCGACCAATCCAAAGGAGGGGTGGCCGTGCTGACCAGGACGATTCGGCGCATCAAAGATCGCGTGCTTCGCGCGCCCGGCGAACCGCCCGCGGCGAGACCGGAAGACGATCAGGCGTTTCTCGACGAACTGGAGAAGCGGGACAAGTGGTTCCATTCCCATTTCGTGTGGGCGCCGGGGGTTGTGGTCGATTATCTCGGCCGAGTGGTTCCCGTGGAATCGTCCAAAATCCTTGATTTCGGTTGCGGCGAGGGGGTGATGGCCAAGGGCGTCGCGCGGGCCGCCCGCGAGGTCCACGGCGTCGACCTAACCCCTCAATTCATGCGGCTGGAGCAGCGCGTCGCCGAGGTTTTCGGCAAGCGAAACAAGCTGCCGAAGGTGAACCTGCGAGCCGTCGACGCCCAGAAACCACTCCCCTATGAGGACGGCGCCTTCGACGCCGTCTTCGCCTGGTCGGTTTTCGAGCACGTCGACGACGTGCCCCGCGCCCTTCGGGAAATCCACCGGGTGCTCCGGCCGGGAGGGGCTTTCTTCCTCATCATCAACCCGCTCTACTATTCGGCTCACGGCAATCATCTGTGGAACGTCGTCGACGAGCCCTGGGTCCATCTCAGACTCGACAAGGAAGAGCTTTTCGAGCGCATCCGGAGCGCGACGCTCGCGGCCGAGGTTGGAGAAGAGAACACGAAAATCTATCAGGGGAAAGACCCCGAGGCTTTCCGCAAGGGGCTCTTCGTCTGCGTCGAGAGCCTCAACAAGCTCACCCTCGACCAGTTGATCCAAGACGTTCGCGACGCCGGGTTCACGACGGTCTTCCAGGAGACGAGACAAACCCTCCCGTACGAGCCGCCCGCCGACCTGCTCGAACGCTTCTCGCGCGAGGACCTGATGACCGACGAGGTGACGATGCTCCTGACCCGCTGATCTGATCGTGATCGGCCCCGGAACGCCCCCCTCGTCCGATTCGCGCCCTCCGCCCGGGGGCGCGGGCCCGTTTATCCCAGTTAGTAAGGAAACCGCGCCGATGACGCGATCGTCGATCTTCGCCTCGCTCGTTCTTCTCATGGCCGCCAGCGCTTCGGGCCAGACCGTCGAGCGCTCGCCCTGGACGGTTCGCGACCACCTGCCCGTCGACGAGTTCATCATCCAGGCCCACCGGGGCGCCGGCGAACTGGCCGAGGAGAACACCATCGAGGCGTTCGAGCTGGGCTGGAGCCTCAATTGCATCCCCGAGGCCGACGTCCGAACGACCAAGGACGGCGTGATCGTTCCCTTCCACGACGCCAACTTCGCCCGGGTGGTGCGGGACGCGTCGCCCGAACTGGCGAAGAAGGGGGTGAAGGACCTGACGTTCGCCGAGCTTCAAAAACTCGACGTCGGCGCCTGGAAAGGCGAAGAGTTCGAAGGACGGCGCGTGGGGACCTTGCGCGAGGTCTTCGACGTGATGAGCAAGGACCGCTCGCGACGGCTCTACCTCGACATCAAGGAGGTCGACCTGAAGCAACTCGCCAAGGAGGTCCGCGAGACCGACGTGGCCGCGCAAGTGATCTTCGCGTCCACGAAGTACCCCCTGATCCGCGAGTGGAAGGCCTTGGTCCCCGAGTCGAAAACCCTGCTTTGGATGGGGGGGACCGAAGAGGCGCTGAACAAGCGGTTCGAGGAGCTGCGCGAGACCGACTTCGCCGCCGTCGACCAACTGCAAATCCACACGAATCTGGCGAAGCCCATCGACGAGATCCATCGCGACGCGAAAGATCCGTTCAAGGAGTCGGACGCCTTCCTCATCGCTCGGGGCGAGGAGCTTCGCGAGCGCGGAATTCTTTATCAGACGCTTCCCTGGAGGGGGACGGCCCCGGGGGTGTACGCGAAGCTCTTGGATCTGGGCTTCATGTCGTTCGCGACCGACCATCCCAAGGTGACCTGGGAGGCCGTCCGAAGCTATTACGAGTCGGAATGACGAGCGTCCCTTGTCGGCCTTGGCGCGTCGGCGAGCCTTGACCCTCGCCGGCCGACCGGGATACGATGATTCCTCGGCCGAAATCGCTCGAACGGCTGGAGCGGCCGACGATTCATGGATTCATGAAGGAGGGGCTCGGCTCGCGGGTTCGCGGGACGTTCCTGGAGGCGTTTCCGGGAGGTCGCGCGTTTGGTCCCGATCCGCGCTTCGCCTCTTGGTGGGGACGACCGTGGAGATCACGCTCAACGGGGAAAAGCGCGAGGTGCCGGACTCGCTGACGGTGGCTCAACTTCTTGAGCTTCTGGAATTGAAGGCCGAGCATGTGGCGGTGGAGTTGAACCGGGACTTGGTCGTCCGCGCCCGGCACGCGGAAACCTCGATCGCCCCCGGCGACGTTATTGAGGTCGTCACCCTCGTCGGCGGCGGTTCGGCGGTGGCGGAGGAGGCTTCGGTGGGCCCGAAACCCTTGACGATTGGCTCGCACACGGTTCACAGCCGGCTGTTCGTCGGCACCGGGAAGTACGCGACCCTGGAGTTGATGCGCGACTGCCTGGAGGTCAGCGGGGCCGAGGTCGTCACCGTCGCCGTGCGTCGAGAGCGCCTCTTCGATCGCGAGGGGCGCAACATCCTCGACTTCCTCGATCCCAAAAAGTATACGATCCTGCCCAACACCGCCGGCTGCTTCGACGCCGAGGAGGCCCTCCGAACCGCCCGCCTGGGGCGCGAGCTGCTTCAAGGTCTGAACAACCCCGGCGCCGACTGGGTGAAGCTGGAGGTCTTGGCCGACACCCGGACGCTCCTTCCCGACCCGGTCGCCACGCTGGAGGCGACGAAGGTTCTGGTCGACGAGGGGTTTCAGGTCCTCTGCTACACCAGCGACGACCCGATCATGGCCCGCAAGCTCAAGGCCGCGGGCGCGGCGTCGGTCATGCCGGCGGGAAGCCCGATCGGCAGCGGCCAAGGGGTCCTCAACCCCAACAACATCCGGATCATCCTGGAGGACCTGAAGGCCGACGACCCGGATTATCCGGTCATCGTCGACGCGGGCGTCGGCACGGCCAGCGACGTCGCCTTGGCGATGGAGTTGGGCTGCGACGGCGTCTTGCTCAACACCGGGATCGCCGGCGCGGCCGACCCGCTCCGAATGGCCCGCGCCATGAGGCTCGCCCTGGAGGCCGGCTGGCTCGCCGCCGGCGCCGGCCGGATCCCCAAGAAGCTCTACGCGACCGCCTCGAGCCCCACCCAGGGCCTCATCGGCTGCGGCTGACGAACTCGGATCCGAAGGACCTGGTGGAGGGCGCGGGATTCGGAGCGAACTTCAGTCGAAGGCAGCCTGAAATTCCCACTTCCGGGGGGAGAAGGATGCTTGGCGCCGGCCTCTTCTTGCCCTCTCCCACCGGGGGAGGGTGGCCCGAAGGGCCGGGTGGGGGTCGGCGGATTTCGAGGTGAATATGGCGAACCCGAAGCGATCGCCAAACTCGAGCCGTAGACCCCTCGACCCTCATCCGGCCGTTCCGGCCACCTTCTCCCGGGGGGAGAAGGATGCTTGGCGACATCATTCCTCACCCCTTCTCTCCGGACAACGCCCCGAATGACTCGACTGGACCCCTCGCCGATTCTCGGTCCCGACGGCGCGGTGGCGCGGCGGCTCAAGAACTACGAGGTTCGCGAAGAGCAGCTTCAGATGGCCGACGCGGTGGCCCGGGCGATCGAGGAGGGGGGGCACCTGGTCGTCGAGGCGGGAACCGGCGTGGGCAAGAGCTTCGCCTACCTGGTCCCGGCGATCCTCGCCGCGGTCGAGATGGGAAAAAAAGTCGTCGTCTCGACCCACACCATCGCCCTCCAGGAGCAGCTTCTCCGCAAGGACGTGCCGTTTCTCCGCTCGGTGATGCCCTGCGAGTTCTCGGCGGTCCTAGTCAAGGGGCGAGGCAATTACATCAGTCTCCGCCGGCTCGACGTGGCCGTGAACCGCCAGATGGCGACGTTCCACAAGGCCGAGGAGTTCGACCAGCTCGCCGAGATCCGGCTTTGGGCCGGGAAGACTCAGGACGGAACCCGCTCGGACCTCGACTTCCGCCCGCTCCCCGGCGTCTGGGACGCGATCCAGAGCGAAAACGGCAACTGCTTGGGCAAGCAGTGTCCGCGGCACAAGGACTGCTTCTACTACAAGGCCCGCCGACGAACCTGGACGGCCAACCTCCTGATCGTCAACCACGCCCTCTTCGTCAGCGATCTGGCCTTGCGGGCCTCGGGCTACGGGATCCTGCCCGACTACGACGTGGCGATCTTTGACGAGGCCCACACCTTGGAGGCCGTCGCCGGCGAGCATCTGGGGATCCAGCTCTCCAACGTCGGCGTCGACTACGCCCTCGGCCGCCTCTACAGCGAGCGTTCCCAGCGTGGGTTGTTGACCCATTACGGACTCACCAAGGCCATCGCCCAGGTTCGGAAAGCGCGCACGGCGGCCGACGACTTCTTCGAGGCCGTCTCCGAGTGGCGCGCCCGTCGTGGAGCGGGGGACAACGGCCGCGTCCGCCGGCCGATCCCGGTCCCCGACGCCCTGGCCGAGGAGCTTCGTCGATTGGGGACCGCCATCGACGACGGCGCCGAGGACATCGAGGAGGCCGAGCACCGAATCGAGCTCAACGCCGCCGCCGACCGCTGCGACGCCCTGGCCGACCAGCTTCAAAGCTGGGTCCGGCAATCGGTCGACGAGCAGGTCTACTGGGTCGAGTCGGAGGAGAAGGGGCGGAAGCGGATCAGACTGGCGTCGGCCCCGCTGGACGTCGGCCCAACCCTGCGCCGGGTTTTGTTCGACCGGGTGCCAACCTGCGTTCTCACCTCGGCCACGCTCTGCGTCGGCTCGCCCCCGAAGTTCGACTTCCTCAAGGCGAGGCTCGGTCTGACGAAGGCCGAGACCTTGGCTTTAGGGAGTCCGTTCGACTATCCGAACCAGGTGAAGATCCACCTGGCGCGCAATCTTCCCGACCCGTCGAGTCAGCCCCAGGATTTCGAGCGTCAGGTGATCCGGGCGATCGCCCACTACATCGACCAAACGCGGGGGAAGGCGTTCGTCCTGTTCACCTCGTACAAGATGCTCGACGCCGCCGCGAGGGCCTTGACCCCCTGGCTGGCCGAGCGAAACATCGCCCTCTTCGCCCAGAGCGACGGCATGCCGCGCTCGAAGATGGTCGAGGCGTTCAAGGCCGACGTCCACAGCGTCATCTTCGGCGCCGACAGCTTCTGGCAAGGCGTCGACGTGCCCGGCGAATCGCTCTCGAACGTCATCATCGTCCGTCTGCCCTTCTCCGTCCCCAGCCACCCGCTCCTCGAAGCCCGTCTCGAAGACATCCGCAAACGCGGCGGCAACCCGTTCGTCGAATACCAGATCCCCGAAGCCGTCATCAAACTCAAACAAGGCTTCGGCCGCCTCATCCGCTCCCGCTCCGACCGCGGCATCGTCGCCATCCTCGACCCCCGCGTCCTCACCAAACCCTACGGCAAAACCTTCCTCAAATCCCTCCCCGAATGCGAGCGGATTGTGGATCGGCGGGATTTCGACCGCGATGGGGGATGATCCGCGGATGTCGCGGTTGGATGTTCATGCGAGTACAAAGCCTCTCGCTGGGTCCTGGGTAAATGAGCTTCTGTCGGAGGACCAACTTGTGGATGTGTTCTCTACAAGGGTCCCGGCAAGGAGTATGCGGCCCAAACCATTGAAGGTCGTTCCCACGGAACGAACCATCATGATATCGCTGAAAGGTTTTTTGGCCGGTCGGCGAATCGACCGGGCGCGGCACGAACGCGGGTCCTCGAGACTTGTCCTCCCGGTTGGGTCGAAAGAACGCCTGGACGATTCCGCTACGAGCGTCACGAGCTTATGCTTCACAACAGACTCTTGGGTCGGACAAGCGCCACGGAAAACCATCGCGAGTCGTGTTGTTCATCGCTCGGGAACGCGCTCCAACCGCCGCAGTTTGTCCGGATTCCTCGTGACGTAGATCGCGGTGATTTTTCCCCGATCAATCCGCAGGGCGGTGGTTTGGGCGACGCCGCCGGGTTCGATGGTGATGAAGCCGGGGAGGCCGTCGATGAGCGCGTAACGCACGAGGCGCGAGGGGGATCGGGCGAACTCGCGGGCGAGTTGGGCGTGGCGATGCATGACCTCGTCGATCCCGCGCAGGGGGAGGGGGGAGGCGGGGGCTTTGCCGCCGCCGTCGGCGAGGGCGAGGACGTCGTCGGCGAGGAGGGAGCGGAGTTTCGACAGATCGCCTTCGCGGGAGGCGGCGAAGAAGGCGGCGGCGATTCTCAACCCTTGCTCCTTCGACACCGGGAAGCGCGGGCGGGCGGCGCGGATGTGGTCGCGGGCACGGCTGGCGAGTTTGCGACATGCCGCCGGCTCGCGGTCGATGGCGTCGGCGACCTCGTCGAAGCCCATGCCGAAGACGTCGTGGAGCAGAAAAGCCGCCCGCTCGAGAGGAGAGAGCCGCTCCAGCGCGAGCATCAGGGGAAGCGTGAGGTCGTCGGCGAAATCCGGCTCATCGGCGTCGATGACCGGTTCCGGCAGCCATGGCCCGATGTAGGTCTCGCGCCCGCGCCTGGCGGATTTCAACTCGTTGAGGCAGAGCCGCGTCACGAGGACGCGCAGGAAAGCCGCCGGCCGGCGAACCGCGGCGCGGTCGGTCGCCAGCCAGCGCAGATAGGCGTCCTGGACGACGTCCTCGGCGTCCGCGATCGACCCGAGCATCCGGTACGCCAGGCGAACCAGGCGGGGACGCGACTCTGAGAACGTCGGATCATCGGACGCGATGTTGCTCATCTCGCCGCCTCGGCGCCCTTCCGGCTTTCCGCGTGAACCGCGTTGACCGTGTAGAGATTCGGAGAAATGGATTTCGCCAGGCCGGCGAATCGCTTGAGTTGCTTTTGCGTCTCCGGCTTCTTCATGAAGCTCTCGAAGTGTTCCTTGGAAGTCCATTGGGCGTAGTTGACCACCTTCCGGCCGTCAAGCCCGCCGTGGATACAGACCGACATGAAACCGGGCTGATGCCTGATGGTGTCCTCGGTCGCCTCTGAAAGCGCCCGCATCAGTTCCGCCTGGTTCTCGGGTTCGACCTCATACACGTTGATGAGCGTCAGGCATGGGGTCCCAGGGTCAATCGTCACGGTCTTCTGGCCCGCCATCTTCGCCTCCTTTCGGGATACCGTTCGATTGTCGTCATCACAAAGGAGATGACAACGGCGACCTCCGAATCGTGACATGGCGACCGCGTTTCATGAGCGAACCAACGCCGAAAAGGCCTTTCGGCCGCCCGGCGACGCGCTCGCCCAACCAACGAGGATTTCCTCCCCGAAGGCAATCCCCCGGAGGCGGCCTGTCTGATAGAATCGGCGGCGTCGGAGCGGGATCGCCGGGGAGGGGTCTTTGGGACGGACGCTCGACGATACGTGGAATTAGGTCCCGGACTGACGTGGAGCCCACCTGAACGATGGACCAGGATTTAACGAAGCACGATGATCCCTTGCTCGAAGCCGCGCTGAAGGCGGCGCGGGACACGCGGTTTTTGGAGGTGGGAGACGGAGTCAGGCATCGGGCGGCTCGCGTCTTTCAGGAGGTCTTTGGGGACGGGCCCGCGGTGATCGTCGCCGACGAGCGGACCTTTCGCGTGGCGGGCGCCGACGTGTTGGCCGCGTTCAAGGAGGCGGGGCGCGAGGTCGCCGAGCCGATCCTCTTTCCCCAGGACGTCCACGCCGGGGAGGAGGCCGTTGATGAATTGCGGTCGAAGCTGGAGGCCGTTCCGGGGATTCCGGTGGCCGTCGGAAGCGGCACGATCAACGACGTGACCAAGCTCGCCGCGCACCAGGTGAACCGGCCCTACATGGTCGTCGCCACCGCGGCTTCAATGGACGGTTACACAGCCTACGGCGCTTCGATCACCGCGGGGGGATCGAAGCAGACGTTCGATTGCCCGGCGCCTCGGGCGGTGCTGGCCGATCTCGACGTGATCGCGCGCGCTCCGGCCGAGATGAACGCCGCGGGCTACGCCGACCTGCTGGCCAAGAACGTCGCCGGCGCCGACTGGCTTCTCGCCGACGCGGTGGGCGTG
>Ga0180220_1000782_pt1 | contig 28867 bp, 30 predicted proteins | sample eDN5th37CBELigBY_FD_151335 | JGI IMG/M metagenome (GOLD analysis project Ga0180220, IMG submission 151335) | Enriched backyard soil microbial communities from Emeryville, California, USA - eDNA 5th pass 37_C BE-Lig BY (version 2) (version 2) | ecosystem: Environmental > Terrestrial > Soil >... | reverse complement strand
TGGTCGTCATGCTCGCCGCCGGCGGCGCGCTCGACCAGGTCGGGCGCCGCCACGAGCGCGCGTACGGCGACCCCACCGACCCGGCCGTCCGCGACAAGCTGCTGCGCTTCGTCCGCGCCGCCGGCGCCGTCGGCGCGCTGCGCGGCTCGACCTTCGGCCGCATCGGCGGGCGCTCGATGGGCATGAACACCGCGGTCGCCAACACCGACCAGTGGCGCCGCACGTTCGGCGTCGACGTCGAGGAGATCGACCAGTGGGAGATCGTGCGCCGCAGCGCGCTCGTCGACGACGCCCGCGTCCGCGCCGGCCGCGAGTGGCTCGAGCGCCACGTCGGCACGATCCACTACGACGGCGACCGCCTCACCCCGGAGCTGCTGGAGCGCCAGATCCGCTCCTACCACGCGATGCGCGAGCTGATCGACGAGTGGGGCCTGGACTTCACCGGCATCAAGGCGCAGCCCGAGCTGACCGCCAACTTCGCGACGATGGACGTCACAGAGGCCTTCCTCAACGACCCCTACGACTGGGAGGGGCCGAAGGCGCCGCACGTCTGCGCGACCGAGGCCGACATGGATGGCGCGCTGACGATGCAACTGCTGAAGGGACTCACCGGAACCCCCGTCCTGTTCGCCGACGTGCGCCACTACGACGCCGAGAACGACGTGTGGGATCTGTGCAACTCCGGTCAGCACGCGACCTGGTACGCCGCGCACAGCGAGGATCCTGCCGAGAACCTGCGCCACGTCCAGCTCTTCCCGTCGGACTTCTACTTCCCGGCGGGCGGCGCCTCGGTCCACCACGTCGCGGCCCCCACCGAGGCCACCTTCGCGCGCCTGACGCGCCTGGACGGCCGCTACCGCATGCAGGTCGCCCGCGGCGAGCTCGTGACGCTCGACGAGGCCACCTCCACGCGCCTCCAGCAGGCCTCCAGCCCCACCTGGCCGCACGCGTGGGCGCGCCTGGACGCCTCCGTCGAGGAGATCCTCGGCCGCTTCGGCGCCAACCACGTGCACGCGGTCCCCGGCGACGTCGAGGCCGAGCTGGCCACGATCTGCCGCCTGCTGGACGTCGACCTCGACCGCCTCGGAGGCGCCCGCTCCGATGGCTGAGCGGCTGCTCGGGATCGACGTCGGGACCTCGTCCGTCAAGGGCGTGGTCTGCGACGACGACGGCACGATCCGCGCGCGGGCGAGCTTCACCCTGCGCACGTCGATGCCGCGTCCCGGCTGGGTCGAGCAGGACGCCGACGCCGACTGGTGGGCGGGCATCCGCGCCGTCTGCGACGAGCTGCTGGCCACCGAGCCGCGGCCGGCCGCGGTCTGCGTCAGCGGCCTGGGCCCGTGCCTGCTGCCGACCGACGAGGGCGGCCGCCCGCTCCGCCCCGCGATCCTCTACGGGGTCGACACGCGCGCGGTCGCCGAGATCGCCGAGCTCGAGCAGCGCTACGGCGCCGACGAGATCGTCGCCCGCGGCGGCTCGCGCCTGACCACCCAGGCCGTCGGCCCCAAGATCGCCTGGCTCGTGCGCCACGAGCCCGAGGTGTGGGCGTCCACCCGCCGCGTCACGACCGCCAGCTCGTTCGCGGTCCTGCGCCTGACCGGCGAGTACGTGCTCGACCACCACACCGCCAGCCAGTGGGATCCGCTCTACGACCTGCGCGCCGGCGCCTGGATCGAGCCGTGGGCGGCCGAGATCGCGCCCGGCGTCGAGCTGCCGCGCCTGCTGTGGCCCGGCGAGGTCGCCGGCGTCGTCGACGAGCGCGGCGAGCGCGAGACCGGCATCCCCGCCGGCACCCCGGTCGCGGCCGGCACCGTCGACGCGTGGGCCGAGGCGCTCAGCGCCGGCGTCCGCGCGCCCGGCGACCTGATGCTCATGTACGGCACCACGATGTTCCTCGTCGCGACGGCCGACGCGCCACGGCCCGACGAGCGCCTGTGGTGCACCGCCGGGGTGCTGCCCGGCACGTTCAGCCTCGCCGGCGGCATGGCCACGTCGGGCGCGCTGACCACCTGGGTGCGCGACCTCACGGGCGCCGCCGGCTACGACGAGCTCCTCACGGAGGCGGCCGCCGTCCCGCCCGGCAGCGACGGGCTCGTCGTCCTCCCCTACTTCCTCGGCGAGCGCAGCCCGCTGTTCGACCCCGACGCCCGCGGCGTCGTCGCCGGCCTGACCCTCCGCCACGGCCGCGGCCACCTGTACCGGGCGATGCTCGAGGCCACGGGCTACGCGGTTCGCCACCACCTCGACGTGCTCGACGAGATCGGCGCGCGCCCGCAGCGCATCGTCGCCGTCGGCGGCGGCACGCGCGGCGGCCTGTGGCCGCAGGTGGTCTCCGACGTCACGGGCATGGCCCAGGAGGTCCCGCGCGAGACCGTCGGCGCCTCCTACGGCGCGGCCCTGCTGGCCGCGTCCGCGGTCGGGCTCGTCGACGCGGGCGGCGCCGGCTGGGCGCAGCCCGACCACGAGGTGCGCCCGCGGCCCGAGCACGCGGGCGTCTACGAGCGCCTCTACGACCTGTACCGGGACCTCTACCCCGCCACCCGCGAGCAGGCGCATGCCCTCGCGCGGCTTCAGGAGGACGTCATGGCGTCATGAGCGGCCCGGACCGGGCGACCCCCAAGGAAGGAACGTGCATCGTGCGACACACCGAGAGGAGCAGGACATCGTGAAGGGACACAGGAGGCTGCTGGCCGCGCTGCTCGTCGCAGCGGGGCTCACGCTCACGGCGTGCGGCAGCAGTGACGACGACGGCGGCGAGACGGCCGCCGCGACGGGGGCGGCGACGACCGCCGAGGCCGCCGCCGACAACGGCTGCGCCACCGTCGACCAGAAGCTCGCCGACCTGGCGAGCGGCAAGGTCGCCAGCAAGGGGCCGTACGGCGAGGAGGCCGTGCCGGCGTCCGAGCTCGAGCTCACCGACGAGGAGCTCGAGAAGATCAAGGGCATGAACGCCACCGCCGCGCTGGTCATGCACTTCGGCGGCAACGACTGGACGAACGCCCAGGTGGCGGGTGCTCGCGAGCAATTCGAGAAGATGGGCGTCGAGGTGGTCGCCGTCACGCAGGCCGACGGCAAGGCCGACAAGCAGGTCAACGACCTCGAGACCGTGATGGCCAAGAAGCCCGACGTGATCCTGTCGATCCCGATCGACCCGACCGCGACCGCGTCGGCGTACTCGAAGGCCGTCGAGCAGGGCGCCAAGCTGGTGTTCCTCGACACGCCGGCCAAGGACATGAAGCCCGGCGAGGACTACGTCTCCGTCGTGTCGGCCGACAACTACGGCAACGGCGTGGCCGCCGCGCACCTGCTCGCCAAGGCGATCGAGTGCGAGGGCGAGGTCGGCGCGCTGCACTACGCCGACGCCAGCAACTACGCCACCGAGCAGCGCTGGCAGGCGTTCCAGGACACGCTGGCCGAGAACTACCCCGACATGGAGATCGTCGAGGACCAGGGCATCAACGCGCCCGACTGGGCCGGCGACTCCGAGAAGGCCGCGTCGGCGATGCTGACCAAGCACCCCGACCTGAAGGGCATTTTCGCCTGGTTCGACATCCCGGCGGAGGGCGCCAAGCAGGCCGTGAGCGCCAACGGCACGTCGCAGCCGATCACGACGGTCGACCTCGGCCTCAACGTGGCGATCGACATCGCCTCCGGCGGGCTGATCAAGGGCCTGGGCGCGCAGCTCCCGTACGACCAGGGCGTCGCCGAGGCCACCCTGGCCGGCTACGCGCTGCTGGGCAAGGAGGCCCCGCCGTACGTCGTGCTGCCGCCGCTGCCGGTGTCCCAGGACAACGTCCTGGAGGCCTGGGAGCAGGTCTACCACTCGGCCCCGCCCGAGGAGCTCACCGCGGCGGCCAATGGCTGACGGCCCTCCGCGTCAGGACCTCGGCGCCCGCGTTCGCGCGGGCGCCGAGGAGGCCGCCCCCGTCGTGCGGATGCGCGGGGTCGGCAAGTCGTTCGACGGCACCACGGTGCTGTCCGGCGTCGATCTCGACCTGCGCCCCGGCGAGGTCCACGGCCTCATGGGCGAGAACGGCGCCGGCAAGTCGACGCTCATGAAGATCCTGCTCGGGATCTACACCCCCGACGCCGGCACCATCGAGGTGGCGCCCGACGCGCGCATCGCGATGATCTTCCAGGAGTTCAGCCTGGTGCCGACGCTGACGGTGGCCCAGAACGTCTTCCTCGATCGGGAGGCGCGCACCCGCGCCGGCCTGATCGACGACCGCGAGACCGAGCGCCGCGCCCGCGCCCTCTTCGAGGAGCTCGAGATCGACCTCGACGTGACGCGGCCCGTCTCCACGCTGCCCACCGCCTACTGGCAGCTCACCGAGATCGCCAAGGCGCTGTCGCAGGACGCGCGCGTGCTCGTCATGGACGAGCCCACGTCGTCGCTGGCGCGCGCCGAGACCGAGAACCTCTTCGCGCTGATCCGCCGCCTCCGCGACCGCGGGATCGCGATCGTCTACATCTCGCACCGCATGGAGGAGATCTTCGAGATCGTCGACCGCGTGACGGTGCTGCGCGACGGCAGGCTCGTGATCACCGAGGACGCCTCCGCGCTGACCCTCGAGACGACGATCGAGCACATCGTCGGCCGCTCGATCAGCGACGGCTTCCGCTGGCGCCCGCCCAAGCGCGCGCCGGGCGAGCCGCTGCTGCAGGTGGAGGGGCTCACCGCCGACCCGCTGCAGGACCTCTCGTTCGAGGTGCGCGCCGGCGAGGTGCTCGGCGTCGCGGGCCTCCTGGGCAGCGGGCGCACCGAGCTGGCCACCACGCTGTTCGGCGTGCGCCGCGCGACGGCCGGGACGATCCGCGTCCACGGCCAGGAGCGCACGATCCGCCGCCCGCACGACGCGATCGCGTCGGGCCTGGCGCTCGTGCCCGAGGACCGGCGCGTGCAGGGGCTCGTGCTCGCCCACAGCCTGCGCGACAACGTGCTGCTGCCGGTGCTGGGGACCTTCACGCGCCGCGGGATGGTCCAGGACCGCCGCGGCAACGACCTCGTGCGCCGCTACATGGAGCGCCTGCGCATCGCGGCGCCGTCGATCCAGGCGCCCGCGCGCCTGCTGTCGGGCGGCAACCAGCAGAAGGTCGTGCTGGCCAAGTGGCTGGCGACCGAGCCCGACGTCCTCATCATGGACGAGCCGACCGCCGGCGTCGACATCGGCGCCAAGGTCGAGATCGTCGAGATGATCCGCGAGCTGGCCGACGCCGGCAACGCGATCCTCCTCTTCTCCTCCGAGCTGCCCGAGCTCCTGGCGGTGAGCGACCGCCTCCTGCTGCTGCGCGCCGGACGCGTGCAGCGCGTGCTCGCCCGGGCCGAGATCGCCGACGACAAGGAACTGCACCACATGCTCCAGGACACCACGACCCCGGCGGTCGCCTGATGGCCGCCGAGACCGCCACCCCGGGGACCGTGCGCGCCGCGCGCGCCCGCCGCTTCGACTGGCGCGAGTACGTCGTCTACATCGGCTTCATCGTGCTGTTCGCGATCTTCGCGATCACGCTGTCCGACGACGGGTTCCTGAACAAGACCAACCTGCTGAACATCGCCCGCCAGAGCGCGATCATCGCGGTGATGGCGGTGGCGATGACGTTCGTCATCTCGACCGCCGAGATCGACCTGTCGGTGGGCTCGGTCGCCGGCCTGTCGTCGGTGACGACCGCGATGGTGATCGGGGACATCGGGCTCGTCGGCGCGATCGTCGTCGGCCTGGGCACCGGCCTCGTCTGCGGCGCGATCAGCGGCGCGTTGACGACCGTGGTGCGGATCCCGTCGTTCCTGGTGACCCTCGGCATGCTCGGGATCGCCCACGGCGTGGCGATGTGGATCAGCGACACCGCGCCCCAGCCGATCTCCAACGAGACGTTCACGACGATCTTCGGCACGGGCACGATCCTCGGGATCCCCGTCCTGATCTTCTGGATGGTGGCCGCGCTGATCATCGGGCACATCGCGCTGCGGCGCACGCCGTTCGGTCGGCGCGTGCTGGCCACCGGCGGCAACGAGTCCGCGGCCGCGTTCAGCGGCGTCAACACGCGGCGCATCAAGTTCGCGGTGCTGCTGCTGTCGGGCGGCGTGGCCGGCCTGGCCGGCATGCTCTACGCGGGGCGCTTCCAGTCGGGGCGCTTCGAGTGGGGCGAGGGCGACGAGCTGTCGGTCATCGCGGCCGCGATCCTCGGCGGCACGTCGCTGTTCGGCGGTAAGGGCTCCGTCGTCGGCGCGGTCACCGGCGCGCTGCTGATGGGCCTCATCAACAACGGCCTGATCCTCATGGGCCTCGAGTACAGCCAGCAGCAGATCGTGCGCGGCGCGATCATCATCCTGGCGGTGGCGCTGGCGCGGCGATGAGCGCCGCGCCGGTGCGCATCGAGCGCGACGTCGCGATGCGTGCGCGCGACGGCGTCGCGCTGCGCGCCGACGTGTGGGCGCCCGAGGGCGCCCCGCCGGGCCCGGCGATCCTGTGGCGGACCCCGTACGGCAAGGAGGCCGCCCTGCCGTGCGGGTTCCTCGACCCGCGCGTCGCGCTGGACCGCGGCTACCGGATCGTCGTCCAGGACGTGCGCGGCACCGGCACGTCGGAGGGGACGCTGGAGCCGTGGACGGCGGAGGAGCCCGACGGCGTCGACGCCGTCGCCTGGGTCGCCGCCCAGCCGTGGTGCGACGGGCGGGTCGTCATGGCCGGCTACTCGTACGTCGGCGCGACCCAGTGGCTGGCCGCCGTCGGCGCGCCCCCGGCGCTGCGGGCGATCGCGCCGGCGATCTCCAGCGACCGCTACGGCGATGGCTGGTCGCTGCGCGGCGACGTGCTCGAGCTCGGGATCCTGACGTCGTGGATCGCCGCCGGGCTGCTGCCGCCGCAGCAGCGCTGGATGGACGACGTCGAGCGCGCCTACACGGCGGTCGACGAGCTGGTGGCGCTGGCGCCGTGGGCCGAGCCGTGGTTCCGCGACCCGCCCGACGAGGCCTACTGGGCGGCGCGCGACGTGCGCGCCCGCCGCGACGAGATCGCCGTGCCGGTGCTGTCGATCGGCGGCTGGTACGACGTGTTCGTCGGCGCGACGCTCGCCGCCCACGCCGCCTCCCGCCATCCGTGGGACCGGCTGATCGTCGGGCCGTGGGCACACGAGGTCGACGTCGTCCACCTCGTGGGCGAGCGCAACGTCGGCTTCGCCGCGAACGCCGACGAGTTCGGCCTGACCGCGCGGATGTGTGACTTCTACGACGCGGTCCTCGACGACCGCGAGCCCCCGCTGCCGCCGGTGACCGCCTACGTGCTCAACGCGCGGCGCTGGTGGGAGCTGGAGACCTGGCCGCCCACAGGCGCGCGGGAGCGCGAGCTGCCGCTCCCCCACGGCGGCGCGTTCCCCGCCGATCCGGCCTCTCCGGTGCCGGCGCTCGGCGGCCGCGCGCTGCGCCTGTGGGCGGTCGACGCCGGGTACGGGATCCGCGACCAGCGGGCGCTGGCCGCGCGCGACGACGTGCTCGCCGTCCCGCTGGCGCCGCTCGCGCAGGACACGCTGCTCGCCGGCCCGGTCCGCGCGCGGCTGGACGTCGCCGCGGAGGGAGGGCCGGTGCGCGACTGGGTCGTGACGCTGGCCGTCGAGGCCGCCGACGGCCGCTGGGACAACCTGGCCGAGGCGGTCGCACGGCTCCCGGTCGACGCGTCCGAGGCGACCGTCGAGCTCGGCGACGTGTGCATCCAGCTCGAGGCCGGCCGGCGGCTGGTGCTGCTGATCGCCGGCAGCGCCTGGCCGCGATGGCGCCCGGTCGCGACGGCCGGCCGCCAGGAGGTCCTGGGCGGCTCGCTGACCGTGACCGTCGCCGGCTGAGCGCTACGGGAAGCGCGGCTGGAAGCGGACGGCGGCGACGAGGCCCGCGGCCAGCAGGATCGCGCCGATCGCCGCGAAGCCGGCGGTCATCTCGCGCGTCTCGCGCTTGGAGCCGATCTGGGAGCCCAGCCGGCTGTAGACGGCGTCCAGCGCGGCGGCGTCGTCGACGTTGAACGCCTGGCCGCCGGTGATCCGCGCGATCCGCTCGAGCGTCACCGGGTCGGGCGGCACCGGGACGGTGGAGCCGCCCGGGCCGGGGATCGTCCCGTCGGGTGTCCCGAGCGCGACCGTGTAGATCGGCACGCGCATGCGCTTGGCCTCCTCGGCCGCCTCGATCGGGTCGCTGCCGGCCGTCGTCTGGCCGTCGGAGAGCAGCACGATCGCCGCGGGCGCGCGGCGCCCGTCCTGGCCGCGGTGCTCGCGCAGCGCCTCCAGGGCCGCTTGGAGCGCGTCGCCGGTGGCGGTCGCGCCGTCGGGCGACAGCGCGTCGACCATCTCGCGCACCTCGTCGTGGTCGGTCGTCGGCTCGACCACGTCGTAGGGGCCGGTCGAGTAGGCGACCGCGCCGAGCTCCAGCCCGTCGGGCAGCTCGTCGATGAACGTCTGCGCCGCGTTCTTGGCCGCGGTCAGGCGGTCCGGGTCGACGTCGTCGGCGATCATCGAGTTCGAGGTGTCGGTGACGAGCATCACCGCCGCCTTCTCGATCGGCACCGCGACCGTCCGCTCCGGGCGGGCCATCGCGACGGCCATGCCGGCCAGCGCGGCGAGGACCAGCACGGCCGGCAGCCAGCGGCGCCAGGCGGCGCTGCCCCGGGGCGCGACCGCGGCCAGCAGCCCGAGCGCCGGGAAGCGGACCGCATGGCGGCGGCGCCGGCGCGCGGCCAGGAGCTGCAGCAGGGCCAGCAGCGGGATCGCGGCGAGCGCGACGAGCCAGATCGGGTCGGTCAGGCTCACGGCCTCAGATCACCCGCCCCATCGTCGTCAGCGAGACCGCGGCGCCGAGCCCCAGCAGCGCGAGCGCGCCGCCGACGAACCACACGGTGATCTGGCGCTCCTCCTCGCGGGTGCCGAGCTGCGAGCCGAGCCGCTCGTACACGGCGCCGAGCTCGTCGGAGGCGGCGGCGGTGAACGCGGCGCCGCCGGAGATCTCGGCGATCTCGCGCAGCGTCTCGGGATCCGGCGGGACGGGCTCGGTGACGGTCGTCCCGTCGCGGCGGCGGACCTCGATCGTGCCGGAGTCGGTGCCCAGCGCGACCGTGTAGATCGGGACGCGCGCGTCGGCCGCCTCGCGGGCCACGGCGACCGGGTCGCGGCCGGTGACCGACTCGCCGTCGGACAGGAGCACGATCGCGGCGGGCGCCGGCTCCTCGCCCTCCTCCAGCGGCGGGCGCAGCACCTGCAGCGCCGCCTTCAGCGCCTCGCCGGTGGCGGTGCCGCCGCTGGGGCGCATGCGGTTCAGCGCCTGCATCACCTCGGCGCGGTCGCGCGTCGGGCGCTGCAGCGTGTGCGGGCGCTGGTTGAAGGCCATGACGCCGACGCGGATGCGCTCGGGCACGTCCTCGACGAACCGCCGGGCCGCCCCGCGCGCGGCGCGCATGCGGTTGGGCGCGACGTCGGTCGCGGTCATCGAGCCCGACACGTCGGTGACGAGCATGATCGAGGCGCGCTCGTCGGGCACCGCGACCGTCGTCGTCGGCTTGGCGATCGCGATCAGCAGCGCGGCCAGCGCCAGCGCGTAGATCGCCAGCGGCAGGTGGCGGCGCCAGCGCGGCGAGCTGGGCGCCACGTTGGGGATCAGCGCGGGGTTGGCGAACGCGGTGCCGCGCCGGCGGCGGCGCACGGCGACCGCCACGTAGGCGACGACGCCCGCGCCGAGCGCCACGAGCGCCAGCAGGAACAGCGGATCGACGAAGTGCATGGGCTAGCCGCCGGGTCGCGTCCCGAGTCGGACATCGATCGTGCGCTCCACCCCGTTGCGGACGACCTCGACCTCGACCTCGTCGCCCGGCTCGAACTCCTGCACGACGCTGCCGAGGTCGTCGGAGTCGTTCACGGCGCGGCCGCCGACGCGGATGATGTCGTCGCCGACGCGGATGCCGCCGGTGTCGGCGGGCCCGCTGGGCGTCACCTCGGCGACGCGGGCGCCGCGGTCGCCGGTGGTGGTGGACACGCCGAGGTAGGCGCGCCGGATGCGCTTGCCCTGCTCGAGCTGGGGCACGACGTCGCGCAGCGTGTTGGACGGCACCGCGAACCCGATGCCGACGTTGCCGCCACCCCCGCCGGACGTGGCGATCTGCGAGTTGACGCCGATCACCCGGCCGCGCGCGTCCAGCAGCGGGCCGCCGGAGTTGCCGGGGTTGATCGGGGCGTCGGTCTGGATGACGTCGTCGATGTCGAAGCCGTTGGGCGCGGAGATGTGGCGGTCGGTGGCGGAGACGATGCCGGCGGTCGCGGTGCGGTCCAGGCCGAACGGGTTGCCGATCGCGACGACCGCATCGCCGACGCGGACGTCGTCGGAGTCGGCCAGCGGCAGCGGGTTGCCGGTGTGCAGGCCGGGGTCGACGCGCAGCACGGCGAGATCGGTGGAGACGTCGCGCCCGAGGACCTCGGCGTCCAGCAGGCGGCCGTCGTCGCCGAAGCGCACCTGCACCTCGCGCGCGGTGCCGACGACGTGCGCGTTGGTGACGATCGTGTCGCGCGCGCCGACCAGGAAGCCGGTGCCGGTCGCACGGCCGCTCGACATGCGCGCCACGACCGAGACGACCGAGTGGCTCGCGCGGGCGTAGATCGCGCGGACGTTGGCCTGCCCGCCGCCGGGGCCGGCGGTCGCGGGCAGCGGATCGGGCGAGCCGTCGCCGCCGCCGCGGAACAGCAGCAGGAACACGACGACGACGGCCAGCGCCCCGACGAGCGCGCTCAGGAACGGCGCCAGCCACGTGCGGCGAGCGGGCGGGGGCGCGACGGCCGGCGCGGGCCGCGACCGGGCCGAGAACGGCGAGCCGCCGTCGCCGCCCGAGGCGGCGGCCCGGCGGTCTCGCACGCGGCGCGCGGCCTCGGTGACGTCGAGCGGGCCCTGCGGCTCGGTCGGCGCCTCGTGGACCGACGCGGCGGCCGCCGCCGGGGCGGCGGCCGCCGGATCGGTCCGGCGGCGGCGCCGGCGCCTGCCCGCCGGCTCGTCCGCCTCGTCGGGTGGGAGCACCCCCCGGACGCGGGCGGCGGCCGAGACGACGTCGATGGGCTCGGTCGGCGCCTCGGAGGCCCGCGTCAGCGGCGGCAGCTCGCGCGTCGGCTCGGCGTCCCGGGACCCGGGATCGTCGGCGGGGCGCGCGGGCTCGGGCCGCTCAGGCCGCCAGCCGGCGAGCTCGTCCTCGGGTTCTGGAGTGGTCCACAGCCGGTCTGCCATCTGCCTGCCTCGAAGGTAGATACCCGGGCGTCAGATGCAGATAAGAGCAGATCGGCCGTCCGGGCCCGGGCGCGCCCTATCCCTCGCGGACCTCGGCGGGGGGTGCGATCTCCCGCTTGAGGATCTTGCCGGTCGGCCCCTTGGGCAGCTCGTCGACGAACCAGATCTCGCGCGGGTACTTGTAGGCGGCGACCTGCTCCTTGACGTGGTCGCGCAGCTGCTCGGCCGTCACCTGGGCGCCCTCCTTCAGCGCGACCGCCGCGCCGACCTCCTCGCCCCACTCCGGGTGCGGGATGCCCACGACCGCCGCCTCGCGCACCGCCGGGTGCTCGTAGAGGACCTCCTCGACCTCGCGCGGGTACACGTTGTAGCCGCCGCGGATGATCATGTCCTTCTTGCGGTCGACGATGAAGAAGTACCCGTCCTCGTCGACGCGGGCCATGTCGCCGGTGTGGAACCAGCCGCCGCGCATGACCTCGGCGGTGGCGTCGGGTCGCTGCCAGTAGCCCTTCATGACGTTGTGGCCCCGGATGACGATCTCGCCGACCTCCCCGGCCGGCAGGTCGTTGTCCTGGTCGTCGACGACCTTCATCTCGACGCCCGCGATCGGCGTGCCGATCGAGCCCGGCTTGCGCTCGCGGTCGGGATGGTTGAACGAGGCGACCGGCGAGGTCTCGCTCAGCCCGTAGCCCTCGAGCACCTTGCAGTCGAACGCCTCGTCGAAGCCGCGCAGGACCTCGACGGGCAGCGCGGCGCCGCCGGATGCGCACACCTTCAGCTTCGACACGTCGTAGCGGTCGCGCTCGGGGTGGTGCAGCAGCGCGGCGTACATGGTCGGGACGCCCTCGAAGACCGTGACGCCGTCGCGTTGGAGGATCTCCAGGGCCTTCGTCGCGTCGAAGCGCGGCAGGAGCGTGAGCGTCGCCCCGCCGGAGACGCACGCGTTCAGCGCGCACGTCTGCCCGAACGAGTGGAACAGCGGCAGCGCGCCCAGGATGACGTCGCCGGGGCCGATGTCGAACAGCCCGCGCGCGACCTCGGCGTTGCGGCGCAGGTTGTCGTGGGTCAGCTCGGCGCCCTTCGGCGTCCCGGTCGTGCCCGACGTGTAGAGGATCACCGCGGTCTCGTCGCCGGCGCGGTCGGCGACCTCGCGGATCGGCTCGGCGGCCATGACCTGCTGCTCGAACTCGCCCGGCTTGACGAGGAGGAGCTCGCTGCCCGCCTCGGTCGCCCCCGCCTCCGCGGCCTCGCCGAAGTCGTGCCAGGCGAAGATCGCCTTGGCGCCCGAGTCGCGCAGGTAGTAGCCGACCTCGCGGCCCTTCAGGAGGACGTTCATCGGCACGACGATCGCCCCGAGGCGCAGGACCCCGTAGTAGCAGAGCGCGAAGTACGGGACGTTGGGCAGCATGACCCCGACGCGGTCGCCGGGGCCGACGCCCTTGGCCGCCAGCATCCCGGCGACGCGGGCGCTCCCCTCGTTCAGCACCGCGTAGTTGACCTCGACGTCGTCGAGCTTCATGGCGATCTGGTCGCCGTGCTCGGAGGCGGTCTGCGTGAGGATCGTGGCGAGGTTCGCGCTCATGGGTGCAACATTGCCACTTCGGCCGGGTTCGAAGCGCTGGTCGGACCTGTGGGCGGCGCGGGCGCCGCGGTCAGGCCGTCTCGGCCGCCCGGGCCGCGTGCCCCAGCATCAGCTCGCGCTGCACGTTGCGGGGCTCCGGGCCGACCGGGGTGCGGCGCGTCCAGGTCCCGTCGGCGCCGAGCTCCCACGCGTTCGTGTCGTCGGCGAAGCAGCGCTCGAGGGTGTCGAGGAGGTCGTCGCGCAGGCGCTCGTCGTCGACCGGGGCGACGAGCTCGACGCGCGTGTCGAGATTGCGCGGCATCAGGTCGGCGGAGCCGATGAGGACACGCTGCTCGCCGTCGCGCTCGAACGCGTACACGCGCGAGTGCTCCAGGAAGCGGCCGACGATCGACACCACGCGGATGTTCTCCGACATGCCCTCGACCCCCGGGCGCAGACAGCAGATCCCGCGGATGTTCAGCTCGATCGGCACGCCCGCCTGCGAGGCCCGGTACAGCGCCCGGATGCAGCGCCGGTCCACGAGCGAGTTCATCTTCATCCGGATGCGCCCCTCCCCGCCCGCCTCGACCGCGGCGATCGTGCGGTCGATCTCCTCGATGATCCCGTCGCGCAGGTGCGCCGGCGCGACGAGCACCCGCCGGTAGCGGCGCGGCCGCGCGTAGCCGGTGAGGAAGTTGAACATGTCGGCGACGTCGGCGCCGATCTCCGGGTCGCACGTGAACAGCCCGAAGTCCGTGTACAGGCGGGCGGTCTTGGGGTGGTAGTTGCCGGTCCCGACGTGCACGTAGTGGCGCACGCCGTCGCCCTCGCGGCGGACGATCAGGATCGCCTTGGCGTGCGTCTTCAGCGCCGGGTGGCCGTACACGACGTGCACGCCCGCCTGCTCCAGCGCCCGCGCCCAGCCGATGTTGGCGCGCTCGTCGAAGCGGGCCTTCAGCTCCACCAGGCACACCGCCTGCTTGCCGCGCTCGGTCGCGCGGATCAGCGCCGGGACGAGCGGCGTGTCGTCGCTCGTGCGGTACACGGTCATCTTGATCGCGAGCACGTCGGGGTCGGAGACGGCCTGCTCGACGAACCGCTCCACCGAGGTCGAGAACGAGTCGTACGGGTGGTGGACGAGCACGTCGCCGGCGCGGATGACCGCGAACATGTCGGCCGGCTCGCCGTCGTCGTCCTGCAGCCGCGGCTGGGTGACCGGCGTCCACGGCGGGTCGCGCAGCTCGTCGAAGCCCTCCAGCCCGATGAGCTGCCACAGGTCCTGGCAGTCCAGCGGCCCGGCGATGTCGTAGACCTGGCGCTCCTCGACCTCGAGCGCCTGCATCAGGTAGTCGCGCAGGTCGCGGTCCATCCCCGCCTCGACCTCGACGCGCACGACCTCGCCGAAGCGGCGGCGGCGCAGCTCGGCCTCGACCGCGCGCAGCAGGTCGTCGGCCTCGTCGGACACCTCGAAGTCGGCGTCTCGCGTGACCCGGAACACCGCGTGGTCGATGATCTGCATGCCCGGGAACAGCCGGTCGAGGTTGGCGGCGATCACCTGCTCCAGCGGCACGAACGTGCGGTCCTCGCCCGGCTGGCGCGACACCTCGACGAACCGCGGCAGCATCTCCTTGGGCACCTTCACGCGCGCGAACGTGCGGTGGCCGGTGACCGGGTCGCGCACGAGCACGGCGAGGCTCAGCGACAGGTTGGAGATGTAGGGGAACGGGCGGCCCAGGCCGACGGCCAGCGGCGTCAGCACCGGGAAGATCTGGCGCTGGTAGCGCTCGGCCAGCTCCCGCCGCTGCGCCTCAGAGACCTCGTCGTGGTCGACGATCCGGACGCCGTGCTCGGCCAGCGCGGGCAGCAGCTCCTCGGTGACGCAGCGGGTGTGGCGCGCCTCGTGGTCGAGGAGCTGCTCACGCAGCGCGTCGATCGTCTCGCTCGACGTGCGCCCGTCGTAGAGGCGCTTGTTCACGCCCGCGTCGACCTGGTCGTGCAGGCCGGCGACGCGGATCATGAAGAACTCGTCGAGGTTGGACGAGTAGATCGCGGCGAACTTCAGCCGCTCCATGAGCGGCACCGACGGGTCCTCGGCCAGCTCGAGCACCCGCGCGTTGAAGTCGACCCAGGACAGCTCGCGGTTGAAGAACAGCTCCGCGTCGGTCGGCTCGCCCGGCGGCTCGGCCACCAGCGCCTGCACGTCGAGCTCCGCGGTGGAGACGGCGGAGATCGGATGCTGCTCGGTGGAGGGATCGGGTGCCGTCATCCTCGACCCCAGCGATGCTACTCGGCGGGGTGTGAAGGACTGGTGAAAACGGCGTCCGGCTCGGGCCGCTCGGTGATCGCGTGCTCCAGCCTGGCGCGGAAGCCCTCGCGCTGCAGCCGGGTCCACAGATCGAGGAAGCGGGCGTGCAGGAGCTGGCGGCGCGCGCGCAGGTGCGTCGCCACGGTCTCCAGGCCGCGGTAGGCGTCGGCGTGCGGCGCGTCGCCCGACAGCGCCGGGTCGAGGTCGGGCGCGTCGCCGGCCCGCTCCACGAGCGCGGCGGCGTCCTGCTCGCGCAGCTCCGCCTGGATCGCCAGCACCCGCGGCAGCGTGACGTCGCAGTCGTGGATCTCGCCGATCAGGTCCTGCAGCTCCTTGGCCCGCCTGGCCGCCTTGGCCGCGTACGGGCCGAAGCAGAAGTGGGTCAGCTCCAGCACGTAGCGCAGGCGCTTGGCCGCGATGCGCATGTCGTGGAGGGCCTGCACCTCGGCGGGGTCGGCCGCCTTGGGCATGAACGCGCACAGCTCGCGCAGGCGGACCGCGACGATGCGCTCCATCGCGTCGTCGAGGCGCTGGTCGGGATGCAGCCGCTTGACGCGCCGCGGCTTCACGCCGCCACCCCCGCGGCCAGCGCCGCCAGCCGCTCGTCGAGCCGGCTCTCGCGCGCCTCCTCCAGCGCGGCGGCCAGCCGCTCGTTGCCGGCCGCCTGCTCGCCGCGCAGCCGCTCGAGGATCTCGTCGACCCCGGGGCGGTCGGCCTCGGGCAGCGCCGCCCGCAGCCGCTCGAAGTGCGCGATCTGCACGTCGGGGTCGCGGCGGGCGCCGAGCGCGTCGGCCAGGCGCTCGACGTCGCGCAGGATCGGCTTCAGCTCCTTGCCCGGGAACGCGGGCGCGAAGATCTCCAGGACCGCCCGCAGCCGCCGGCTGGCGACGCGCATCGCGTGGACGCGCTCGATGTCGCTCGTGTCGAGCACGCCCTCCTGGTGGTCGAACAGCTCGCGCGCCCGCACGGCCACGACCTTGCCGGCGGCGACGCCGAACGCGTCCCCCGCCTCCAGTCCCTCCACCTCGCGTGCCTTGGCCACCGCGTCAGCGCTCCTGGTCGATCGCCGACAGGATGATGCCCTCTCGCAGGCCGCCGCGCGAGACCGCCAGGGGCGCCCCGAGGATCCTGGTGGCCTGCTCGAGCACGACGAGCCCGCCCGGGAGCAGGCGCACGCGCTCGGCGTCGAGGGCGTGACGGCGGGCGACCTCCTCGCACGGCCCGGCGGTGACGGCGCCCAGCGCGGCGTCCAGGGCGGCCTCGTCGAGCACCGCCCCGCACAGGCGGTGCATCGTGGTGGCGCTGCCGCCCACGGCGAGCGCGAGGTCGGCCGGCGGCGGGCGCACCGACGCGAACGCCGTGGCCGCCGCGGTCCGCAGCGCCGCGAGCTCGGCGGCGCTGGGCGGGTCGCCGCGGACGTGCTCGTCGACGAGCCCGGCCGAGCCGACCGGCACCGAGGTCGACCACGTCACGCCGCCGTCGAGCGTGCCGACCGCCAGCTCGGTGGAGCCGCCGCCGAGGTCGACGACCGCGACCCGGCCGGCGGGACGCGGCGCCCACGTGCGGGTCGCGCCGACGAACGCCAGCCGCGCCTCCTCGGCCGCGGGCAGCACCCGCAGCGGCAGGCCGGTCCGCCGCTCCAGCTCGGCGGCCAGCTCGCCCCGGTTGGGGGCGGCGCGGACGATCGCGGTCGCGACGACGTCGATGCGGGACGCGCCGACCTCCCGCGCCGCCCGCGCCTGGGCGGCCACGACGTCGGCCAGCTCGCCCAGCTTCGCGGCCGCGATCGTCCCGTCGGGGCCCAGCGCGCGGCGCACGCGGGTGAACACGCGCAGCGCCAGCAGCTCCCGCAGGCCTCCGGGCGTGGGCTCGGCGACGAGCAGGCGCGTGGTGTTCGTGCCGATGTCGATGCACGCGCAGACCATCGCCCTGGCCCGCGATGTTGCCATGATGGGTGGGTGACGAGCGACCCGGCGATCGACGTCCGCGACCTGCGGAAGTCCTATGGCGCCGTGGACGCGGTGCGGGGACTGTCGTTCACGGTCGCCCGCGGCGAGGTCTACGGGCTGCTCGGCCCCAACGGCGCGGGCAAGACGACCACGGTCGAGATCCTCGAGGGCTACCGCGCCCGCAGCGGGGGCGCCGTCAGCGTGCTCGGCTGCGACCCGGCCCGCCGCCCGCGGGCGCTGCGCGAGCGCGTCGGGATCGTGCTCCAGCAGACCGGCATCTACCGCAACATCCGCGTGCGCGAGGCGCTCGTGCACTTCGCCCGCTTCTACCCGCGCCCGCGCGACCCCGACGAGGTCATCGGGCTCGTGGGGCTGGAGGGCAAGCAGGACGCGCTCGCCCGCACGCTGTCGGGCGGCCAGCTCCGGCGCCTGGACCTGGCGCTCGCGCTGATCGGCGACCCCGAGCTCGTCTTCCTCGACGAGCCGACGACCGGCTTCGACCCCGCCGCGCGCCGCGCCGCCTGGGACACGGTCCGCTCGCTGCGCGCGCTCGGCAAGACGATCCTGCTCACCACCCACTACCTCGACGAGGCGCAGGCGCTCGCCGACCGCGTCGCGATCGTCAAGGCCGGCACGATCCTCGCCGAGGGCGCCCCGCGCGACCTGGGCGTCGGGGCCGAGGCGCGCGTGCGGATCACCTACCGCAACGGCGACGGCGAGCAGGTCGAGCACGTCACCGACGACCCCACCCGCCTGCTGCACGAGCTGACCGCCGACGCGCTGGCCCGCGGCGAGCGGCTCGAGGACATCGAGGTGACGCGGCCGACGCTCGAGGAGGTCTACCTGGAGCTGACCGCCGACGTGGAGCACGAGAGTGTCTGACGCCGTCGGCCTGCTGTGGCACCAGTACCGGCTGGAGCGCCGGCTGTTCTGGCGCAACCCGAGCGCCGCGTTCTTCAACCTCGGGCTGCCGCTGCTGTTCCTCGTGTTCTTCGGGGTGATCTTCAACGGCGACCAGAAGCAGCTCAACGTGCTGGTGCCCGGCATCGCCGGCATGTCGATCATGTCGGGGACGTTCGTCGCGCTCGGTCACAACATGGTCTCGCTGCGCGAGCAGGGCGTCCTGAAGCGGATGCGCGGCACGCCGATGCCGCCGTCGATCTACCTCGGCGGCCTGGCGCTCAACGCCGTGACGAACACGGCGATCCAGCTCGCGTTCGTGCTCGTCGCCGGCAATCTGCTGTTCGGCGTCGAGGGCGTCCAGGACTTCGGCCAGCTCGTGCTGTTCATCCTGCTCGGCGTCGCCTGCTTCGCCTCGCTGGGGGTCGCGTTCTCCCACCTCGTCCCGAACTCCGAGTCGGCGCCGGCGTACATCAACGCCGTGTTCCTGCCGGTCATCTTCATCTCCGGCGTCTTCTACGACGCCGCCGACGCGCCGGCGTTCATCCGCGACGTCGCCGAGGTGCTGCCGCTCATCCACCTCATCGACGGGCTCAGCGCCGCCCTGGTCAAGGGCAGCGACATCGCCGCCAGCACGGGCGACGTCGCCGTGCTCGGCGTGTGGACGCTGATCGGCGTGTCGTTCGCGGTGCGCGGCTTCTCGTGGGAGGCGCGGCGCACGTGAGCGTCGAGACGCCCGAGCAGCTCGAGGGCCTGCGCCGCGCGGGCGCGGCGGTCGCGGCGACGCTGCGCGAGGTGCGCCGCCACGTGCGCCCGGGGGCCACGACCGCCCAGCTCGATGCGATCGCCGCGGCGACCCTGCGCCGGCACGGCGCCCGGTCGGCCCCGCGGCTCGTGTACGGCTTCCCCGGCCACATCTGCATCAGCGTCGGCGACGTCGCCGTCCACGGGATCCCCGGGCCCCGGCGCCTGCGGGCGGGCGAGATCGTGACGATCGACGTGACCGCCGAGCGCGACGGGTACTTCGCCGACGCCGCCGTGACCGTCCCCGTCGGGACCGTCGCCCCGCGGGTGCGCCGGCTGCTGAGCGCCTCGCGCGCCGCGCTGACGCGCGCCCTGGCGACCGCGCGCGCCGGCACGACGCTCGACGCGCTCGGCCGCGCCGTGCAGGCGGAGGTCGAGGGGCGCGGGTTCACCGTGCTGGCCGAGCTCGGCGGGCACGGGATCGGGCGCACGATCCACGAGGAGCCGTCGGTGCTGAGCGTCCCCGGCGCGCCCGGCACGCTCACCGACGGCATGGTGATCGCCGTCGAGCCGATCATCGCCGACGGCGACACCCGCTGCGTCGAGGAGCGCGACGGCTGGACGATCCGCACCGCCGGGGGCACGCTCGCCGCCCACAGCGAGCACACGATCGTCGTGCGCGACGGCGCGCCGCTCGTCCTCACGGCCTGAAGGCCGGCGGCACCTCGCCCTCGATCCGCGCCTCGACCTCGGCGAGCGGCGAGGCGCGCCACTCGTCGGCCAGCAGCGACCACATCACGACGTCGAACACCCGGTCGCCGTGGCGGTGCCAGCGGCGCAGGACGCCCTCGCGCCGGAAGCCGACGCCGCGCAGCGCGGCCTGCGAGCGGGCGTGGTCGACGTTCGTGTACGCGCCGAGCCGCTCGAGCCCCAGCGGGCCGAACGCCAGGTGCGCGACGAGCGCCTTGGCCTCCCGGTTGGCGCCGGTCCCCCAGTACGGGCGGCCCAGCCAGCTCCCGACCACCGCGCGGCGGTCGCGGGCCGAGCGCTCCGACAGGCCGGTGATGCCGATCGGCCCGTGCTCGCGATGCTCGATCAGCAGGTCGAGCTGCTCGCCGCGCTCGCGCTGCGCGGGCAGCCGCCGGACGTACGCGAGCGCCTCCTCCTCGCGCCGGTAGGGCCCCCACGAGAACCAGCGGGTCACCTCGGGATCGGAGGCCAGCGCGAACAGCGCGGGCGCGTCGGCCTCGGCGGGGAGGCGCAGGCGCAGCGTGGGACCGATGACGCCGAGGCTCATGGCAGGATCGTAGGCGTGCCGATGCCGTCCCGGTTCGACCGCGAGGAGCGCGAGGTCGAGTTCGCTCGGGCCCTCGCGTTCAGCGACGGCGTCTTCGCGTTCGCGATCACGCTGCTCGTCACGACGATCGACGTGCCGAACATCGGCAACGACCCGAGCGACCCCGAGCTGTTCGACGCGCTGGTCGACCGGCTGCCGTCGTTCGGCACGTTCTTCCTGTCGTTCGCGGTCATCGGCCTGCTGTGGATCAACCACCACCGCCTGCTCGCGCGCGTGCGCGGCCTGACGATGGCGGCGCTGTGGCTGAACCTGCTGACGCTGGCGTTCGTCGTGCTGCTGCCGTTCGCGACCGAGCTGATGGGCCGCTACGGCGACGAGGCGCCCGCGGTGGCGTTCTACGCGCTGAACCTCGCGATCTGCTCGAGCACGTACACGCTGCTGTGGGGCTACTGCGTCCGCAACGACCTGCTCGTCGAGCGGCTCAGCCCCCGGCAGGTGCGCGAGGAGCTGCTCGTGCGCTCCTGGATCGCGGTCGGCTTCCTGCTGTCGATCCCGATCGCGTTCTTCGTCAGCACCGGCGTCGCGCAGGCGAGCTGGTTCGTCGTCTCGATCACGCAGCGCTGGCTGGTCTCGTCGAAGCTGCCCGCCGGCGAGGGCGACGAGGGCGTCTAGAGCAGGATCCGCACGGCGGTCTCGTGCGAGCAGCCCAGCTCGAGGAGGCGGCGCACCTCGGCCGTCTCGACGTGCTCGCCGCGCTCCTTGGTGGCGGCGAGCAGGAACGCCTGCGTGGCGGTGAAGCCGAGCGCCATCAGCGCGCTGGCGCGCTCCTGCTCGGCGGTCGGCGGAATGCGGGTGCTGGGCATGCGGGCTGCCTCCGAGGCCAGGGCCGGCGGTCACGCCGAATCCGACCAGGCTGGCCGGACGGAAAACGGTGCGACGCGTCAGCGCCGGTCGACGTACAGCGCCTGCACGGCGTGGCCGACGCGGCCGCGCTCGTCCGACAGCGTCGAGGTCGCCTGGCCCGTGCCGTCGTCGCCGATCGTGGTCTGCGCGTCGAGGCGGATCCACGGGCCGACCGGGTCGCGCTCGAGGTGGACGGTCAGGTCCGGGTTGATGAAGACGTGGGCGTCCCAGTCGAGGACGGCCGACACGCCGTTGCCGAAGTCCGCGGCGGCCAGGGCGCTCTGCACGTCGGTGGGCTCCTCGCCGGGGACGACCGGGACCGCGAGCCGGATCCACACGACGGCGGGGCCCGGGTCGCGGTAGTGGCCGCGGACGAAGCGCAGCTCCGCCCCGTCGGACGGGAACGAGCGGCCCTCGGCGACGTCCATGTGCGCGGCCGCCTCGGGGCCGGGGACCGGCTCCGGCGCGGGCGCGTCGGGCGGGACCACCGGTGAGACGCCGGGCTCGCGGCGGATGCGCAGCGCCAGCGCCTGCACGGTCAGCGTGTCGCCGGCCCACAGGCGCGCGGCGACGAGCTGGACGCGGCGGCCGGGGCGCACGACCTCGGTCTCGACGCGCAGCGGCGCGATCGGCACGGGGCGCAGCAGCTCCATCGTCACGCGCGCGACGCGCATGGGCGCGCCCGGCTCGGTCCGCTCGATCGCGCGGGCGACGAGCGCGGCGGGCGCGCCGCCGTGCTGGGCGCCGGGGTCCCACGGGCCGCGGGTGAGCTCGGTCGACAGCAGCGTGCCGTCGTCCTGGGGCAGGTAGAGCGCGTCGCCGGTCACGCGCGCTCCAGGACCGGCTCGCGGACGGGCAGCGGCGGCGGGGTGAGCGCGGCGGCGCCGATCACGAGCGCGAACGCGGCGACCCGCAGCACCACCTCGATCGTCCCGCCCGGCATCGGCTCGCCGAACACGATGATGCCCGAGGCGATCGTGAACACGTTCGCGGTCGCGCTGGTGATCGTGATGACCGGGACGACCGGGCCGAGCTGCAGCGAGCGCGCCGACACGAGCAGGCCGACCATCGACAGCACGAAGATGACGAGCGCCAGCGGGTGCAGGAGCACGCCGAGGCCGAGGTCGGTGTGGTCGCTGAGCGCCTTGATCGCGACGTCGCTGCCGCCCCACAGCAGGCCCGCCGCCATCGCCAGCATCAGCCCGTCCTGGGGGCGCAGCCGCGCGAGCGCGACGAGCGCGAGGGCGGCGACCGTCGCGAGGCCGACGTAGCCGGCCAGCGTGGCGGTGGCGTAGTCGGCGTGGGCGGAGTCGGCGGTGCCCTCCAGCGTGGCGGCCAGGAACGCCAGGCCCAGCGCGGTGAGCGCGACGCCGATCCACTCGCGGCGCGTGACCGTGTGGCCGAAGATGCGGTCGGCGAACACCGTGAGCAGGACGAGGCCGCCGGCGATGACCGCCTGCACGAGCGAGATCGGCGCGAGCGCGAGCGCCGCGACGTGGAAGCCCCACGACGTCGTCGCGACGACGCAGCCGATCAGGTAGACCGGCGAGCGGAACAGGTCGATCGTCGAGCGCAGCGGGTGGCGCCACTCGACGTCGGGCGCCGCGACCGCCCCCCGGTGCTTGAGCAGGAAGCCCAGGATCGACATGCACGCGGTGACGAGCGCCATGACGACGCCGAGCTGGACGGAGAGCGGCACGGCGCGACAGCGTACGGGCGGGCGCGCCGGCGCGCGCCCTCGCGCCGGAGCGCGCCGCGAAGCGCTCGAAAGGCGAACTGGCCCCGCCCGGCGGGGCGACATCGTCTCTCGTGGCCGACCGGCGTCACGCCAGCCGCCGTTGTCAGATCCAGCTCGCTATGCGAGCGCGAGACGACAATGGCCCGGGCGGCGGCGGTTCCCGCGCGGCACGGGAAGCCCGTCCTCATGCGCGCTTAAGACCACGTTGAGGGCCCTGCGCTTCCATCGGGTGCCTCATGTTCGGCCTTCGCTCCGCCGCGATCCTGCGTCGCTCCGCGTTGGCGGCCGCGACCGGGGCGGGCGTCGCGCTCGTGGGCGTGTCGTTCGCCAACATCGCCTCCCTCGACGGTGACCTGCAGGCCGCCGTCCAGCAGCCGCCGCCCGCGATCCAGGAGCGGGCGGTCAGCTACGTGCCGGACTCGCCGCGCGCGTGCGAGCGGGACTCGTCGCCGCCGCGGACGGCGCCGGAGTCGACGCAGCGCTTCTAGGCAGCCGCACGGTCACGGTCAGCCCGCCGCCGGGGCGGGCGCGCACGTCGACGTCGCCGCCGTGGGCGATCGCCACCGCGCGCACGATCGACAGGCCCAGTCCCGCCCCCGACGGCCCGTCGCCGCGACGGGCGAGGCGCTGGAACGGCTCCACGAGCCGGGCCGCGCTCGCGTCCGGGATCGGGTCGCCGGCGTTCTCGACGGCGAGCCGCACCGCGTCCGGGTCGCAGGTCAGCGCGACGCGCACCCAGCCGCCCGCCACGTTGTGGCGGACCGCGTTGTCGACGAGGTTGGCGGCCAGGCGCTCCAGCAGCCGCCGGTCGCCGTCGACGAGCGTCGGCGCCTCCGCAGGCGCCTCCACGCGCAGCGCGATGCCCCGCTCGGCCGCCTCGTCGCGGCGCAGGTCGACCGCCCGCGCCACCGCCGCGCCCAGGTCCACGGCCACCCGCTGGTCCACGCCGGCCTCGCTGCGCGCCAGCGTCAGCAGGCTCTCCAGGAGCTGCTCGGTCTCGATCGTCGCCTCGCGCACGGTCTCCCCCATCGCGCGCAGCTCCGCCACCGACGCGTCCGGGTCGGCGAGCGCGACGTCGACCTCCGCCCTCAGCACGGTCATCGGCGTGCGCAGCTCGTGGGAGGCGTTGGCCACGAACCGCCGCTGGCTGGCGAACGCCGCCGCCAGGCGTTCGAGCATGTCGTCGAACGTGTCGGCCAGCTCGCGCAGCTCGTCGTGCGGCCCGCCGAGCGCGATCCGCTCGTCGAGGCGGTCCTGCGACACGCGCCGCGCCGTCGCGGTGATCTCGGCCAGCGGGCGCAGCGCGCGGCCGGCCACCGCCCAGCCGAGCACGATCGCCAGCAGCAGCGTCCCCGCCAGCGCGAGCGCGAACTGGCCGCGCAGGTCGGCCAGCGCGTCGGCGGCCGCGTCGCCGGGCAGCGTGCGGTCGAGGTGCCGCGAGACCAGCCAGTAGGTGACGCCCAGCAGGGCGGCGCCCGCGGCGCCGAAGAGCCCGGCGTAGAGGGCGGTCAGGCGCGCCCGGATCGACAGGCGCAGCCGGTTCACACCCGGTAGCCGGCGCCGACGACCGTGTGCACCACCGGCGGGTCGCCGAGCTTGCGGCGCAGGGTCATCACGGTCATGCGCACCGTGTTCGTGAACGGGTCGGCGTGCTCGTCCCACACGCGCGTCAGCAGCTCCTCGGCCGACACCGCGGCGCCGTCGGCGCGCATCAGCGCCTCGAGCACCCCGAACTCCTTCGGCGTCAGCTCGAGCGGCCGCCCGCCGCGCGTGACCGTCCGCCGGGCCGGGTCGAGCTCGATGTCGCCGGCGCGCAGCACCGGCGGTCGGGCCTGCCCGTTGCGCCGCGCGAGCGCGCGCACGCGGGCGATCAGCTCGGCGAACGCGAACGGCTTGGCCAGATAGTCGTCGGCGCCCAGCGCGAGGCCGTCGACGAGGTCGTCGAGCGTGCCCGACGCGGTGAGCATCAGCACCTTCGTGTCCGGCTGCTCGCTCGCCAGCGCCCGGCACACCTCGTCGCCGTGCAGCTCGGGCAGGTCGCGGTCGAGGACGACGACGTCGTAGTCGTGCACGCGCGCCTTGAACAGCGCGCTCTCGCCGTCGGGCGCGAGGTCCACGGCCAGCCCCTCGCGCCGCAGCCCACGGGCGACGGCGTCGGCGACCCTCGGTTCGTCCTCGGCGACCAGCACGCGCATATGCGCCTCACAGGGTGCGATCGGGCCGTAAGCAGCGGGTAAAGCGCTCACAGCGACCAGAACACCGGCACGAGCAGGACCGCGACCGAGACCGTGACCGCCATCAGCAGCGGCCTGGCGGGCACGTCCATCTCGGCGGCCGCCGACAGGGCGATCGGGATGACGATCAGCGCCGTGGCCATGTTGCTGATGAGCTGGCCGAGCACCGCGGTGAGCGCGAAGAGCGCGGCCAGCAGCGCATACGGCCCGGCGCCGTCGACGAGGCCGACGAGGTCGTGGGCGAGGTCGGCGGCGGCGGCGCTCTGCGTCATCGCCGTCGACGGCGGGCGACCGTGCGCGCGTAGCCGCTGAAGTCGGGCGGGATCGTCCGCGGCGTGCGCGCCGGCGGCAGCCGCCCGCCCAGCAGCGCCACGATGGCGATCGTCCCCACGACGAGCGGGACGCCGACGAGCGCGAACTCGAAGAACCCGAAGCGGCCGACGCCGGCGTCGGCGGCGGCGTCGGACACGATCACGTTGACGGGCGTCCCGGTCAGCGCCAGCAGCGACCCGGCGTGCGCGCCGAAGGCCAGCGGCAGCAGCAGTCTGCGACGACGGGCGCCCGACGCGCACCGCCACGACGACCACGACCGGCACGAGCGCGGCCCCCGCCCCGTTTGACGTTGACGAGCGCGGTCAGCAGCGCGACGAGCGTCATGATCAGGAGGATCAGCCGGGTGCGGCTCCCCGCCGCCGAGGCGATGAGCCGCCGGCCCACCCACGCGGTGACGCCCGTCGCGTCGAGCCCCTCGCTGACCACGAACAGCGCGGCGATGAAGATCACGGTCGGGTCGCCGAACCCTTCGAGCCCGGCCGAGCCCGAGCACGCCGGTCGCCCACAGCGCCAGCGCGACGCCGATCGCCGTGATCGCCGCGGGGACACGACCGGAGGCGAACACGACCATCAGCGCGACGTACGGCATCAGCGGCGTGAGCACGTTCGTGGGCGAGTCGCCGACGCGGTAGGAGGCGAGCACGGTCTGGGGCTCCACGCCGAGGCGGAGCAGCAGCCACAGGTCGCCGAGGTCCAGGTCCTCGAGAATGTCGCCGAGCCACACGGCCGCGACCTGCCCAGCACGTCGTTGCTGCTCCTCACCGTGCCGACCGCGACGCCGTAGGCGATCCCGGCGGCGAGGAAGGCGGCCGAGATCAGCACGATCAGGCTGCTCATGAACGGCGCGTCGCCGACGATGTCGCCGGTCTCCGGGTTGCGCAGCGGCGCCCCGGCGGGAACGTGAGCGCGGCGATCACCACGAGCACGGCCAGCACGGCGAGCCCGGCCCAGCGCGGCCCCTTGGCCTCCAGCGCGGCGTCGACCGGCGGCCCCTCCTCGCGCGCGAGCTCGTCGGCGTCGGCGGGGCTGCGGTCCCAGTGGCCGAGGCGCCGCTCGATCACGCGCGTGGTGACCAGCGCGATCACGATCGTGAGGAACAGCGTGGAGCCGATGCCGAAGTACCGGTTGTTGACGAGGTCGACCTGCGCGCTGGGATCGACGAGCGCCGCCGCCTCGTTGGTGATGTCGGTGATGACCGCGTCGGCGGGGACGATGAGGACGTTCACGCTGAACGCCGCGCTCACCGCGCCGAACCCGGCGGCGATGCCGGCCAGCGGATGGCGGCCGACGCTTGAGGAACGCGGTCGCCGCCAGCGGGATCAGCACGAGGTAGCCGGCGTCGGCGGCGACGCTCCCGACGAACACGATGATGTACGTGAGCGTCGCGGGCTCGAACGTCTCGGTCCGCACCTCGTAGTCGGGCGGCGCGTCGCCGTAGGGCAGGTCACTGACGCCGTCGGGGCGCTCGGCGACCGCGTCGGGGATCCTCCTTGTGGACGAACGATGCACGGCGGTCGTCGTCTTATCCCGCGTTGACGGCGGGTATGGCACCTTCTGCGCATGAGCTCCGAAGACTCCATCCCCGCGGCACGGCCCGAGCCGACGCCTCGCGACGCCCTCGAGGAGGTCCTGTTCGAGGTCAAGCGGGTCATCGTCGGCCAGGACGCGATGCTCGAGCGGCTGCTCGTCGCGCTGCTGGCCGGCGGGCACGTGCTGCTCGAGGGCGTCCCCGGGCTCGCCAAGACCCTGACCGTCAAGACCCTGGCCGAGGCGCTCGGCGGGTCGTTCCGCCGCGTCCAGTTCACGCCCGACCTCGTCCCCGCCGACCTCGTCGGCACGCGCGTGCTGCGCGCGGACGCCAGCGGCTTCGACGTCGAGCTGGGCCCGGTCTTCGGCAACCTCGTGCTCGCCGACGAGATCAACCGCGCCCCGGCGAAGGTCCAGTCCGCGCTGCTGGAGGTCATGCAGGAGCAGCAGGTGACGATCGGCGGCCAGACGTTCGAGGTCCCCACGCCGTTCCTCGTGCTGGCGACGCAGAACCCGATCGAGTCCGAGGGCACCTACCCGTTGCCCGAGGCGCAGGTCGACCGCTTCCTGTTCAAGCTCATCGTCGGCTACCCCACGCCGGGCGAGGAGGCGTCGGTCGTCGGGCGCTCGCTGCGCGGCCCGGTCACGGTCGAGCAGCGCCTGGACCTGCACGACCTGGAGCGCCACCGCCGCACGGTGGCGGAGGTGTTCGTCGATCGCGACGTGGTCGGCTACGCGGTCGCGCTGGCCGACGCCACGCGGCGCCCGGCCGAGCACGGCCTCGACGAGCTCGTCCCGTTCGTCGAGTACGGCGCCAGCCCGCGCGGGCCGATCGGCCTCGTGCACGCGGCGCGCGCGCTGGCGATGCTGCGCGGTCGCCGCCACGCGGTCGCCGCCGACGTGCGCGACCTGGCGCCGGACGTGCTGCGCCACCGGCTGGTGCTGTCGTACGACGCGCTCGCCGAGGGGGTCACCGCCGATGACATCCTCGCCCGTGTGATCGAGGCGATCCCGCTGCCCGCCGGGGAGCGCCGGCGCACCGACCAGCCCGCGCGCGGGGACCGCTACGCGGCATGAGGCCACGGGGAGGGGCGACGGCGCCGGCGGCGCTGGCGGTCCCGCCCGGCCGCCAGGGGCCGGGGCCGCTGCCGGCGCCGCTCGTCGACTCGCTGCAGCTCAAGCTCGCCCGCCGGGCGGCCGGCGTGCTGCCGGGCGACCGGCCCGGGCCCGGCGTCGGGACCGGCACCGAGCTGGCGCAGCTGCGGCCCTACGTGCCGGGCGACGACGTCCGCGCGCTGGACCCGTTCGCGTTCGCGCGCACCGGCGTCCCCCACGTGCGCGAGTACGTCCCCGAGCGCGCGCTGACGACCTGGCTCGTGCTCGACACCTCGCCGTCGATGGCGTTCGGCACCGCCGACCGGCTGAAGTCCGACGTCGCCGAGGGCGTCACGCTCGTGCTCGCGCGGCTGGCGCTGCGCCACGGCGGCCGCGTCGCCCTGGCCACCTGCGGCGCCGCGGTCGAGCGCTTCGTCCCGCCGCGCGGCGGGCGCGGCGCGCTGGCCGGGGTGCGGCGCGTGCTCGACGAGGGCGTCGGCGTGGACGGGACCGTCGCGCCGGCGCCGGGGCACCCGTCGCCGATGGCGCGCACGCTCGCCCGCCTGCGCAAGCTCACCGGCAACCCGGGCCTGATCGTGGTGATCTCCGACCTGCGCGGGCCGCGCGACTGGCGCCCGCCGCTGGCGGCGCTGGGCGCCCGCCACGCCGTGATGGTCGTCGAGGTGCGCGACCCGCGCGAGGAGACCCTGCCGTCGGTGGGGCCGCTGGCGCTCGTCGACCCCGAGACCGGCGAGCGGATCGAGGTCGACACGACGAGCCGGCGGCTGCGCGAGCGCTTCGCCGAGGTGGCGAGCGCCGACCGCGAGGCGGTGGCCGACGAGCTGCGCCGCGCCCGCGCCCAGCACGTGGTCCTGTCGACCGAGGGCGACTGGCTGCGGGTGCTCGGCCAGCGCCTGCGCTGATATGGGCGTCGGTTTGTCAAGCGGGCGTGGTCAGGCGCGTCCGCTTGGCGGCCGTGGCTGTGGTTGTGTGGGTCGGGTGCTCGAGGGGTCGCCGCCGCTGCGCGACGACGGATCTGGCT
>Ga0180220_1000781_pt1 | contig 28922 bp, 25 predicted proteins | sample eDN5th37CBELigBY_FD_151335 | JGI IMG/M metagenome (GOLD analysis project Ga0180220, IMG submission 151335) | Enriched backyard soil microbial communities from Emeryville, California, USA - eDNA 5th pass 37_C BE-Lig BY (version 2) (version 2) | ecosystem: Environmental > Terrestrial > Soil >... | reverse complement strand
CGGTGGTCGAGGCCAAGGCCCGGGGCGGCGAGTACGCCCGAATCCGCCTGTGGGGCTCGGTGGGCTACGTCGTCTCCGCCTGGGCCTTCGGTGCGTGGCTCGCGGCGGGAGGCGCTGCGGTCGACGCGGTGCGCACCGCCTCGCTGCTCATGGTCGCGTACGCGGCCTCGACCTTCCTTCTCCGGGAGGGGCCCGGCGATTCCCGCCTCCCCGCGCCGGCGACCGCAAGGCGGGGAGGCGGCGCAGGTCCGACCCCGGATCTGCGGGCGGCGGCGGGGCTCGTCGCACGGCCCGCGCTCCTCGTCTTCTTCGCCGCGGCCACCCTCCACTGGATGGCGCTCGCCCCCTACCACGTCTTCTTCACCATCCACCTGCGGGACCTCGGCGCGCCGGCCTCCCTGGCGGGGACGGGCTTCGCCGTGGCGGTGCTGGCGGAGGTGGCGGTGATGTGGCGCTTTGGCGACCTGGCCTCGCGCCTGTCGCCGGCGTCCCTCCTCTCGCTGGCCATCGGATCCGGGGCCCTGCGCTGGATCGTCACCGCCCTCGCGCCCTCCGGCGCGGCGATCGCGGCGGTGCAGGTGCTCCACGGCCTCGGCTTCGGCGCGTTCCTCGCCGCCTCGATCGCGTGGCTCGAGGAGCAGGTGCCACCCCACCTGCGGGCGACGGGGCGCGCGCTCTTCTCCTCCCTCGTCTTCGGGGTGGGCGGGGTGGCGGGCAACCTCCTCGCCGGCGCGCTCTACGACGCGGGCGGAGGGAGGCTCGCGTTCCTCGCCGCCTCCCTCCTCGAGCTCGCGCCGGCGCTCCTCATCCTCACGGCCGGGGGCTCCCGCCGGCCCGTCGCCGCGCCGCCGTCGTCGCAGCAGGGCCTGTGACGCGCGAAGGGATCCGGCGGAAAGCCGCCGACGTCCCGGGGGGATCGGGTGCTCCGGCGCACGCCAGACCTCGGGGCCGCGCCGTTCGCGGCCTCGGCGCTCAGGCCTCGTTGTAGCGGACGTACTCGAAGTCGATGGGCCGATCGTTGATCCCGCGCGGGGGCGGGGCGATCCAGTTGGCGAAGTGCCCCGGCGTGTACACCGGGTTCACCATGAGACTCTGCACGTAGGCCCGGTCCGCGGCGGAGGGCAGCCACTCGTCGTGGCGGGCCTCGTACTCGGTGGCCGTGATCTCCTTGCCGTCCGGCGAGAAGGTCCTGCCCGCGAACGTCCCCTGCGCCCGGTGGAAGCGCCGGGAGGGCAGGGTGAACTGGAAGTCCATGCCGGCGAGGTGCTTGTTCCAGCGGTTCACCGCCTTCTGGCAGTCCTCGACGTAGGCGTCGCGCAGCACCTCGTTCATGGCGGATCGCAGCGGGATCTCCCGGCGCACGAGCCGGTCGTCCTCGTAGACGTCCATCTCGTAGACGCCCTCGATCGCCAGGTGGTCGTCGAAGCTCTCCTCCTTCGCGCGGCCCTTCAGGCCGGCGGCGAAGAAGGTGGCGGCGTTGGTGGAGACCTCGCTGCCGAAGAGGTCGAGCGACACCGTGTACCAGAAGTTCAGGTAGCGCTGGATCAGCGGCAGATCGATCGCGCCGACGCTGCGGGGATCCTTGCCCTCCTTCATGAGCTGGACGGTGCGCTGGATGATCCGGCCCACCCCCGTCTCGCCCACGAACATGTGGTGGGCCTCCTCGGTGAGCATGAACCGGCAGGTGCGGGAGAGGGGATCGAAGCCGGACTCGGCCAGCGCGAGGAGCTGGTACTTGCCGTCGCGGTCGGTGAAGGTGGTGAACATGAAGAACGACAGCCAGTCGGTGCAGGGCTCGTTGAACGCGCCCAGGATCCGAGGCTTGTCCGAGTCGCCGGAGCGCCGCTGCAGGAGCGCCTCCGCCTCCTCGCGGCCGTCACGGCCGAAGTAGGAGTGGAGCAGGTACACCATTGCCCACAGGTGCCGTCCCTCCTCCACGTTCACCTGGAAGAGGTTGCGCAGGTCGTAGAGCGAGGGGCAGGTCTTGCCTAGGCGGCGCTGCTGCTCCACCGAGGCGGGCTCCGTGTCGCCCTGGGTGACGATCAGCCGGCGCAGGGTGTTGCGGTGCTCGCCGGGGACCTCCTGCCAGACCGGCTTGCCGTAGTCGTCGCCGAAACCGATGGTCCGGTTCGGCACCGGGTCGGCCAGGAAGATCCCCCAGCGGTAGTCCGGCATCTTCACGTAGTCGAAGTGGGCCCAGCCCTTCGGATCCACAGACACCGCCGTGCGCAGGTAGACGTCCTTCGCCTGGAAGCCGTCGGGGCCCATCTCCTTCCACCACGAGAGGAACTCCGGCTGCCACTGCTCCAGCGCCCGCTGCAGCCGCTTGTCGGAGGAGAGGTTGACGTTGTTGGGGATCTTCTCGTTCAACGAGACGTTGCTCATGTCTTTCTCCCGCGAACGTGACCGCCCGCGAATGACCTCGCGGCGCCCTAGGCGCGCCGCAGGTCGAACTCCGGGCGCTGCCCGGCCTTGCCATACAAAGAGAGAGCGCCCTTCTCGCCGGTGGCGTTCGGGCGGATGAAGATCCAGTTCTGCCAGGCCGAGAGCCTGCCGAAGATCTTCGTCTCCATCGTTTCGGGACCCGCGAACCGGAGGTTCGCCTCCATGCCGGTGAGGGCGTCGGGGCTCATGGACGCCCGCTCCTCGACGGCGAGGCGCACCTCGTCGTCCCAGTCGAGCTCGTCCGGCGTGAAGGTGACGAGCCCAGCCTCCAGCGCGGCGGGCGCGTCGAAGGGGCCCTCGTGGGAGAGCACCTTCTGCAGGCCCTCGGGGTCGCCGAGGAACCGCACCTCCAGGCGGGACAGGCCCGAGCTCATGGGCAGCGCGCCCCGGTTCATCGGGGAGAGCTCCAGGTGCACCGGGCGCTCCGGATCGTCGAGCATGTAGGCGCGATCCGCGGCGAGGGCCAGCTCGAGGAGGGATCCGGCGAACGCCGACCCGGGCTCGACCAGGGCGTAGAAGGTACGCGCGGTGAGATCCAGGCGCTTGAGCACGCGCTTCTGCAGCAGGCGGATCTCGCGGACCAGCCAGTGCGATGCGTGGCGCTCCAGGGTGCGATCGACCGAGAGGACCGCCGCCGGATCGCCCTCGGTGCGCAGGAGCACGAGGCCGATGGTCGGCTCGTTGAAGCGCAGGTGCAGGAGGGCGTCGTCCAGCTCGCGGAAGGCGGCGATCGCCCAGGCGGACGACCCCGCCGCCTCGAAGCCCTGCGGATCCTCGGGCTGGGGGGAGGAGGGCGCCCGCACCGTGATGGTGGCGGTCCTGCCGTCGCGGTCGATCCGCAGCGAGACGTTCGCGTACTCGATGGAGTCGGCGGAGCGCTTCGCCCCCAGGGGCGCGAGCTCGATCCCCTTCGCGCCCTCGGGGCGGTCGCTCTTCTGCGCCAGCTCCGCGGCGAGCTCGCGCACCCGCGCGTCGAAGCGGGAGCGGGGCACCGCCTCGTCCACGAGGCGCCACTCGACGGCGCGCTTGCCGCGGACACCCTCCGCGGTGGCGGAGAAGAAGTCGGCGTGGTCGCGGCGCACCTTGCGCTTGTCCACCACGCGGGTGAGGCCGCCGGTGCCGGGGAGGACCCCGAGGAGCGGCACCTCGGGGAGCGACACCGCCGAGTTGCCGTCGTCGGCGAGCAGGATCTTCTCGCAGGCGAGGGCGAGCTCGTACCCGCCGCCCGAGGCCGTGCCCGCCGCGGCGCAGAGGGTGGCGATCCCGGAGGACTCCGCCATCTCCTCGAGGTAGAGGCGGGTCTCGTTGGTGAACTTGCAGAAGTTCACCTTGAAGCCGTGGCTGCTGGAGCCGAGCATGTGGATGTTCGCGCCGGCGCAGAAGATCTTGTCCTTCAGCGATCCGATCACGAGGGCGCGGACCTCGGGGTGCCCGAACCGCAGGCGCTGGATGGCGTCCGCGAGCTCGATGTCGACGCCCAGATCGTAGGAGTTCAGCTTGAGCTGGTAGCCCGGCGCGAGGCCGCCGCTCTCCTGGACGTCCATCCAGAGGCGGGCCACGTCCCCGAGCACCTCCAGCTTCCAGTGCCGATAGCGGGACGGGTGCGTTTCGAATGAAATCGGTTCCATGGCCGCGAGCCTAGGGGAACAACCCCTCCACCGGCAAGCGCTTCGGGCCTTCGCGGCGAACGATCGCCGGGAAGGCGCGTCCCGCGCGAAGGCCGCGCGCATCGATCCCGCGCCTGGGCCGCGGCGCGCCCGACGAGCCCCCGGTGCAGCGGGAGGCGGCCTCGCCGCATCGGTCGCCCGACCGATGCAGTCCCGCCGCCCCGCTGCCTACGCTCGCCTCCGTTCCGAACCACCCGAGCGCGGAGGCGAGAGATGGATCGAACGACGTTACGCAACGAGCAGGGGCAGGCCCTCACCGAGTACGCGCTGATCGCCGGCGTGCTCGTGGCGTCGGTCTGGGTCGCCGCCGGGCCGCTCGGCCTCCTCGCGAGCGCGAAGCGGTACTTCTCCTCCATCCACTTCGTCCTCTCCCTCCCGCTGCCGTGAGCGCCGCCACGCGCCCCTTGCGGTGGATCAAGCTCGGCGCCGGGATCGCCGCCGGCGCCCTCGCCCTGCGGATCGCGGCGCCGTCCTGGGAGGCGGCGGCGTTCGCGGGGCGATTCGCCGAGCTCGCCGCTCCCTGGCGGCTCCTGCCGGGCCTCGCCCTGGGGGCCTTTGCCGCGGCGTCCTGGGTCTGGCTCCTCCTCGACGCCGCCCTGGATCTGCGCGCGCCCCGCGGCCTCCTGGCGCTCCTGGTGGGCGCGGGCGTCGCGGCCGCGTCGGCCCCGTCGATCTTCGCCGCGCCGGCGGCGGGTCCCTCCGCCGCGACGCTCCTGCCCCCCGCCCTCGCGAAGGCCCGCGCCGCCGCGGCGCAGGCCCTCGCCAGAGGCGCTTCGCTCGAGGAGCTGCGGGAGCGGATCGCGGCGAGCCTCCCCGCCCCCGTCCACGTCGACCGGTGGCTGCGCCCGCTGCCCTTCACCGCGGTGGTCCTCGAGGGGCGGGACGGTCCGGTGATCTCGCCTCGGCCGGGCGATCCCCCGGGGACGGTCTACCTCGCCATCGCGCCCGGCGGCGGCGCCGGATGGCTCACCGCCTCGGTCCTGGAAGGTGGTCGAACCTCGATCCTCCGCGACGCAGGTCGCCCGCTCGTACGGGGCGTCGTCCCCTGCGCCGGGGATCGCGCCGGAGGTGCAGGATGTTGAAAGGTCGCACGCCCCTCGTCGTCGCCGCCGGGCTCGCTCTATCGGCGGGCCTGGTGGCCTTCCTCTCCCTGCAAGCCCGGGACCGCGAGATCCGCGCCGGGTGGGAGCTCGTGCCGGTGCTCGTCGCGTCGACCGACGTCGAGGAGGGCACCGCCATCACCTTCGAGATGCTGGCGACCTCGCGGATCCCGGAGCAGTTCGCCACCGCCTCGGTGGTGAAGACCGACTACGCGGAGAGCGTCGTCGGGCAGCGGGTCCTGGTTCCCCTGCGCGCCGGTGATCCGATCCTCTGGTCCCACTTCGAGACCGCCAGGAGCCTGGACAAGCTCTCGAACGGGATCATGCGCAAGGGCCGCGCCATCACCGTCCCCGTCACCGAGCGGACGGCGGTCGGCGGCTGGATCCGGCCCAACGATCACGTCGACGTCATCGGGACCTTCCGGGATCCGGCCACCCAGGAGATGGTCACCGTCACCCTCCTGCAGAACGTGCTCGTCCTCGCCACCGGCCGTTCCTCCGCCTCGCAGCCGGGGGAGGGCGGTCGGGGCTACGGCGACATCTCGCTCCTCGTCCTCCCGGAGGAGGCGGAGATCCTGGTGCTCGCCCAGGAGATCGGATCCATCACCTTCGTGCTGCGCAACCCCGAGGAGCTCGACCTCGAGGAGGATCGGGGCAGGGCCACCATCGGGACCCTCCTCACCGGCGAGCGGACGAAGGCGCTGCGACGGCTCCGGTACCAGACCATCCAGGTGATCCGCGGTTCCACCGCGGGGGCGGAGCGCTCCGGCCTCCCGGGGGCGCCGTGATGAACGCGTGGGCGAACGCGCTGGCGGCGCTCCTCGCCGCGGGGGCCGTCTTCCTCTTCGCGCGGATGGCGACGGGGATCGTCGCCCAGGCCTCGCGTCGGCTCGAGGATCGATACACCGTCCGCAGCGCCCAGGAGCTGCGGGATATCCTCCTCTTCGTGGACGGGCGATCCCTGGCCGTGCTCGGGGCGTGCGCCGGCGCGCTCCTCTTCGGCTGCGGGCTCCTGGCCGGCGCCGGCCTCGCCGCCACCCTGGCCGGCGTCGCCGGCGCCGCCGCGCCCGGGTGGATCGTCCGCCGCTATCGGGCCCGCCGGATCGCGTCCTTCGAGCGGCAGCTCGTCGACGCCCTCCAGGCGATGTCCAGCGCCTTCCGAGCGGGGCTCACCTTTCCCCAGGCCCTCGCCTCGCTGGCGAGGGAGGCGCCATTTCCCCTGGGCCCCGAGCTCGCGCAGGTGGTCAAGGAGCTCAAGCTCGGCGTCCCCACCGAGGTCGCCCTCGACAACCTGGCCTCTCGGGTGGACTCCGCGGACCTGGCGCTCGTGGTGACCTCCACCAACACCGCTCGCGAGCTGGGCGGGAACCTGGCGGAGATGTTCGAGACCCTCGCCGCCACCATCCGCGAGCGCTTCCGTCTCCAGGGGAGGATCGCGGCGCTGACCTCCCAGGGGCGGATGCAGGGGCGGGTGGTGGCCGCGCTGCCGGTCCTCCTCGGGCTCGCCATGCGGTGGATCCGACCGGACCTGGTGGATCCCATGCTCGACCACCCCTTCGGCTGGATCCTGGTGGCGCTCGTGGTCGCCCTCGAGCTCGCCGGGATGCTGCTGATCCGACGGATCGTCACCGTCGACGTCTAGGAGCGGGCCATGGCCACGTTGGGAATCTGGACCTCGATCCTGCTCGGCATGGGCGCGGTGTTCTGCGCCGTCCTCGGCGCCGCCGGGTGGTGGCGCGGGGATCTCGTCGCGGAGCTGTCGCGGTTCGAGGGCCCGCTGGCGGCGAAGATCCGGGGCGCGGCCCGCGCCCACCTCGGACCCTCCACCCGCAAGCGGATCCCGTCGGCGTGGCTCGAGTGGCTCCGCCTCCGGATCGTCCGCGCCGGCGATCCCGCCGATCTCCTCCCGGAGGAGCTGATCTGGCTCTCGGCGCTCGGCGCGGCCGCGGGGATCGCCACGGGGGCCGTCGCCTCCGCCGCCCTCGGCTCCCCGCTCCCGCTCCTCCCGTGCACGGCGCTCGGCGGGGCCCTCCCGCACCTGCGCCTTCGCGAGGCGATCCGGCGGCGGCAGGCGCGCATCGTTCGCGAGCTGCCCTTCGCCCTCGACCTCCTCTCCCTCTCGGTGGAGGCCGGCCTCGACTTCGCTGGCGCCCTGGGCAAGGTGGTGGAGAAGGGACGTCCGGGCCCGCTTCGAGACGAGCTCGGGCTGGTGCTCCGCCGCTTGCGGATGGGTCGCACCCGCGAGGAGGCGCTCCTCGAGGCCATCCCCCGCGTCGACCTGCCGGTGGTGAACTCGGTCCTGACGTCGCTGGTGCAGGCCGACCGGATGGGGACGAGCCTCGGCAAGACCCTGCGGATCCTCGCGGGGCAGCTCCGCGCGGAGCGGACGCAGCGCGCCGAGAAGCTGGCGGGCGAGGCGCCGGTGAAGATGCTCGTGCCGTTGATCGCCTTCATCTTCCCAACGGTCTTCCTGGTGCTCTTCGGGCCCATCGTCTTCGCGATGACCTTCGGCGGGGCAGGGGGCTGATCATGCCGGAGCGGATTCTCCTTCGCGGGCGTCGCCTCGCCCGGACCACCCCGGCGCTCGCCGCGACCGCCTTCGGTGCGGCGCTCGCCGCGGGATTCGCGAGCGCGCCGCGGCCGGCTCCCCCTCCGCCGCGCTCCCTCGAGGTGCGGACGGCGGAGCTCGCGGGCGACGAGGTCTTCGGCCCGGGCCGCGACGCGACGCAGCTCTCCGCCGAGCGGGTCGACTTCATCCTCCCCGTCGTGATCGCCGACACGGGTCCCGTGCAAGTCCGGCTCCGCCACGCGGTGGCGCGGACCGCGGAGGAGCGGATCGAGATCCACGCGGCCGGGCGTCCGCTCGCCTTCGCGGCGCCGTCCTCCGACGGGTGGCGCGACGGCCTCGAGCTGCCGATCCCGATCGAGCTGCTCGAGCCCGGCGGCGAGCTGCGGGTTTCGTTCGTCGACGCCCTCCACGGCGTGGCGGCCGGGGCATCCGACTGGAACGTCGCCATCCCGGAGCTGGTGGTGGAGCCGCTCCCGTCCTGCGCGGCGTCCACCTGCCTCGAGCAGGCGGAGCGGCTCCACGCGCTGGGCCTGCGGGCGTTCGAGGCGAAGTCCCTCGGGCCGCGGAACCTCTTCGACGCCTGGATCCATCTCCACCAGGCCACGATCTTCCTGGAGGCGATGGGGGAGGAGTCCTTCGCGCTGACGCGGACCCGATCGCTGCGGGATCGCGCCCGGGGCGAACTCGACGAGCGCTGCTCCTCGCTGCGGTTCACCGTGATGCGGAGCGTGGCCCTCGAGGATCGGGCCAAGGCGAGGAAGGCGGCGGACGAGATCCTCCGCGACTTCCCCGAGAGCCGGCATCCCTGCCACGACACCGGGAGGCGGATGCTCGCCCTCCTCCACGAGCTGGAGGCGCCATGAACCTCGACGAGACCGTCCCCGACCTGGAGGTGCCCGCGGTCGTCCGGGGAGGGTGGGGCGACGATGGGACGAGAGTGGATCCCGAGCCGCGGTGGGACGTGCGGACCGCGGTCGAGCGCACGCGTCCCGACGGGGTCCTCGCGGCGGTCGAGCTCACGCCGCCGTCCGCGATCTCCGCGCCCTTTGACCTCACACCTCCGCAGGGCGTGGCGGCCGGGGTCGACGCGGAGCCGCCGACCGCCGAGTCGACGCCGATGGACGTGACGCCGCCGGACCCGATCCCCTCGGCGGCAGCCCGGAGGCCAGACGATCCCGCGCCATCCCGCCCGGCGGCCCGAGCCGTGCTGGCATCGATCGCAGGCGCCACGGGGCGCGGCCTTCACGAGAGGTCGTCGCGCCGTGGGCTCCTGGCCTTCCGGCGCTTGCGACCCGGCGTTCGAACGCTGGCCCTCGCGGGGGTCGCCGCCCTCTCGATCGCGGCCCTCGTCGCGGGGCTCCGGCCGCGAGGGGATCGCGCCGGGGTGGCCCCTTCCGCCCCCACCGCAGGGCCCTCGGCTCCCGCCTGCTTCGACGCGGCGCTGGCGACCATCCGCGACGACGATTGGAGGGAGGCCGCCCGTCTCCTGGACCGGTGCGCCGAGCTGGATCCCGCGCGCGAGGAGATCGCCCGCTACCAGGAGCGCGTCGGGCAGGAGCTGCTCGCTGCGGGCTCGATCGAGGCGGCGCGCCGCTGCGTGCAGAGGGGAGATGCTGCCTGTGCGGAGGCCGCCTTGGGTCGCCTGCCCCCCGAATCCCTGGTGGCGGAGCGCCACGCAGGAGCGATCCGGGTGGCGCTCGCGGCCGCCGCCGAACCCGGGGCCGACGATGGGCCCTCCGGAAGCGCCGATGCCAGGGGCGAAGATGCGCCCCCTCCTCCCGCCGAGCCGTCCATCGGAGCCCCGAACGCCCTCGGGCCGAGCGGGAGGGGCGTGCGGATGCCGCCGGCCAGCAGGCAGAAGCCGAAGGTGGTGGGCCGAAAGGTGTCGTCCCGCCGGGCGGCGTCGGCGGCGACGGACGCCGGGGCCCACGGCGGACTCCGCGACGCCGCCGCCTCCGCCCGCATGGTGCAGGCAGGGGTGAGGGCCCGGCTCTCGGACGACCTCGTGCTCGCGGCAGAGCGGTTCCTGCACGCGCTGGCCGCCGATCCGTCCAACGCGGACGCGGGCCGCGAGCTGGAGGCGATCCGGGGGCGGCTGGCGGAGATCTTCCGCCGCGCCCACGCCCGGGTGGAGCCGGACCCCGAGCGGGCGGCACGGGGCATGCGGCTCGTCACCCGCCTCGCGCCGCCCGGCGATCCCCTCCGAGGGAAGGCGGAGGAATGGCTCGCCAGGCTCCCCGCAGGAGGCGGGCACCGACTATAGTGGACGCCGAATCGCGACCACCCCCTCTCGCCGGTCTCCATTTGGCCACTCGCTCCCAGCTCGATCTCTTCGGCAAGCCGTCCCCCTCCGACGACGGCGGGGGGAAGGCCGCGCCGGCGAAGCGTCCGCCGGCCCGGGGCCCCAGGGCGCCCGCGCCGCGCGGTGCCGACGGCCCGCCGGCCCCCGGCCCGGAGCGTCCGGCGCCGGCAGGCGCCTCGGCGCAGGCGAAGGGCACCGCTCCGATGGCCCGCGAGCCCGCGACGCAGCAGGGCCCCAAGGTCTACGGCGTCGGCGAGCTGGCGAGGCGGATCAAGGGCACCCTGGAGGCCGAGTTCGGCGAGGTGCTGGTCCGAGGCGAGATCTCGAACCTGCGCCAGCCTGGCTCCGGCCACCTCTACTTCAGCCTGAAGGACGACGCCGGGAGCCTGCGCGCGGTGCTCTTCCGGGGGCAGGCCCGCCTCCTTCGGTTCCGCCCCGAGAATGGCCAGGAGGTCGTCGCCCGAGGGCGGATCGGCTTCTACGAGGCCAGCGGCGACGCGCAGATCGTCTGCTCCTGGCTGGATCCCGTGGGCGCGGGCGCGCTGGCCCTCGCCTTCGAGCAGCGCAAGGCGAAGCTCCAGGCCGAAGGGCTCTTCGACGAGGCCCGCAAGCGGCCGCTCCCGTTCCTCCCCAGGCGGGTCGGCGTGGTGACGAGCCCCACCGGGGCCGCGATCCACGACTTCGTGCGGATCCTGCACCGCCGCTTCCCCCGGATCGAGGTGCTGATCGCGCCGGCGCGGGTGCAGGGGGCGGGCGCCGCCGAGGAGATCGCCGCGGGCGTCGAGCGGCTCGGCGCCCGCGGGGACTGCGACCTGGTGGTGGTCACCCGAGGCGGCGGCTCGATCGAGGATCTGTGGGCCTTCAACGAGGAGGTCGTGGCCCGGGCGATCGCGGCGTGTCCGGCGCCGGTGGTCTCGGCCGTCGGCCACGAGGTGGACGTGACCATCGCCGACTTCGTGGCGGACGTGCGGGCGCCCACGCCCTCCGGCGCCGCCGAGCTGATCGCCCCCGTCGAGCGGGAGCTGCGGGCCGCCCTGGCGGTGGCGCGCTCCCGCCTCCACCGGGCCACGGTCGGAGGGCTGGAGGCGCGCCGGGCGAGGGCCCACCGCCTGCTCGCGCGGCTCGGGGATCCGTCTCGGCGGATCGCCGACGAGCGCCTCTCGCTGGATGGCCGCAGGCAGCGGGCCTGCGAGGCGATCCGCGCCCGGCTCCGGGACGAGGGGCGCGCCCTCGTCGGCAGGCAGGAGGCGCTGCGCCGATCGAACCCGGTGGCGAAGCTGCAGATCCAGTCGCGGCGCCTCGCCCGCCTCTCCGAGAGGCTGCGGCACGCCGGCCGCGCCATCGCACCCCGCCGCCGCGAAACCCTGCGCCTCCTGGCCCGGGAGCTGCGCAGCCCGAGGGAGCGGATCCTGGGAGAGGCCCGGCGCCTGGGATCGCTGCGGGATCGGCTCGACGGCGCCACCTCGAGGACCCTGCGGGAGAAGCGCTCGCGGCTGGAGGAGCGCGCCGCCGAGCTGCGTGCGCTGTCGCCGCTGCGGGTGCTCGCCCGGGGCTACTCGATCGCCTTCGCCGCGAGCGGCGCCGTCCTCTACCGAGCGGACGACGCGAAGCCCGGCGACCGTCTCCACCTCGAGCTGCGCGACGGCGCGCTCGAGGTCGAGGTGAAGGGCCGCGCCGCGCCCCGGAAGCCCTCCGCCGGCGCCGACGCGGAAGGCGACGGCGCGGAACCCGCGGCGATTGACCCTCGAGCGGGCGGGCGGTAAACGTCCGCGAGGTTCCCAGGAGGCCTCCCCCGTGGCGAACGAAGAACGACGCGAAGCGGCCCTCGACGACGTGGCCTACGAGAAGCTCATCGACGAGCTCGACGGCGTCGTTCGCCAGCTCGAGGCGAGCGAGCTCTCGCTCGAGGAGTCCCTGAAGGCCTTCGAGCGGGGCGTGAGGCTCGCCAAGGCCGCCGAGGATCGGCTCGACCGCGCCGAGCAGCGGGTGGAGGTGCTCATGCAGGGCGATCGGCGCCAGCCGCTGCCTGCGCAGGAGGGCGCCGAGCGCGCGAAGGGTGGGCCCGAGGCCGACGACGACATCCCCTTCTAGAGCCCTTGGCCCGCTCGTCCGGGCATCCCATCGCCGAGGCGTTCGATGAGCGAGACCGACCGATTCGATCTGAGGCGGTATCTGGAGGAGCGGCGCCGGATCGTCGACGACCTCCTCGAGCGCGCTGCGGCCCGATGGGACGGCGAGGTGCCGGCGGGGCTGGCGGCGGCGATGCGCTACGGCCTCCTCGGCGGCGGAAAGCGGCTTCGCCCCCTCCTTTGTCTGGCCGCGTTCGACGGCTGCGGCGGGGGCGAGGGGCAGCGGGGCCTCGCCGAGGACTTCGCCGTCGCGGTGGAGCTCGTGCACGCCTACTCGCTCGTGCACGACGACCTCCCCGCCATGGACGACGACGATCTCCGCAGGGGGAGACCCACCTGCCACAAGGTGTACGGCGAGGCCACGGCGATCCTCGCCGGGGACGCGCTCCTCACCGAGGCGTTCGCCGTCCTCGCCGCCGGGGACGAGGCGGCCCGGCCGAGGCTGTGTCGGCTCCTCGCCGCGGCGGCCGGCGGCGTGGGGATGGTGGGGGGCCAGCACCTCGACCTCGAGATGACCGGGCGGGCAGCCGGGGACGGGCCCCCGCCGCCGCTCCCCGCCATCGAGGAGGTCCACCGGCGCAAGACCGGGGCGCTGATCGCCGCCGCCGCCGAGGGGGGGGCGATCGCCGCCGGGGCGTCGGGGGAGCGGGTGGCGTCGCTGCGCCGCTACGGGCAGGCGCTGGGCCTCGCGTTCCAGATCGCCGACGACATCCTCGACGTGGTGGGCGACGCCTCGTCCACGGGCAAGTCCGCGCGCAGCGATCAGGCCAAGGGAAAGCCCACGTACCCCGCCCTCGTCGGTCTCGACAAGGCGCGGTCGCTGGCGGCCAAGGCCCGGGATCGGGCGGTGGAGGCGGTGGAGCCGCTGGGAGGGCAGGGCGCGGCCCTGCGGGCGCTCGCCTTCTACGCGAGCGATCGGGCGCGCTGATCGAATGCTCGCGCCGGCCCTACGTGAGAGCGATCGCGCGCCGAACGGCGGGCGAGGGCGGCCGCACGACCTCCATCGGAGCGATCGCGCGGCCGATCGAATGGACGCTGTCGGGCGGTCGCTGGCAACAGGCCCGGGGGCCCGTCGGGCGCCCTGGGGCTTGCCTGGCCCGCGCGGGTAGGGCAAGGGATGGCCGGATGGGTTGCATCCCGGCCTCCCGCGTGTTGTTGGCTGGCTGCGGACCTTCCCGGCCCGCCCTGCCGCTCGCGGCGGGGCGGCCGGGACGCCGGAACGGAGTGTGAGATGGCGCTTCTCGAGACGATCGACGGACCCGAGGACCTGAAGCGGCTTCGCGAGGATCAGCTCCCCGCCCTCTGCTCGGAGCTGCGCGACGAGATCATCGCGACCTGCGCCGCCGGCAACGGCGCCCACCTGGGCGCGTCCCTCGGCGCGGTCGAGCTCGTGGTCGCGATGCACTACGTCTACGACAGCCCGCGCGACCGGCTCGTCTTCGACGTGGGCCACCAGGCGTACGCCCACAAGCTCCTCACCGGCCGCCGCGCCGAGTTCCGCTCGATCCGCAAGGAGGGAGGTCTTGCGGGCTTTCCGGAGCGCGCCGAGTCGGAGCACGATCAGTTCGGCGTCGGCCACGCGTCCACCGCGATCTCGGCGGCCCTCGGCATGATCGAGGCGAAGCGCACCAAGGCCGAGGTGGGCAAGGTCGTCGCGCTGGTGGGCGACGGCAGCCTCACCGGCGGCATCGCCTTCGAGGGGCTGAACCAGGCCGGCTACCTGGAGCGCGATCTGGTCGTCATTCTCAACGACAACGAGATGTCGATCAGCCCCAACGTCGGCGCGCTCTCCGAGTGGTTCTCGAAAAAGTTCGCCGGGCACACCTTCAACCGCTGGCGGCGGAACGTGAAGGAGGTGCTGCACGCGCTCCCCCACGGCGATCACGCGATCGAGGGGATCCGACGCGCGATCGACTCGTCGAAGGCGCTGCTCACCCCGGGGATCCTCTTCGAGGGGCTGGGGTTCCAGTACATCGGTCCCACCGACGGCCACGACGTGATCTCGCTGGTGCGGATCCTCCGCCAGGTGTCGGAGGAGCTCGACGGGCCCGTGGTGATCCACGCCCGCACCACCAAGGGCAAGGGGTACGCGCCGGCGGAGAGCGATCTGCGCACGCGCGGCCACGGCCTCGCGAACTTCGAGGTCGCCACCGGCCGCTCGATTGCGAAGAAGCCGAAGGTCCCGAACTACACCGACTTCTTCGCCGAGGCGGTCTCCGAGCACATGGCGAAGGACGCCAACGTCCTCGCGATCACCGCGGCGATGCTGGAGGGGACGGGCCTCGTCAAGACGAAGGAGCGGTTCCCCGACCGCGTGTACGACGTGGGGATCGCCGAGCAGCACGCCGTCACCTTCGCCGCCGGGATGGCGTGCGAGGGGATGCGCCCGATCGTCGCGATCTACTCGACCTTCCTGCAGCGGGCGTACGACCAGATCATCCACGACGTGGCGCTGCAGAACCTGCCGGTGTCGTTCGCCCTCGATCGCGGCGGGCTGGTGGGCGCCGACGGAAAGACGCACCAGGGCGCCTTCGATCTGGCCTACCTGCGCTGCATCCCCGGCATGGTGGTGATGGCCCCCGCCGACGAGCAGGAGCTGCGCAACATGATCGCGACAGCCCTCGCGATCGACGCGCCGTCGGCCTACCGCTTCCCCCGCGGCTCCGCCGTGGGCGTGCCGGTGGGTCCGCCGCAGATCCTCGAGGTCGGCAAGGGCCGGATCGCGCTCTCGTCCGGGCCCAGGCCCGACGCGCTGATCGTCGCGGCGGGCACCATGGTCCACCCGGCGATCGACGCGGCGAAGGTCCTCCAGGCGGAGGGCGTGCGGGCGGTGGTGGTGGATCCCCGCTTCGTGAAGCCGCTGGACGCGGAGCTGATCTGCGATCTCGCGTCGCAGGCGGGCAGGGTCGTGACCGTCGAGGAGGGGTGCCTGCCGGGTGGCTTCGGCTCGGCGGTGCTGGAGCTCCTCCAGGAGCGCGGCCTCCTCCTGCCGGTGGAGCGCCTCGGCCTCCCGGACGAGTTCGTCGCCCACGGCAACGCCGCCCAGCAGAGGTCCCGCTTCGGCCTCGACGCGGCTGGGATCGCCACGGCGGTGCGCCGCGTGATCGACCTGCCCCAGGGCGCGAGGGGCGTCCGCGCGGGCTGAGAGGGGAGGCCGCGCCGGCCGCCGCCCGCCCGCAGGGGCCGTGAATCGACCGGATCCGCGGCGCCGGAAGGATCGATGGCCAAGAAGGATCGCATCGACAAGCTCCTGGTGGAGCGGGGCCTCGCCGACACCCGCACCCGCGCCCAGGCGCTGGTGATGGCGGGCGAGGTTCTGGCCGGCGATCACCGGGTGGACAAGCCCGGTCAGCTCGTGGACGTGGAGCTCCCCATCCGCCTCAAGGGCGAGGGGATCCGGTGGGTGTCGCGGGGCGCACGCAAGCTCGAGGCCGCGCTGGACTCGTTCGGGATCGATCCGGCGGGATGGACCTGCGTCGACCTCGGTGCCTCCACCGGCGGGTTCACGGATCTGCTCCTCGATCGAGGCGCCGCGGCGGTGTGGGCGGTGGACGTGGGGTACGGCCAGCTCCACGAGAAGCTGCGCCGCGATCCCAGGGTCCGCGTGTTCGAGCGCATGAACGCGCGGCACGTCACCCTGGAGGAGTTGGGCGCGGCGCCCTTCGACCTGGCGGTGATGGACCTCTCCTTCATCTCGCTGGCGCTGGTGCTCCCCGCCGCCAAGGGTCTCGTGAAGCCGGGCGGGAGCCTGGTGATGCTGGTGAAGCCGCAGTTCGAGGTGGGACCCGCCGACGTGGGCAAGGGCGGGGTGGTCCGCGATCCGGCCAAGCGGCAGGAGGCGATCGATCGGATCGCCGAGGTGTGCCGGTCGCTGGATCTCGAGGTGAAGGGCGTCGTCGACTCGCCCATCCTCGGCCCTGCGGGGAACCGGGAGGCCCTGCTCTGGGCGCGGCCGCCGGCCTGAGGTCCGGGCCCCAGTCAAACCCCCAAGAACCCCAATTCTCCAAAATCTTGACCCGTAGCCATCGCCGCCGATACGGTGGGGAGCAGTCAACCGGCGGGGCGCAAGGCTCGTGCATGGCCAAGTATTTCACGACTTTCGAAGCGAGCCGGCTCCTGGGGGTCTCGCTCCCCACGATCGTCAACTGGGTGAAGGCGAACCGCCTCAAGGCCCACAAGACGCCCGGCGGCCACCGCCGAATCGCCCAGGACGACCTCCTCAAGTTCCTCCAGAAGTACAGGATGCCGATCCCCAAGGAGCTGGCCGACGAGGTGGGCTCCGCGATCCGCGTCCTGGTGGTGGACGACGAGCCCGACGAGCGGGAGCTCTTGCGGGCGGTCCTGGAGGCCGCCGGCTACGAGGTGCAGCTCGCCCCCAGCGGCTTCGAGGCGGGGCTGCTGGTCGGCACCTTCCGACCGAACCTGGTGATCCTCGACCTGGTCATGCCCGGGATGGACGGGTTCGCCGCCCTCGCGTCCCTCCGGGCGCGGGACGAGACCGCGGACACGCCGGTGATCGCCTGCAGCGGGCTCGCCGACGAGGACACCGCCCGGAAGGTCGAGGCGGCGGGGTTCGACGCCCACGTGGTCAAGCCCTACCGGCACGAGGTGCTCCTCGCCGCCGTGGAGAAGCTGGTCGGCGTCAGGATCCCCCGGGAGAAGACGGCCTCGGGCGGGTGACCCCCCGAGGGGAGGAGGGGCACCTTCCTCGGCGGGGAGATGATAGGATCCGGCAGATGCGCTCCGCTTCGCTCTCCCCGCCGGTGCTGCTCCTGGTGATCGCGCTGCTCGCGCCCGTCGGCGCCGGTGCAGGCGAGGCGCACCTCGCCTCGGCCGGGGCGGCGCCCGCTCCGGGTGCCTTCGCCGGCGACCCGCGTCCGGTCGAGGGCGCAGGCGCGGTCGAGGCCGCGCCTCCCGCGGAAGCCAACGGCGACGCGCACGCCGGTGCCCGAGACGAAGCCAGCCCGATGGATGCCCATCGGTCCGCGGCCGTGGACGCGGAGGCGATGGAGGAGGCCCTCCACCCCGCCGCCGAGCCCGCCTACGCGAGCCCCAACGCCTACCACCACTACCTGCGCGCGAAGCTCGCGGAGGCGGGCGGGGACCTGGAGTCGGCGCTGGAAGAGCTGCGGATGGCGATCGCGTTCGACGGGGAGTCCGCGGAGCTGCACCTCGCCATCGGCTGGATCCAGGCGCGGCAGGGGCGCCTGGACGCCGCCGCCCACGCCGCTGAGCGGGCGTTGCGCCTCGATCCCGCCCGGTGGGAGGGGCACCTGCTCCTGGGCAAGGTGCGGGTGGAGCAGCGGTCGAAGCGGGCGGCCGCGGCGTCCCTGCGCCGCGCCGTGGGCCTGGCGGCGGCGGAGCCCGGGGGGCGGGAGCGGCTGGAGCGGTTCCTCGCCCGGTTCGGCGACCCGCGGCTCCAGGCGGCGATCGAATCGCGGATGGAGGAGGCCACGGCGGCCGCGGGCGCGCGGGCCGAGCGGGGGAGGTAGTCGTGGAGCCCGTCCCCAGGCAGGAGGTCGAGGCCCGCGGCAAGGGCGGCGTACCCCTGTTCTGCAGGCGGATCGGGGCCGAGGGAGCCGCCGGGCAGGTGCTCTTCGTCCACGGTTACGGCGAGCACGCCGGGCGATACCTGGAGCTCTTCGATGCCCTGGCGAAGTCCGGTTCACTCTGCGTGCACGCCATCGATCTGCGCGGCCACGGGAGATCCGGCGGCAGGCCCGGCCACGTGGAGCGCTTCGACGACTACCTGGACGACGTGGACGTGGCGGCCGGGGGGATCCCGTCGGATCGCCCGCTCTTCGTCGTGGGCCACTCCATGGGCGCCCTGGTGCTCGCCCGCTGGCTGGAGGCGGGGCGCGGCACCGCCGCCGGCGCCGTCTTCGCCTCGCCCTACCTGGAGCTGACCCGACCACCGCCGCCGCTGAAGGTCGCGATCGGCAGGGCGATCGGCGTCTTCGTCCCGTGGATCCCGCTGCCGAGCGGCCTTCGGATCGAGGACCTCACCCGCGATCCCGACTGGCGTGAGGCCACCCGCCGCGACCCGCTCTACCGGACGATCGCGACGCCCGGCTGGTTCGACGAGAGCAACGCGGCCCGGAAGCTGGCGCTGGCGGAGGCAGGCCGGATCACGCCCCCTTCGCTCGTCCTGGTGCCGGAGGAGGACGCGATCGCGTCGCCCGCTGCGGCGCGGGTGTTTTTCGACGCGCTGGGCGCCGCCGACAAGCGCCTGGTCACCTTCCCCGGCGCCGGCCACGAGCTCTTCCACGAGCTGCCGGAGACGCGGCGCGCGGCGATCGCCGAGGTGGAGCGGTTCGTCGCGGAGCGCCTGTCCCCGGCGGGGATCGCCGGCACGATGTGATAAGTCGTCCCCGCACCGAGGGGCGCCGCCTGCGGCGCCGTGGCGAGGGAGTCGCATGAACGGCGCAGAGATCCCGGCTGGGATGACGATCCGAGGCGAGGTCGAGGTGCAGGGCGATCTCGTGGTCGCCGGGCGGATCGAGGGGAGGGTGCGCGTGGGCGGCAGCTTGCGCGTCGAGGCCGGCGGCTTCGTCGAGGCCCGGGTGCAAGCGGCGAGGGCGCAGATCGGCGGCGAGGTGAAGGGCGACGTCATCGCCACCCAGTCGATCCACCTCCTCGCCGGCTGCCGCGTCGAAGGGGAGCTGCGGGCGCCGCGCCTCGACATCGAGGAGGGCGCGGTGGTGCGAGGGCGGGTCGAGCCCGGCGACGCCGCCGACGCCGCGGCCCCTGCACCCGCCGCGCGCACCGAAGGGCCGCCGCCCGTGCCGGCGTCGGCGCTGGCGATGGGCGATCGGCGCAAGCGGATCGTCGTCCCGCCGCCGGTCGATTGACGTAGGATGCGCGACCGAAGATGGCCCCTCCCCTGAAGCCCTTGCGGGAACTCTCGTACGTTCCCTTGGCGGACGTCGCCGCCGACGCCACCTTCCGGCTGCGGCATCCGGGCGACGTCTCCTCCCTGGCCCGCTCGATCGCGCAGGTGGGCCAGCTCTTTCCCGTGGACGTGCGGGAGACCGAGGCCGGCCTCCAGCCCCTCGCGGGTTTCCGTCGGCTCGAGGCGCTCCGGATCCTGCAGCGCAGCCGCGTCCTCGTGCGCAACCACGGGCCCATCCCGGACGCCGCCGCCGCCACCCTGGCGGCCGCCGCGGCGATCGACAGCCGCGCCCTGGAGCTCGAGGACCTGCGGGAGCTCCGCGATCGCTACGAGGCGATGGGCTGGGCCACGCCCTCGCTGCTGGAGCTCATCGGGCGGTCAATCGAGAAGGAGGAGGAGCGCCTCGAGGATCTCGAGGCGAAGCTGAAGGGCGAGGCGCCCCCGGATCGCAGCATCCCCGACGAGGACGGCGACGACGACCGGGCTCCGGCCGGCGCGGCGGGCGACGAGCGAATCGCTGCGGGCGCGCATGCGGAGGCGGGTTCGGGCGCGGCGGAACGGAACGACGATCGCAGGCCCGCGGATGCGCGAGCGGAGGCGGGTTCCGCTGCGGCGGCCGCGGAAGGCGACGGCGCAGGCGCGGCGCCCGCGGGGGTGGCGCCCGGCGCGCGCGACGGCGCGGCGCCCCTGCAGGTGAGGGCGGAGATCGCGCTCGAACCGCTGCCGCTCGAGCCGCCCGCCGCGGCGCTGCTCGCGGAGGTGGGCGCCGCCGGCCACGGGGAGGTGACGCCGGACGCGCTCGCCCGGCAGATCGCCGCGCGCCTCTCGGAGACCACCCAGGATCTCGCCGCGCTGGCGGAGCACTGGAGCCTGGTGCCCGCGGGCCTGCGCAACATCCTGGCCGATCAGCTCGACTATTACCGCCGGCTCGGGAGCTGGCTCGGTCAAGAAGACGGAGACGACAAGTGAACCCTTCCCTCGAAAACGATCGCCAGCGCCTCCTCCAGCTCCTGCGCACGCTCTCCTTCGAGCGCCGCAAGGTGACCCTCGCCTCCGGCCGCGAGTCGGACTTCTACGTCGACTGCAAGCGCACCAGCCTCACGGCAGAGGGGCACTGGCTCATCGGCAGGCTGCTCCTCGATCGCATCGTCCGCCACGATCCGGAGGCGGTGGCGGTGGGCGGGCTCACCCTGGGCGCCGACCCCATCGCCTCGGCGGTGTCGATGGCGAGCTGGCTCGGGGCCCGACCGCTCCACGGCTTCCTCGTGCGCAAGGAGGTCAAGGGCCACGGCACCGGACGATGGATCGAGGGTCCCGCTTTGCAGCCGGGCAGCCGAGTGGCCATCGTGGAGGACGTGGTGACGACCGGCGGATCGGGCCTGAAGGCCTGTGAGAAGGCGGAAGCTGCCGGCCTGGTGGTGAGCGGCGTCTTCGCCCTCGTCGATCGCAAGGAAGGCGGCAGGGAGGCCGTGGAGGCCCGTGGCTACCGTCTCGAGTCCCTCTTCGACCGCGACGACTTCCTGGAGGAAGCGCGCTGAGCGCCTGGGCGCGCCCCAGGCCCCGACCCGGGAGGGCGCCGCGAAGCGAGCCTTCGCCCTCGTGATGCTCCTCGCGGCAGCGCTCGGCTGCTCCACGGGAGGCCTGCGCCCGGGGCTGCGGGGCGAGAACGCCCCCCGCCTGCGCGACGCGAGCTACCGGAAGGCCCTGGATCGGGCGACCCGCTTCGAGTCCTGCTACGACGGCCTCGACGCCCGGGCCTACTTCGCCATCACCTTCGAGAGCGACGCCTTCCGCAAGGCGCGGGTGATCGCGACCGCCCGCATGCTGGGGATGTCCCGAGGCGACGAGGAGGCGCTCCTCGCCGACGAGTTGGAGGCGGGGGCGGAGAGCCTCGAGTTCCTGGTGAGCCTCTACACGCCGACGCTGGCCTGGAACGACATGACCTCCGATCGATCCATCTGGGCGATCGAGATCCCGCGGGTCGGCGAGCCGCCCACGCCGCCGTCGTCGATCGAGCGGATCCCGCGGCCCGACGCGAACATGCAGGCGCTCTATCCGCACGCCTCGCCCTTCGGCGCCACCTACCGCGTCCGCTTCCCCCGCGTCGACGCGATGGGGCGGCCGGTACCGGGGCCGGCGACGCCCCGGCTCGTCCTCCAGATCGCCTCGGCGCTATGCACCATCGATCCGAGCTGGGAGTCGCTGGAGCGCTGACGGCCTGCGCGGGGAAGGGCGGCGAGGGAGGCAGCCCCGCCGCGCGCCGCGTGGACGGGCGCGCGGAGAGGGCGGTCGCGGCTTCGAAAGGGGCCCGGCCCAGGCGCGTCGGCGAGGTTCGCGACGCGGCGCGCGGCGGCGCGAAACTATGGCGGGTGCCCGATCCGGCGGCTACCATGCGGCTACTTGGAACGCATCGGTTCGAGCCTCGCGGAGGTCATGGGGATTCGGCAGGGGGAGCGCAGGCGCACCGCCCTCGCCGCCGCGTACCACCTCGCCTTCGTGGCGGCGGTGGTGCTGATCAAGAGCGCTTCGAACGCGCTCGTGGTCGCGCGCTTCAAGGCGGACGCGCTCCCCGTCCTCTACATCGCCAGCGCGATCTCCACCGGGCTCGCCGCCTGGGGCGCGGCGAGCCTCGATCGGCACCGGGTCCGCGGCTTCCCCCGGCAGGGGCTGATCTTCGCGGCGGCGTGCATCGCCTGCCTCGCCGGGGCGCTCCACCTGGGCTGGCATTCGCCCGTGATCGTCCTCTACCTCTTCGGCGAGGGCTTCGCGACGCTGGTCTCGATCCGGTTCTGGGGGGCGTCGTCGGAGCTCTTCGATCCGAGGGCGGGCCGGCGGATCTTCGGGATCCTGGGGGCCGCCGGCATGGTGGGGGCGATCGTCGCCGGCCTCGGCACCCAGCTCCTCGGCGAGCGGATCGGCGCGGTGGCGCTCCTCCCCCTCGGCGCGGTCTGCCTCCTCGGCGGCGCCGTCGCCGCGAAGCGCCTGCGCAGGGACGTGGGAAAGGCCGCGGAGTCGAGGAGGGCGGATCGGTCCACCGGCAGCAAGGAGGCCCGGGCCTACCTCCTGAAGAACCACTACCCGCGGGCGCTCGCCACGCTGATGCTCCTGCTCGCGGCGCTCACGGCCCTCGCCGACTACGTGTTCCGGCAGCAGGCGGGGGAGCGCTACAGCGAGGCGGAGCTCGCCGCGCTCTTCGGCGCGCTGAACCTGTGGATGGGCGTCCTCTCGGTGCTCTTCCAGGTGACGGCGGCCGGCCGGATCCTGGAGCGCTTCGGGGTGTTCCGCTACCTGCTGGTGACGCCGGTGGCGAGCGCCGTCGCCGCCATCGGGACGCTGGTGATCCCCGGCGTCGGCCCGGCCTTCGCGCTGCGACTGGTGGAGTCGTCGGGGAGCCTCTCGCTGAACCCGTCCGCGTTCCAGCTGCTGTACGGCCCGATCCCGGACTCGCTGCGGCCGCGCATTCGATCCCTCATCGACGGCCTGGTGAAGAAGGTGGGCTTCGCTGCCGGCGGCCTCCTCCTCGTCGTGCTGGGCAGCCGCGCGGGCGTGCAGGTGCTGGTCTTCGCCGTGGTGGCGGTGGTGGCGCTCTTCGTGGTGGTGCTCACCGCGTCCCGCCGGCTGTACATCCAGGCGATCGAGGATCGGCTGGCGCCGGCGGCGAGCCGGGGGGCAGGGCACCTGGCCAGCGCCGAGGCGCGGGCGGCGCTGCGGGCCGCGCTCTCCAACCCCGACTCGGTCCGCGTCCTCACCGCGATCGCGCTCCTCCGCAACGATCCGCGCTTCGACCCCGTGCCGCACTTGCGGGGCCTCATCGAGCATCGGGATGCCCGCGTCCGCCTCGCGGCGGTCCGCCTGGTCGCGGATCGCCAGGTCCCCCACGCGGTGGCGCACCTCGAGCGGCTCTTCGAGGAGGACGAGGACGAGGTGCGCTACGAGGCGGCAATCGCCCTGGGGAAGCTCGCGCCCGAGCGGGCCCGCGAGCTCCTCCTCCCGCACCTCGAGGATCCGGGCTCGCCGCTCACCGGCGCGGCGATCGCCGCCCTCGCGCCCCTGGAGGGCGTGGGCGGCCCCGCCCGCCGCGCGCTCGCCGCGCGCCTGGGCGATCGGGACGCGACCCCCGAGGAGCGGAAGGAGAGCGCCAAGGCCTTGGGCCGCATGTGCCCGTCGCCCCACGCCGCGCAGCTCGCAAGCTACCTCGCCGATCCCGACCCCGCGGTCCGCCGGGTGGCCTGCGGCGCGGCCGGGCGCACCCTCGAGCCCAGCCTGGTGCCTTCGCTGTGCATGCTCCTCTCCGATCGGGCGGTGCGCTCGGCGGCCCGCAACGCGCTCGCCGCCTACGGCGACAAGGTGGTGGGGCCGCTCTCCCACCTGCTCGACGATCGCAGCAGGCCGCTGGCGCTCCGCCTCGAGGTGCCCCGGGTGCTCCGCAAGATCGGGACCTCCGCTGCGGCGCGGGCGCTGCTCTTCTCCAACATCCAGGAGCACGCCTACCTGCGCTACCGGATCGCGACCAACCTCTCCCGGCTCCACGACGAGCACCCGGAGATCGTGGTGGATCTCACCCGCCTCAAGGAGGCGACGCTGCGGCGGCTGAGGGCCTACGAGTACTACCTGCCGGTGTACCGCGATCTGGAGGCGGCGCTGCCCCCCGGCTCGCTGCTCGTGCGGGCGATGGGCGATCGGATGCAGCAGAACCTGGAGGTGATCTTCCGGCTGCTGCAGCTTCGGCATCCGGAGGGGCAGATCCTCGCGGCGTGGAAGCGCTTCACCGGCGGCGACGCCCGGGAGCGGGCCTACGCCGTGGACCTGCTCGATCACCTCCTGGACGACGAGATGCGGCGGCCGATCCTCCCCGCCCTCGAGCGGTACCATCGGCTGCCGGAGGCGTGGGGCGGGGTCCCCGCGAGGATCGAGCGGGCGCCGGCGCGGGTCCTCGAGATCGCGGTGTCGGACGACGAGGTCCTTCGGGCCCTCGCCATCTTCACGGCCCGCACCCTATGGCCCGAGAGCCCGCCGCTCCCGCCGGGCGTGGAAGGAGAGACGCAGTTGGACGCAAGCGTGATCGAGAGGGTGCTCCACCTGGAGGGGGCGGAGATGTTCGCCCGCTGCGACATCGACGACCTCATCGCCCTCGCCACCATCGGCAAGGAGGCCTCCTACCGACAGGGCGAGGCGATCTTCCGCGAGGGCGAGGAGGCCGACGCGCTCTTCGTCGTCCTCGAGGGGAGGGTGCGCTTCGACAAGGGCGGCAGCGAGGTCCTCACCGTGGGGATACGGGACGTCTTCGGCGAGACCAGCCTCCTCGACAGCTCGCCCCGCCCGGTGACCGCCACGGCGATCTCGCCCGAGGTGCGCGTGCTCGCCATCGATCGGCAGGACTTCCTCGATCTGGTGGCGGATCGACCGGAGCTGCTCCGCGGGATCTTCGAGGCGGTCACGAGGCACCTTCGCCGCCTCATCGACGTCGCCGCCGGTGGGGCGCCGGGGGAGACCGCGGTTCCGATGCGGCGGGTGTCCTGAGCGGGCAGGGCGGCGCGGGCCAGGATGGAGGCCCTGCCGTTCGAGGCGATCTTCCAGAACGCGCCGCCGCCCGCCGCAGCAGCCGAAGCGGCGCCGCGCTCCAGGGGGCCCATCGCCACTGCCCGGGAGCGAGGTGCCTGCCGCTCCTCGGCTCCCGCCGCGGGCCTCGTGGGGCGCGGCGGGAGCGGCCCGCTTCGGATCACGCGGTCGAGGCTACTCGCCGGGCTGCGCGCCCGGCCCGGAGCCCGGCTGCTGGGAGCCCGGCGGCTGGGCGCCCGGCTGCTGCGCCCCCGCCTTCGGCGTGGCCTCGATCCGCGTCGCCACCACGTCGCTGCCCACCACCTGGAACTGGGCGCGGACCTCCATGCCCGGCTGGAGCTCGTCGAGGGAGACGTCGCGACCGTTCAAGGTCACCTTCGTCTTCTTCGACACGATATCGAGCTCGGCGTTCGGAAGTCCCTGGCGGGTGAGCTTCACGTCGTCGTCTTCCACCTCGGAGATGGTGCCGGTCATCTCGTAGGACTCGCCGGGGTTCTGGAAGGCCTGCTCCTTCTTCGTGTCGTCGGCGCCGGCGCCGAAGGGAAGCGCCAGCGCGAGGGCGAGCGTGGCTGCGAGTGCGAGTCGAGTCATCGGTTCCGTCCTCCTCCGTGGGTGCACCGAGAGAAGCTACGGCGGGCGGGTTGGATCGAGAACCAGGGCGGGCGCAAGCCGGACCGGCCACCGGGCGTGCCGGCGTGCGTCGGGCCTCGGAATCAGCCGTTGCGGGAGATGACGGTGTCGCGGAGCCAGCGCTCGTCGTCCCGCTCCGGGTGATCGGCCAGGTAGTGGAGGCCCCGGCTCTCCTTCCGCTCCAGCGCCGACCGCACGATCATGTGCGCGACCTCGGCGATGTTGCGCAGCTCGATGAAGTCGCGGTTCAGCTTGTACTGCCAGTAGTAGTGCCGGATCTCCTCGCGGAGGAGATCGAGGCGGGCCTTGGCGCGTTGCAGGCGCTTGGTGGTGCGAACGATGCCGACGTAGTTCCACATCAGCCGGCGGATCTCGTCCCAGTTGTGGGCGACGACCACGGCCTCGTCCGGCTCGGTGGCGGAGCCCTCGTCCCAGTCGGAGACGCTCGGCGGATCGGTGGCCTCCACGGCGAGCCGCCGCGCCGCGTCCGAGGCCCGCGCCCCGAAGACCAGGCCCTCGAGGAGGGAGTTGGAGGCGAGCCGGTTCGCGCCGTGCAGCCCGGTGCAGCTCACCTCGCCGATGGCCATCAGGTGGGGGATCGAGGTCCTCCCGTCCAGGTCGACCAGGACGCCGCCGCACTGGTAGTGCGCGGCGGGGACCACCGGGATCCCCTGGGTGGCCACGTCGATCCCGAAGGAGCGGCACTTCGCCACGATGTTGGGGAAGCGCTCCTCGAGGAACGAGGCCGGCAGGTGGGTCATGTCGAGGAGCACGCAGTCGTCGCCGGTGCGCTTGAGCTCGGCGTCGATCGCTCGGGCCACCACGTCGCGGGGCGCCAGGGACGCCATCGCGTGGTACTGCTCCATGAACGGCGTGCCGTCCTGCCGCCGCAGGATCCCGCCCTCGCCCCGGAGCGCCTCGGAGATGAGGAAGCTCTTCGCCTCCGGGTGGAAGAGGCAGGTGGGGTGGAACTGGTAGAACTCCATGTTCGCCACCACCGCGCCCGCCCGCCACGCCATCGCCAGCCCGTCCCCCGTCGCGACGTCGGGGTTGGTGGTGTAGAGGTAGACCTTCCCGGCGCCGCCGGTGGCGAGCACCGTCACCTTCGCCAGGAAGGTCCGCGCGCTCCCGGTGCTCTCCTCGAGCACCCACGCCCCCAGGGCGCGGTTCGGCCCCGGGATCCCCGCCCGCGCCGAGAGGATGAGGTCGATCGCGGTGTGGTTCTCGAAGATCCGGATGTTCGGCTCCGCCTCGCACGCGGCGAGGAGGCCGTCCACCACGGCCAGGCCGGTCAGGTCCTTCGCGTGCACCACGCGGCGGGCGCTGTGCCCGCCCTCCCGGGTGAGGTCGAGCTCGCCCTCCGACTTGCGCGAGAAGCCGATCCCCAGCGCCTGGAGCTCCCGGATGCGGTCGGGCGCCTCCCGCACGCAGAGCTCGACGGCGTCGCGGTGACAGAGCCCCGCGCCGGCCTCGAGGGTGTCGTTCACGTGGGCCTCGAAGGAGTCGGCGGGGTCGAGCACCGCCGCGATCCCGCCCTGGGCCCACTTGGTGTTGCTGTCGTCGCGGTCCCGCTTGGTGAGCAGGCCCACGGACCCCCACCGGGACGCCCGCAGGGCGAAGGAGAGGCCGGCGACCCCTCCGCCGATCACCAGGGTGTCGAAGCGCGTCGTCATCGCCAATAGACCACCAGTCGCCCCGGCGAGAGACCGCCGACTCCGGCGCGCGGGGGCTGGGCGCGGACCGTAGCCCTGGCGAGGTCGCGCCGCAAGGGCGGGCAGGGCGGGGAGACGGGCCTCTGCCCGCCGGGTGCCGAATCTTTGTAAGGATTGCCGTGCGTGGTAGGTTCCACCTTCGAACACCGGTCGTTTCGACTCTGAAGAAGATGTCCCGCAGCCTGCCCGCTCTCCTGCTCGGCCTCCTCATCGCCGCGCCCTCGCTCGCCCGCTCGGACTCGATCCGGAGGTGGACGGACGCGGACGGCGTCGTGCACTTCAGCAACGTCCGCTCCAAGAAGCGATCGCCGGCGAAGTACGAGAAGGCGGCGGACGGCAGCATCCGGGTGATCCTCGACGGCAGCGCCACATCCAAGAAGGCGGCGTCGACGCAGAAGCGGACCTTCAAGCCGCGGGACGTCAAGGACTACGACGAGCTCCTGCGCGAGGCGTGCGAGCGCTACCGGATCCCCTTCGCGTTTGCCCGGGCCATCACCGCGGCGGAGTCGAACTTCGACCCCACGGCGGTGTCCCACGCGGGGGCGCAGGGGCTCATGCAGCTCATGCCGGCCACCGCGGTGTCCATGTACGTGGACGACGCGTTCGACCCCCGGGAGAACATCCACGGCGGGGTCCGCTACCTCCGCGTGCTCACCAACCTCTTCGACGGCGACCTGGTGAAGGTGATCGCGGCGTACAACGCCGGACCGGAGGCGGTCCGCCGCGCCAACGGCGTGCCCCGCATCGAGGAGACCCAGACCTACGTGAAGCGGGTCCTCGAGCTGTACCGGCGCTTCAAGGCCGAGCAGGAATCCTCGTGAGTGCGCCCCACGCCGGCTCCGAGGCGGAGTGGCCCCACGACGGCTCGCAGGCAAAGGCCGACGCCGAGTTCGTCCGCAACCTCCACGAGGGGAGCGATCAGCTCGCGGCGGGAGACGTGCCCGCGGCCCGCAGCGCCCTCGAGCGCGCCATCGAGCTGCGCCCCAAGGATCCCAAGGCCCGCGGCCTCCTCGGCCTCTGCTACTTCAAGCTCGGCCTCTTCGACGAGGCCGACGCGCTCTACTCCGAGCTCGTCCGGGAGAATCCCTTCGACGTCACGCTCCACGTGAACCTGGGGCTGGTGCAGCTCAAGAGCGGCCGACACGACGCCGCGATCCGCACCCTCGAGGTGGCCACCGGCCTCTCCCCCGAGCACCGGCGCGCGCAGAACTACCTGGGCCTCGCCTACGCCCAGAGCGGCAACCCGGTGAAGGCCAGGGAGGCCTTCCTGCGGGCGGGCTCCGCGGCGCAGGTCTTGGAGATGGATCGCCTCATCGCCGAGGCGCAGGGCGGGAGCCGCGCGCAGACGGCGCCCTTCCTCGCCGCGGCCCCCGCGGAGCGGCCCGACGCGGGAGGCGCCGAGGCGCCGGAGGGACAGGACGCCCCGTCGCTGGCGGAGCTCACCCGCGCGGTGAGGCTCTTCTGGCCCCGTGGCTCCCCCTTCGCGGTGGACGAGGGCGGCGTGGCCATCGACTTCTCGGCCGGGATCCACACCCGGGTCGACGGCCTCGTGGCGGCCCGCGGCGACACGGGCTGGGTCCCGATGCGCAAGCGCTTCGCCGGACGGGTGATCGACCGATCGTTCGGCACCGGCGCCAGGCAGATGTGGCACGCCACCGGCGGCGGGCAGCTCCTGGTCTCCTCACGGATCGACGGCGAGGCCCGCTGCTTCACCGCGATCCGCCTCGAGGAGGACGCGTATCTGGTCGAGGATCGGCTCTTCGCCTTCGAGGAGTCGATCGACGCGGAGAACGGCAGGGTGCCTGGGCGCGGCCTCGACCTGCCGCTGGTGCGGCTGCGCGGCAGCGGGCACCTGCTCGTCGTCTCGGAGCGCCCCTTGCGCAGCGAGCCCATCTTCGGCAACGAGAGCCTGCGGGT
>Ga0180220_1000779_pt1 | contig 28940 bp, 33 predicted proteins | sample eDN5th37CBELigBY_FD_151335 | JGI IMG/M metagenome (GOLD analysis project Ga0180220, IMG submission 151335) | Enriched backyard soil microbial communities from Emeryville, California, USA - eDNA 5th pass 37_C BE-Lig BY (version 2) (version 2) | ecosystem: Environmental > Terrestrial > Soil >... | reverse complement strand
ACCTCACCTTAAGCGGAGCGCCTACGCTGCGTGCATGGGTGGATTCGAGAACCTCTTCGGCGACCCCGACGAGCTGCAGCGACGGATGGCGGAGTTCGCCGAGTCGATGCAGCGTCAGCAGGGCCTCGCCTGGGCCGACAACGCGATCGGCCTCGCGGTGCAGATGACCGTCGCCGCGATCAACCGCATCAACGTGCAGGGCAACGCCGACGAGCAGGCGCAGCAGATCCGCGCCGTGATGGCGACCGTCTTCCCGGAGGCGGTCACGCTCGTGCGCGAGGCGCGCGCCGGCCTGCAGTAGGCCGCACCGGGGGCTCCTCGCCGCGCCCCGCCTCCTCCTCGGCGGCGCGATGCGCGCGTCCGGCCTCGATCACGGCCCGGAACGAGCGGAAGCGGAAGATGAGGAGGATCGCCGCGAAGCCCATCGAGAGGCTGAAGATCGCGATCGCGATCTGCTGGCCGACCGAGTAGGCGGCGACCGTTGCGCCGGTCGTGGTGCCGGCGAAGACCTTGATGAGGAGCGCCTGCTGCACACCGGCGCCACCGGGGGTGAACGGCATCAGCGACGCGATCGCGTTGACGCCGAGCACGAGCGCGACGTTGCGCACCGACCCGCCGACGCCGAACGCGTCGAGCAGGAACCAGAAGGCGGCGAAGCGGAACAGCCAGCCGCAGAACTGCACGAGCCACACCTCGCGCACGTAGCGGCGGCGGTCGAACAGGATCGTCACGCCCTGCTTGACCCGCGCCCAGAACGCCTTCACCCGCCGCGACAGCACCGCGAAGGCGACGAGCGCGAGGATCGCCAGCGCGGTGATCAGGAACAGCGTGAACTGCGGGTGGGAGGCGAAGAAGCTGAGGTCGAACGCCCGCAGATCGGAGAAGTCCGGCGGCTTGGGGAACACGCCCTGGGTGAACGCGAACGTCAGGACCGGGATCGCGATCGTCGCGTCGAAGACCGCCTCGACCAGGAAGGACGACGCGACGGCCGGGTACGTCGAGTTCGGCACCGACGTCTTGACGAGGAACAGCTTCATCACGTCGCCGCCGCGCGCGGGCACGACGTTGTTGAAGCCGTACGCGGCGACGTAGGCGCCCCAGATGCGCCGGAACTGGAAGCGCTCGCCCGGGTAGGCGGCGCGCAGCACGTTGAAGTACGCGCGCGAGCGCAGCGTCAGGTAGATCCCGAAGCACGCCAGCCCCGCCAGCAGTGCCGTCCAGCGCACATCGGCCAGGCTCGAGAAGAACGACTCGACGCCGTTCCAGAAGGACGAGAGGTCGGCGATGGGCACCGTTCGCCAGGGTACGGCGCGGCGCGGCCGCGCGGGCGCGTTCAGGCGGCCAGCCGCAGGCCGACGGCGGCGTGCACCTCGTGGTGGTGCAGCGACGGCGCGACGAGGTGGGCCTCGGGCAGCTCGACGCCCTCCATCGACGGGACGCCGACGACGTACATGCCGGCGGCGCGGGCGGCGACCGTGCCGGTGTGCGAGTCCTCGAGCGCGATCGCCCGCCGCGGGTCGGCGCCGAGACGCTCGCAGGCGGCCAGGTAGACGTCCGGCGCGGGCTTGCCGGCGGCGACCTCCTCGGCGCTGACGACCGCGTCGAAGGCGTCCTCGAAGCCGGCGACCCGCAGGCTGAGCGACACGAGCGTGCGCGGCGAGTTGGACGCCAGCCCGACCGGGGTGCCGGCGCGGCGCAGGCCCTCGACGAGCTCGGGCGCGCCGGGCATCGGCGGCGCCGCGCGCTCGATCTCGCAGACGACGAGCTCGTGCATCTCCTCCACGAGCGCCTCCGATCCGCCGGGCGGCAGCCCGAGGTGGCGCTCCACGATCGTCTTGGCGATCTCGGCCGAGGTGCCCAGCAGCTCGCGCTTGTGATCCATCGTGAACTCGACGCCGCGACGGGCGTAGAGCTCGCGCTCGGCGCGGCTCCAGGCGGTCTCGGTGTCGACGAGCAGACCGTCGCAGTCGAAGATCACGGCGCTGGGTGGCACACGATCACTGTAGGAGGCGTACCATCGCGCTCACGCGGGGAGCGGCCGCCGCGATCGGCGGCGGCGGCAGCGGCGGCGATGGCCGCGCCCGCCGTGGCGGCGACGACCGTCCGGCCCACACGAGCGACTGCTCCCCGCCGTTGCTCCGGCCCGCTACGGGAGCGGCGCCGGGCGCGGCGGGACCGGCGAGCTCTGCATGATCGACGTGGTCGTCTGCCCGTACGGGGTGAAGCGGTCGATCAGCTCCTCGAGGTGCTCCACGTCGCGGACGTGCAGGCGCATGATGAAGCAGTCGTCGCCGGTGATGCGGTGGCACTCGGCGACCTCCGGGGTGGCCTGGGCGAGCTCGGCCACCGCCGGGATCTGCCGCGGCGCGGGGCGGATGCGCAGGATCACGCCGAGCGCGTAGCCGAGCGCGCGCGGGTTCACCGCGGCGTGGTAGCCGGTGATGACGCCGGCCGCCTCCAGGCGGTCCAGGCGCTCGCCGACGGCGGGCGGCGACAGGCCGACGCGGCGGCCCAGCTCGGCGCGGCTGAGCCGGGCGTCCGCCTGCAGCGCTTCGATCAGACGGCGGTTGGTGTCGTCGAGCAGCGGTTGCGAAGCCATGACGGGCGAGATCCCTTCGATCGACCATTCCACGGTGGCGCACGCGCGAGGAACCTGCAAGGGCGATGCGCCGCCGGGTCCCGCCCCACGCCTACTTCGTCGTCAGCGCCGTCTTCCACTACCTCGGCCCGGCGTTCGCCGTGCTGCTGTTCGCGCGGGTGTCGGTGCTGGGCGTGGCGTGGATGCGGATCGCCTCGGCGGCGCTGATCTTCGCGGTGGCGCGCCGGCCGTGGCGCGCGTTCACGCGGCCGGTGGTCGCGCTCGGGCTCGTGCTGGCGGCGATGAACGTCTGCTTCTACGAGGCGATCGACCGGCTGCCGCTCGGCATGGTCGCGGCGATCGAGTTCGCGGGCGTGGTGGCGGTCGCGGCGGCCGGGACGCGCAGCGCGCGCAACTGGGTCGCGCTCGGGCTGGCGGTGCCCGGCGTGCTGCTGCTCACCGGCGTGCGCTGGGAGGCCGAGGCGGTGGGGCTCGGGTTCGCGCTGGCCAACGCGCTGCTGTTCGCGCTCTACATCGTGGTCGCCCACCGGGTGTCGCGCGGGCCCGGCATCGACGGGCTGGCCGCGGCGATGGTCGTCGCCGCGGTCGCGGTCACGCCGGCCGGGGTGGCGGCGGCCGCGCCGGCGCTGCTGGACCCGGTCGCGGTCGCGGCGGGCGTGGGGGTCGGCGTGTGCTCGTCGGTGATCCCGTACGTCTCCGACCAGCTCGCCATGGAGCGCCTGCCGCGGGCGACCTACGCGCTGCTGGTGTCGCTGCTGCCGGCGACGGCGACCGTGGTCGGCGTGCTCGTGCTCGCCCAGGTGCCCTCGGCGCGCGAGCTGGCCGGGGTGGCGCTGGTCGTGGTCGCGGTGGCGGTGCACCGGGAGGCGCCCGCGGAGGCGACGGCGGCCTCGCCGAGCGCGTCGAGCAGCGCGCCGACCGACGGCGCGGCCTCGGCGCCGCGGCGGCACGCGGCGAACAGGTGGCGGCACGGCGGGTCGCCGGTCAGCGGCCGCACGACGACGCCGGGCGGCGGCTGAGCCTGGGCCAGCCGCGGGACGAGCGTCACGCCGAGGCCGGCCTCGACCATCGCCAGCACCGCGCCCCAGTCCGGCGAGCGGTGCAGCACGCGCGGGGTGAACCCGGCGGCCTGGCAGCCGGCGAGCACGACGCCCTCGCAGGACCAGCCGATCGGCGGCGCCACCCACGGCTCCGTGGCGAGCGCGACCAGCGGGACGCGCTCGGAGCCGGCGAGCGGATGGTCGACCGGGAGCGCGGCGTCGAGCACGTCGGCCATGAGCGCGACGCGGGTGAAGCGAGGGTCGTCGGGCTGTGGCGCGGTCGGCGTCTCCATCGAGACGGCGACGTCGAGCTCGTGGCGCGCGAGGCCGAGGAACGCCTCGGGCGCCTCGGCGTCGGTGATGAGGACCGACACGCCGGGCGCTCGCTCGCGCAGCCGCACGGCGGCGGGGACGACGAGCCCGCTGATCGCGGTGGCGAACGCGCCGACGCGCACCTCGCCCACCTCGCCGGCGGCGTGCGCGTCGAGGTCGGCGCGCAGCATCTCCATCTGCGCGAAGAGCGCGTCGGCGTGGCTGAGCAGCACGCGGGCGGCGGGCGTGAGGCGGACGCGGCGGCCGTCGGGCTCGATCAGCGGCTGGCCGACCTCGCGCTCGAGCGCGGCGAGCTGCTGGGAGACGGCGGAGGCGGTGAGGTGCAGCGCGTCGGCGGCGGCGGCGATCGTGCCGCGGTCAGCGAGCTCGCGCAGGGCGCGCAGGCGGCGCAGGTCGACCATCAAGCACAGCTTACGGGTCGTCGACAGGACATTCACTCGCTCTTGTCGATCGCGGATCGCACACTGCTGGGCGTGCCGACCCGCCACATGGCCCTCGCCGCCGCCGTCGCCGTCGTCTGGGGCGTCAACTTCGTCGTGATCCACGTCGGCCTCGGCTCGTTCCCGCCGCTGCTGTTCGCCGCGCTGCGGTTCGTCCTGATGGCGTTCCCGGCCGTGTTCCTCGTCGCCCGCCCGCGGGTGCCGGCGCGCTGGGTGATCGGCGTGGGCGCGTTCATCGGCGCGGGCCAGTTCGGGCTGCTGTTCGTGGCGATGGACGCGGGCATGCCCGCGGGGCTGGCGTCGCTCGTGCTCCAGCTCCAGGCGGTGTTCACGATCGTGCTGGCCGTCGCGCTGCTGGGCGAGCGGCTGCGGCCCGCGCAGGCGCTCGGCGCCGGGATCGCGTTCGGCGGGATCGCGCTGATCGGCGCGGGGCGCGCGGAGGGCGTCCCGCTGCTGGCGGTCGCGCTGTGCGTGGCCGCCGCCGCGTCGTGGGGCGCAGGCAACATCTGCGCGCGGGTCGCCCAGGCGCCCGACGCGTTCGCGCTGCTCGTGTGGTCCAGCCTCGTCCCGCCGCTGCCGCTGCTGGCGCTCTCGCTCGGCTTCGAGGGCCCGGCCGAGATCGGCGACGCGTTCGCGACGCTCGACCCGGGCGGCGTGCTCGCGCTGCTCTACGTGGTGGTGCTGTCGACCGCGTTCGGCTTCGGCGTGTGGACGTGGCTGCTGCGCCAGCACCCGGCGTCGAAGGTGGCGCCGTTCACGCTGCTGGTGCCGGTGGTCGGCATCGCGGCCGCGTGGATCGCGCTGGGCGAGGTGCCGACCGCCGCCGAGATGGCGGGCGCCGTCGTCGTGCTCGCCGGGCTGGCGCTGACGACGAACGCGGTGCGGGTGCGGCGCGTGCGCGCGGCGGTCGCGGCGCCCGAGGGCGCGAGCGCTCCGTAGTCGGCCGGCTACCGCACGTCCGCAGCGGCGGGGTCGGCCGACCACACGAGCGCGGGGCGGCCCTCCGCGAGCGAGCGCGCGTCGGCGACGCGCAGCCGCCAGGGGTCGAGCCGGATGACGGCGGCGTCCGGGGAGCCGGGCCCGCCCGGGAGCAGCGTCGCGGGGTCGTAGCCGGCCGGCGGCGGGGCGGCGCGGAAGGCCGCCCAGGCGCGCTCGGTCTCGTCGGCGCCGGCCCAGCGGGCGTGGCACTCGGCGACGGCGACGTCGTGGGCCGGGTCCCAGTAGGAGCAGGACGCGTAGGGGGCGTGCGCGAGGTGGGCGCGCTTGAGCGGGGTCGGCCGGCTGACGACCCAGCCGACGAGCCGGCCGTCGTCCGTCCGCTCCCAGATCGGGTGCACGAGGCGCGAGCGCGGCCGGCCGCGGCGGTCGACGGTGGCCAGCGTGCACCAGACGATGCGATGGGCGGTGGCGACGAACGCCTCGGCGACGAAATCATCAACCATGGTTGTGCATCGTACCAAGGTGTACAACTCTGGTTGTGCGATCGTTCGACCCGGCCCAGGCCGACCTGCCGCTGGCCGCCCTGTTCGCCGGCTGGGCGATGGCCGACGAGGTGTCGGCCGCGCTGGCCGCGGACGGGTTCGACGACGTGCGCTTCGCCGACGGCGTCGTGTTCCAGCACCTGCTCGGGGGCCCGATCGCGGTCGGCGCGCTGGCCGAGCGGATGGGCGTCAGCCAGCAGGCGGCGTCGAAGGCGGTCGCCGACCTGGAGCGCCGCGGCTACGTCGAGCGGCGGCGCGACCCGGGCGACGCGCGCCTGCGCCGCGTGGCGCTGACGGCGCGCGGCGAGGCGGTCGTCGCGGCGGCTCGCCGCCACCGGGCCGCGCTGTCGGAGCGCCTGGCGCAGCGCCTGGGCCCGCGCCGGGCTGAGTCGGCGCGGCGCCTGCTCGTCGACGTGCTCGGCGAGCTGGGCGCGGACGCGGCGCTGCGCGCCCGGCGCGCGCGGCCGCCGCGCTGAGCGGCGCCTGCCATCATCGCCCGCCGATGGCCGACGAGGTGCTCAGCGACCGCCAGCTCAACCGGGCGCTCCTCGCGCGCCAGGGGCTGCTCGAGCGACGGCCGGTGGCGCCGCTTCAGGAGATCGAGCGGGTCGCGGGGCTCCAGGCGCAGGAGCCGATCGACCCGTACGTCGGGCTGTGGGCGCGCCTGGACGGGTTCGCGCCCGAGCAGCTCAGCGCGCTGCTGACCGAGCGGGCGGCCGTGCGCGTCCACGTCATCCGCCCGACGATCCATCTCGTCAGCGCGGCCGACTGCCTGGCGTGGCAGCCGCTGGCCGCGCGGGTGATCGCGGCGGCGTTCCGCAACCCCTATGGCCGCCGGTTCGAGGAGGCCGGCGTCGACCCCGCCGCCGTCGCGGCCGCCGGGCGCGAGCTCCTGCGCGAGGCCCCGCGCACCCGCGCCCAGCTCGCCGCGGAGCTGGCCGAGCGCTGGCCGCGGCCCGATGCGGAGGCGCTCGGCAGCGCGGTGACCTTCCTCAACCCGGTCGTGCAGATCCCGCCGCGCGGCCTGTGGCGGCGCAGCGGCCAGGCGACGTGGGCGCTCACCGAGGACTGGCTCGGCCGCGCGCCCGGCCCCGACGGCGACCTCGACGCCGCGGTCCTGCGCTACCTGGCCGCGTTCGGCCCCGCGACCCCGGCCGACATGCGCACCTGGTCGCGCCTCACCGGCCTGCGCGAGGCGTTCGAGCGGCTGCGCCCGCGGCTGCGCACGTTCCGCGACGAGCGCGGCCGCGAGCTCTTCGACGTGCCCGACGGCCCGCTCCCCGATCCCGCGACGCCGGCGCCGCCGCGCCTGCTGCCGCAGTTCGACAACGTCCTGCTCTCCCACGACGACCGCAGCCGCGTGCTGCACCCCGCCGGCCCCTCGCCGAACCAGGGCGCGTTCCGCGGGACCGTGCTCGTCGACGGCCGCCTGCGCGGGTTCTGGCGCGCGGAGACCGACGGCGACGCGGCGACCATCCACCTGGAGCGCTACGCGCCGCAGCCCGGCGACCCGCCGGACACCGCCGACGCGCTCCACGCCGAGGCCGAGCGCCTGCTCGACCTCCTGGCGCCCGAGTCGACCCGGCGCGCCGTGCGCCTGTGACCGGGCGGCCGTTGTCGGATCGCGATCGCATAGCGAGCTCGATCTGACAACGGCGGGGGTTCAGTCGCCCAGCGCGGCCAGAACCAGGTCGTCGTGCTCGGCGGGCTTGACGTTGCGCAGGACGTCGGTGACCACGCCGTCGGCGTCGATGACGAACGTCGTGCGCTCGTTGCCCATGTAGGTGCGGCCGTACATGGACTTCTCGACCCAGACGCCGTAGGCCTCGGCGACCGCGTGGTCCTCGTCGGCGAGCAGGCGGAAGTTGAGGTTCTCCTCGTCGGCGAACGTCTTGACCTTGCGGACCGGGTCGGGCGAGATGCCTAGGACCGTCGCGCCGCGCGCGTCGTAGTCGGCGGCGTGGTCGCGCACGCCGCACGCCTGCACGGTGCAGCCGGGCGTGCTGGCCTTGGGATAGAAGTAGACGACGACGGGCCCGCCGCGCAGCGACGAGAGCGTCACCGGCTTGCCGTCCTGGTCGGGCAGCGTGAAGTCGGGGGCCTCCTGGCCGGGCTCGATCATCGGGCAAGCCTACCCAGCGCCCGGCGCCGGACGCCGGCCGCGCTACGAGGCCCCGAGGATGCCCCGCAGGACGTCGAGCGCCCGCGCCCGGTGGGCGTCGAGCGCGGCGATCCGGTTCTCCATCAAGACGGGATCACACCAGCGACAACTTGAGCGGACCTGTCCGACGCGGATGCGATCGTCGTGTTGCGTTCCCGATCCGTCGAAGGCCGCCCGGTGGGGACCGGGCGGCCTTCTGTGCGTCCGTCCGCATCTACGGGTTCACTACGTCGTGACAATCAACACGAACGCGGTCACGGCGCGTCCCCCGCTTGTGCGCAGACCGCAGAGAGGGAACGTCCGATGGAGCTTGATTACCTCGTCCTAGCGGACGCGATATCGGCGAGGCCCGACGGCAAGCTTGACCTTCATGGCGTCGGCTGGGACACCATCGTCGCTGGCGCGGTCCCAGTCACGCATCCGAGGATGGATGTCGCGGTCAGATTCCTGTTGGCGCCGCATGAGCTCGAGTCCCAACACACCGTCGTCCTGATGCTCGTTGGACAGGACGGCGACGAGCTGGCTCGGATCAAGGCCGAGATCACGCCAATGCCGGAAGCGCAGCGAAAGGCGATACCGCCGGGGCGTCGGGTTGGCGTCGGGATCATGATGTCGCTCGCCGGTGTGACCTTCCACGCCTATGGGCCACACCTTTTGGTCGTCACCTGGGACGGCACCGAGGTCCGCGAGCCGCTTCGCCTGTTCGTGGCGCCGCCCCCCGCTCCACAGGGGTGATCATGCTGCGGCTCTCGACCCACGCACGTCAACGCATGATCGAACGCGGGATCACCGAGGAACAGATCGCTCGCATCCTCGCCGATTACGACGTATCGTTCGCGGACCGGAAGGGTAATCCCTGCTACGTGCGTACTCTTGATGGACGACGGATCAAGGTGGTTCTCGCAGCGCAGGACCCGAAGTTCGTGATCACCGTCATCGACCTGGACGCTTGAGGAGACCAATGGCGATCACCGCCCAGTACGACCCCGAGGCCGACGCGCTGTACGTTCGGCTCCGCGACGGCGAGCGCGATCGCGCCATTGAGATCGACGACGCACTCTACGTGGACGTCGATGCGGAGGGCCGGGCGCTTGGGATTGAGATCCTCTACCCGGAGCTCGGGATGGATTTGGAGGCGGTCGCGTCGCGGTTCCAACTGCATGATCAGCTGCCCGCGATCGTTGCCGCGATCGCGGACGCACACGCGCCGGGTATCACACCCACGGTCACCGCTCCGGACCACCTCGTGTCGACATCCATCACCACCTACGCGGTCGAAGGCACCGTCCGCGCAGGAACAGTCGCGGTCCAGTCAGCGGAGACGCGTGCTGACCCCGTGATCTGCGCGTGATCTGAGAGCGCCGGCCGCGCTACGAGGCCCCGAGGATGCCCCGCAGGACGTCGAGCGCCCGTGCTCGGTGGGCGTCGAGCGCGGCGATCAGCGCGTCCGCGTCGCGCGCGCTCGCGGCCGCCAGGATCCGCTCGTGCGCGTCGACCGCGGCCCGCCGCTCGGCGGGCGCGTTGTAGTAGAGCGCGCGGTACGTCTCGGTCGAGTCCCACAGCAGCCGGATCAGCCGCACGAGGTGGGGCTGGTCGGGGTGCTCGAACAGCGTGAAGTGGAACACGCGGTTGGCGGCGAGCTCGGCCGCCACGTCGCCGCTCTCCGCGGCCGCCGCGCCCGCGCGCGCGGCCTCCTCCATGCGCGCCAGCGCGTCGTCGTCGAGATCCGCGAGCGCCCTCCGCACCGCCCGCTCCTCCAGCACCGCCCGCAGCGCGTAGATCTCCTCCAGGTCGGCCAGGCGCAACTCGGTGACGAAGTAGCCGCGCCGCGGCCGGTACGTGAGCTGGCCCTCCTGCTCGAGCACGCGCAGCGCCTCGCGCACCGGCGCCAGGCTCGTGCCGATCCGCTCGGCGACCTCCTCCTGGGCGACGCGCTGGCCCGGGCCGAGGTCGCCGGCGACGATCGCGCCGCGCAGCCACTCGACCGCGTGCTCCTGCGCGGTCGTGACGCTCATCGGAACGCGTCGATCCCGGTCAGCGCCTGGCCGATCACGAGCGCGTGCACGTCGGCCGTGCCCTCGTAGGTGACGACCGACTCGAGGTTGTTCATGTGGCGGATGACCGGGTACTCGAGCGTGACGCCGTTGGCGCCCAGCACCTGGCGGGCCGTGCGCGCCACCTCCAGCGCGGCGTCGACGTTGGCGAGCTTGCCCATGCTCACGTGCTCGGGCCGCAGCCGCCCCTCGTCCTTCATGCGCCCGAGGTGCAGCGCCAGCAGCGCGGCCCGGTTGACCTCGACGGCCATCGCCGCGAGCTTGCGCTGCTGGAGCTGGAACGACGCGATCGGCTTGCCGAACTGCACGCGCGCCGTCGCGTACTCCAGCGCCGCCTCCAGGCAGGCGCGCGCCGCGCCGGCGGCGCCCCACACGATGCCGTAGCGCGCCTCGCTCAGGCACGACAGCGGGCCGCGCAGCGATCGCGCCTCCGGCAGCCGGGCGCGGTCGGGCAGGCGCACGTCGTCGAGCAGCAGCTCCGACGTGATCGACGCGCGCAGCGACAGCTTGCGGTGGATGTCCTGGGTCGTGAAGCCGGGCGTGCCGCGCGGGACGAGGAACCCGCGCACGCCGTCGTCGGTGCGCGCCCACACGACCGCGACGTCGGCGATCGACCCGTTCGTGATCCACATCTTCTGGCCGTTGAGGATCCAGTCGTCGCCGTCGCGCCGCGCGTGCGTGCGCATCGAGCCGGGGTCGGAGCCGGCGTCGGGCTCGGTCAGGCCGAAGCAGCCGATCGCCTCGCCGGCGGCCATCCGCGGCAGCCACTCCTGCTTCTGCTCCTCGCTGCCCCACCGCCAGATCGCGTACATGGCCAGCGACCCCTGGACCGACACCAGCGAGCGCACCCCGCTGTCGCCCGCCTCGAGCTCCATGCACGCCAGGCCGTAGGCGGTCGCGCTCGCGCCCGCGCACCCGTAGCCCTCGAGGTGCATCCCGAGCAGCCCGATGCGGCCGAGCTCGGTGGCGAGCTCGCGCGGGATCGTCGCCTGCTCGAACCAGTCGCCGACGTTCGGGACCACCCGGTCGGCGACGAACGCGCGCACGGTGTCGCGGATGGCGCGCTCCTCGTCGGAGAGCGACGCGTCGAGATCGAGGAAGTCGGTGGGACGGACGGCGGAGGCGGACACGGAGCAGACCCTTTTTCGATTTTCGATTATCGTTGCAGACGGTGCCCCCGCTGGACAACCTCCTCGTCCTCGACTTCTCCCGCGTCCTCGCCGGACCGCTGTCCACGATGCTGCTCGCCGACTTCGGCGCGACCGTCGTCAAGGTCGAGCGCCCGGGCACCGGCGACGACACCCGCGCCTGGGGCCCGCCCTACGCGCCCGACGGCACGGCGACCTACTTCCTGTCGGTCAACCGCAACAAGCACAGCGTCGTCGCCGACCTCCAGGACGAGGCCGACCTCGACGCCGTCCGCGCCCTCGCGCGCCGCGCCGACGTCGTCGTCGAGAACTTCCGTCCCGGCGTGATGGCGCGCCTCGGGCTCGACCACGCCGCGCTCGCCGCCGAGAACCCGCGGCTGATCACCTGCTCGATCAGCGCGTTCGGCACCGGCGAGGGCGCGACGATGCCCGGCTACGACCTGCTCGTGCAGGCGGTCGGCGGCCTGATGAGCATCACCGGCCCCGCCGACGGCGAGCCGCAGAAGGTCGGCGTCGCGCTCGTCGACGTCGTCGCGGGGCTGTTCGCCACCGTCGGGATCCTCACCGCGCTGCGCCACCGCGACGCCACCGGCGAGGGCCAGCACGTCGAGGTCGACCTGCTCAGCGCGCTGCTGGCCGCGCTCGTCAACCAGGCGTCGGCCGCCACCGCGGGCGGGGTCGTCGCCACGCGGATGGGCAACGCGCACCCGAGCATCGCGCCCTACGAGCTGCTGCGCGCGGACGGCGGCGAGCTCGTCCTCGCCGTCGGCAACGACCGCCAGTTCGCCGCCCTCTGCGACGTGCTCGACCTGCCCGGCCTGGCCACCGACCCCGACTTCGCCACCAACGCCGCGCGCGTCGCCAACCGCGACCGCCTGCGCGCGCTGCTGGAGGAGCGCCTCGCCCGCCGCACGCCGGGCGAGTGGGTGCCCGACCTGCTGGCCGCGCGCGTCCCCGCCGGCGAGGTCCACGACATCGCCGGCGCGCTGGAGCTCGCGACGCGGCTCGGGCTGGAGCCGATCGTCGAGCTGCCGGGCGCCGACGGCGCGGCCGTGCCGCTCGTCCGCAACCCGATCCGCCTGTCGCGCACCCCCGCGCGCTACGCGAGTGCGCCCCCGCCGCTGGGCCCGCCGATCGGGCAGGCCGGCGACGTCACTTCAGCAGGCGCGACAGGCGACGGTCCTTGAGGACCTTCCCGCCGGTCTGCTCGGCGGGGCAGTAGCACATGACGTAGTCCTCGTAGTGGACGGCCTCGATCGTCGTCCCGCAGCGCGGGCACGGCTCGCCCTGGTGGCGATGGACGAGGAGCGGCAGCGGCAGCTTGTCGGGGATCGGGATGTGCACGACCTCCTCGTAGTGCTCGATCGCCGCCTCGAGCGTCTCGACGATCGCGGCCCGCAGCGCCTGGGCCTCGTCGTCGCCGAGGTCGTCGCCGCGCTTGAACGGCGACAGGCGCGCCCGCCACAGGATCTCGTCGACCCACGAGCGGCCGATCCCCGCGATGACGCGCTGGTCGCGCAGCAGCGTGTGCAGCGGCCGCGGCGCGGACAGCAGCTCGCGCAGGTCCTCCGGCGGCTCCGGCCACGCCTCCGGGCCGAGCGTGGCGATCGCGTCGTCGGCCTCCAGGTCGCCGTCGCGCAGCACCTTCACCCACGCGGCCTGCCTGGTCCCGAACTCGCGCAGGCGCAGCTCGCGCCCGTCGTCGATGCGCACCAGCAGCCGCGACGTGCGGTCGCGCAGCGAGGCGCGCTTGTCGTAGAGCTGCAGGCGCCCGGCCGACATCAGGTGGATGAGGACGTGCAGGTCGCCCTCGACGTCGACGACGAGGTGCTTGCCGATGCGGCGCACGCCCTCGAGCGCCCGGCCGTCGAGCGCGTTCAGCGGAGGGTCGAACGTCTTCAGGGCGTTCAGCCCGGGGGCCATGGTCGACTCGACGACGGCGCCGCGCAGGGCCGCGTCCAGCCGCCGCGCGGTGATCTCGACCTCGGGCAGCTCGGGCATGGACAGCGAGAGTACCCCGAGCGCTCAGCGCGCCGGGCGCGGCAGGCGCAGCGCGACGAGCTGGCGGTTGATCCGCTGCCCGCCCCCGGCCCGCGTCGTGCGCACGGTCACGAGCGCCCGCGTGCGGCGCACGCCGCGCCGCTGGGCCGCGGCCAGCCACGCGCGCGGCACCGTGAACCGGATGCGGCGCGCCGCCCCGTCGGGGATGTCGACCCCGGCGAAGCGGGCGAGCACCACGCGCGGCCCCCGCGCCGAGGGCGGCGTCGCGCCGGGCGCCCGGCGGGCGCGCAGCGCGCCGGCCACCGTGCAGTCGCGGCCCCGCGGGCAGCGGACGGTGAGCACGCCGCGCCCGCGGCGCGAGAGCGTCACCGGCGCGACCACGCTGGCGCCGCGCACGCGGTCGCCCCCACCGCCGGGGCCCGCGGACCCGTCGTCGCCGCCGGAGCCGCCGTCGCCGCCGGCGGGGTTCGGCGTGCCGGTCGGCGGCACCGACGGAGCCGGGGCCGGAGCCGGCCCGGGCGCGCTGCGCACGCCGAACGGCTCGTCGTCGATCGAGGGCAGGAACGTGGCGAACCCGCTGAAGCTCGCGCGCGCGAAGTGGACGCCGGGATCGCCGGGCGCCCGCGTGGCGCAGGTTGCGGTCCCGTCGGCGCGCAGCGGCACGTCCTGGCAGCCGGCGACCGGCTCGAAGCCGTCGAGCACGAAGTCGACGGTCCCGCCGCCCGGGTTCGGCGCCACCGACGCCGTCCACGTCATCGCCCCGCCGGCGACGACCGGGTCCGGCGTGGCCTGGATCGTCGTGACGGTCAGCGTCCCGGTGCCGGTCCCCGTGAGAGCCGCGGTGTGCGGGCTGCCGGGCGCGTTGTCGGTGATCTGCAGCGTGGCGGTCTTCACGCCCGGCGACGTCGGCGTGAACGACACGTTCAGCAGGCAGAAGTCGCCCGGCAGGATCTGGGGCTGGCAGCCGGCCGGGTCCGACCAGAAGTCGCCGGCGTCGGGGCCCGTGATCGCGATCGCGCTGACCTCGAGCGGGGTCGTCCCGTCGTTGACGATCTGGAAGAGCCAGAACCAGGTCTCGCCGACCTGCCACGCGCCGAAGTCGTGCTGGAGCGGCTCGATGTCGGCGGTGGGCGTGGCGGCGGCGGGCGCCGCGGGAAGGGCGACCAGGGCGGCGAGCGCGGCGAGCGCGAGGCGCCGGAGCGGGCGGAGTCGGGGCATCGGGCGCAGATCAGATCACAGCGCCGCCGCCCGCGGCAACGGCGCCCGACGTGCACCGGGGCGGGGCGGCGGGTACGGTGGCCAGATGACCCGGCGACTGGCGGTGATCGGCGGCGACGCCGCGGGCATGAGCGCCGCCGCGACCGCGCGACGCCGCGACCGCGACCTCGACATCGTCGCGTTCGAGCGCGGGGGCCACACGTCCTACAGCGCCTGCGGGATCCCGTACTTCGTCGCCGGCCTCGTCGACGAGGTGGGCGACCTCGTCGCGCGCTCGCCCGTCGAGCACCGCGCCCGCGGGATCGACGTGCGGATCCGCCACGAGGTGGTGGCGATCGACCTCGCCGCCCGGGAGCTGACCGTCCGCGACCTCAACGCCCGGCGCGAGCTCCGCGAGCCGTTCGACGAGGTCCTGGTCGCCACGGGCGCGGCCGCGACGCCGCCGCCGGTGCCGGGCGTGGAGGCGACCGAGGCGGCGCGCACGATCGACGCCGGCGAGCGCCTGCGCGACCAGGTGCTGCGCGGCGGCGACGACGCGGTGGTGGTCGGCGGCGGCTACATCGGCCTGGAGATGGCCGAGGCGCTCGTGATGCGCGGGCTGCGGGTGACGCTGCTCGACCGCGCCCCGCAGCTCATGACGACGCTCGACCCCGACATCGCCGCGCTCGTCCAGGACGCCGCCGAGGGCAAGGGCATCCGGGTGCTGCTGAGCGTCGACGTCGAGGAGATCCTGCTCGACGACGGCGGCCGCCCGCGCGGGGTGCGCACCTCCGACGGCGACCTGCCGGCCGCGCACGTCGTCGTCGCGACCGGGGTGCGCCCCGAGGTGCGGATCGCCCGGGAGGCGGGCCTGACCATCGGCGAGTCCGGCGCGCTGGCCGTCGACGACCACCAGCGCTGTCCCGGCCACGACGGCGTGTGGGCCGCCGGCGACTGCGTCGAGTCCCACCACCGGCTGCTGGACCGGCCGGTGAACGTGCAGCTCGGCACGCACGCCAACAAGCAGGGCCGGATCGCCGGCACGAACATCACCGGCGGCGACCTCGCGTTCCCCGGCGTGCTGGGCACCGCGATCTCGCGCATCTGCTCGCGCGAGATCGCACGCACCGGCCTCAACGAGCGCGAGGCCGCCGACGCCGGCCTCGACGTCCTCGCCACGACCGTGGAGACCGACACCCGCGCGGGCTACTTCCCCGGCTCGGCGCCGATGTGGGTCAAGCTCGTCGCGGCCCGCGACGACCACCGCCTGCTCGGCGCCCAGATCGTCGGCGCCCCGACCGCCGGCAAGCGCATCGACACGTTCGCGACCGCGATCTGGACCGGGCTCACCGTCGACGAGCTGCAGTGGGTGGACCTGTCCTACGCGCCGCCGATGTCGGGCGTCCTGGACCCGGTGCTCGTCGCCGCGCGGGCGAGCGCGAGCGCGCTGGCGCGCGCGGCGTAGGCGCCGGGCTCAGGCGCCGGCCAGCAGCGCCAGCTCGCGCGGCTGCAGCAGCGTCATCAGCTCGCCCCGGCTGCCGCGCATGCGGATCCCGGCGATCGCGCCCTTGCGCAGCTCGACCCGCGCGCCGGTGAGGTCGTGGACGACCTGCTCGAAGTCGGGGTTGTGGCCGACCAGGAGCGTGCGCCGGTCGCCGTCGACGGCCACGAGCTCGAGCGCCTCGTCGCTCGTGAACCCCCCGGCCAGCGGCCGGTGCTCGACCGGCTCGACACCGAGCGCCTCGCAGGCGAGGACCGCGGTGTCCCAGGCGCGCACCTTCGGGCTGGCGAACACGACGTGGATCGGCAGCTCCAGCGCCGCCAGCGCCCGGCCGGCGGCGCGCGACTGCTCCTCGCCGCGCGGCGTCAGGCGGCGGTCGGCGTCGTCGTCGCGCGCGTCGTGGGGCTCCGCCTCGCCGTGACGGAGCAGCCAGAGCTGCCGGGCCATGGGCGCGAGGCTACCCGCCCGGCCCGGCGACCGGTGCTCAGGGCTTGGGGTAGGCGCGGATCGGCGGGCCGTTGTGCGTGCGGCCGTCGGGCGCCGTCCACACGACCCGCCACGTGCGGCCCGCGCGGTTGCGCCCGGTGGAGCGGAAGTAGCCGAGCTCGTCGGTCTGCAGTGTCTTGAGCGTGCGCCACGAGCGCTTGCCGTCGCGCTGCTGCAGCGTCACCTCGGTGGGCCCGGTGGCCGGGCGGACCTTGCCCCAGAAGCGCACGCCGGTGCGCCCGGACTCCTGCACGACGAGCGGAAGGCGGAACCCGGCGTACGCCGGCTTGCGCTTGCCGTTGGCGCGCTCGAGACCGGACTCGAAGCCGGGGAACGCGCTGTCGGCCAGCGCGCCGCTGCCGCCCTTGGTGTCCTTCGGATCGTCGCGCAGCAGGTACTGGGAGAACGACGCCACGCGCGGGTTCTCGTAGGCGAGCTTCTCGCTGATCGCGTAGTACTCGGGCTGCTTGCGCAGCGGCACGCCGAGCAGCCGGTCGGGGTAGGACTGCACGCCGAACTCGTCGAGGTAGATCGGCAGGCCGTCGTCGACGACGCCGGCGCGCGCGGCGAGCTGCAGCGCCCGGTTGAGCCGGCCGACGACGCCCATCGTCACGTCGTCGGGGTTCTCGGGCACGAAGAACGGACCCTGGCGCGTCGAGTAGGAGTGGTGGGCGTAGCCGTCGGCGGGCAGGTTCGTGCAGCGGCCCTTGCGCCGGTAGCTGCGATCGAGGCACAGCGACTGGCGCAGGAACGCCAGCGGCGCGACGACCTTGCCGGTGCCGCGCGGCGCGGTCTCCCCCATCAGCAGCGGGTCGCGCCCGTTGCCGGTCGCGCGCAGCGCCTTCCAGGCGGCGAGGAACAGCTTGCGGTAGATGCGCCCCGACGCCGGCCGCTTCTTCTTGTCGTACTGCGGCATCAGGAAGTCGGGGTGGTTGGGCTCGTTCCACACCGACCAGATCGACACCTGGTCGGCGTAGTGGCGGCCGACCGCGGTCATGAACGCCTCGAACTCCTTCGGGCGCGGCTTGGTGACGTGGTCGCGGCGCGACTTCGTGGCCCAGCGCGGGACCGGGCCGGAAACGGTCAGCAGCACCTCCCAGCCGCGCTCCTTGGCCGCCGCCAGCAGCGCGTCGTACTCGCCCCACGCGTACACCGAGGGGTCGGTGAGGTCGACGGACGGCTTCGTGCGCGCGTTCGGGGACGGCGCCACGTTGTTCCACGTGAGGATCACGCGCAGGCGGTCCACGCCCAGCTCCCCGATCTTGTCCATGGCGCCGGGACGGGTCGCCGGATCGAGGAGGTCGCGCGGGGCCTCGAACGTCATGAACTGGTCGCGGGCGGCGTCGGCGGCGGGGGCGGCCAGCGCGACGAGCGCGAGCGCCAGCGCGGCGACGCGGAGCGTCGGGCGGAGCATCTCGGTGTAGAACGCCGCGAGGGGCCCGAGGTTGCGCAGGGCGCGGTAGCGTCCCGGCCGATGAGCCACGGGTCAGCGGTCGACGACGTCGTGCGCACGCACGCGGAGGCGGAGCGCAACGAGCGCGAGCCGCTCGTCGTCCTCGAGCCCCTGCGCGCGTTCCTCGACGAGCGCGGCATCGGGGCGGGCGACGTGGCGGTGCAGCCGATCGGCGAGGGCCATTCGAACGTGACGTACCTCGTGCGTCGCGAGGACGGGACCGAGGCGGTGCTGCGCCGCCCGCCGCGCGGGCCCCTGCCGCCCAGCGCCCACGACGTCATCCGCGAGGCGCGCCTGCTCGGCGCGCTGGGGCCGACGCCGGCGCGCGTCCCGGCGGTCCGCGCGGTGTGCGAGGACGCGGCCGTGATCGGGGCGCCGTTCTACGTGATGGAGAAGGTCGAGGGCCACGTCGTCACCGACACGCTGCCCGAGGCGCTCGACACGCCGCCCGAGCGCCGCCGCGTCGCCGAGGAGCTCGTCGACGCGCTCGTCGAGGTCCACGCGGTGGACTGGGAGGCGGCCGGCCTGACGGGGTTCGGCAAGCCGACCGGCTACCTCGAGCGCCAGCTCCGCCGCTTCTCCGGGCTGTGGGAGCACAACCGCACCCGCGAGCTGCCGGAGGTCGAGCGCGTCGGCCGCTGGCTGGCCGACCACCTGCCCGAGTCGCCGCCGGCGACGGTCGTGCACGGCGACTACCGGCTCGGCAACGTGATGGTGGCCCACGACGCGCCCGCCCGCGTGGTGGCGATCTTCGACTGGGAGATGGCCACGATCGGCGACCCGCTGGCCGACCTCGGCTACCTGACGACGATGTGGATCGAGCCCGACGACCCGCCGATGCGCTTCGAGCTGTCGGCGGTCACGCGCCGCGAGGGGTTCCCGACCCGCGCGGAGCTGGTCGCCCGCTACGAGGAGCGCTCGGGCCGCGCGATGACCGACATCCGCTGGTACCAGACCCTGGCGATCTGGAAGGCGGTCGTGTTCATGGAGGGCAACTACCGCCGCGCGGTGTCGGGCACCACCGACGACCCGTACCTGAAGGCGTTCGGCGACGGGGTGGTCGAGCTGGCGCAGCGCGCCGAGGCGGTCGCGCGTGGCGGCTAGGGACGGGCTCCTGGTCGACTTCGGCGGCGTCCTGACCACGAGCGTGTTCGAGTCGTTCGCGGCGTTCTGCCGCGCCGAGGGGCTCGACGCCGGCACGCTGCGCGACGCGTTCCGCGCCGACCCGGCCGCGCGGCGGCTGCTGGAGGACCTCGAGACCGGGCGCATGGCGCCGGACGCGTTCTCGGTCGCGCTGGGCCGGCGGCTCGGCCTGGACGACCACGCCGACCTCCCGCGGCGCCTGTTCGCGGGGATCCGCCCCGACGAGGCGATGATCGAGGCGGTCCGCCGCTTCCGCGCCGCCGGCGTGCGCACCGGGCTGGTCTCGAACTCCTGGGGCGACGCGGCCGCCTACGACCGCGCCCTGCTGGGCGAGCTGTTCGACGCGCTGGTGATCTCCAGCGAGGTCGGGCTGCGCAAGCCCGACCCGGCGATCTACGAGCTGGGCGCGCGGCGCATCGGCGTGCCGCCCGAGCGGTGCGTGTTCGTCGACGACCTCGGCGGCAACCTCAAGCCGGCCGGCGCGCTGGGCATGGCGACGGTGCGCCACGTGTCCGCCGACGAGACGATCGCGCGGCTCGAGGCGCTGCTCGGCGCCGGGCGCTAGATCATCCGCCGCTGCGCCGCCCAGCGCGTGAGCTCGTGGCGGTTGGTGAGCTGCAGCTTGCGCAGCACGTTGGAGACGTGCGTCTCGACGGTCTTGACCGACAGGTGCAGGCGGCCGGCGATCTCCTTGTACGTGTAGCCGCGCGCGATCAGCAGCAGCACGTCCTGCTCGCGGGCGGTGAGCTGGTCGAGCTCGGGGTCGGCGGCCTGCGCCGCGGGCCCGCCGCCGCTGAACGCGTCGAGCACGAACCCGGCCAGCCACGGCGAGAAGACGGCGTCGCCGTCGGCGACGCGGTGGATCGCGTCGACGAGGTCGGCGGGCGAGATCGACTTCGTGACGTACCCGCGCGCGCCGGCGCGGATCGTGGCGATGACGTCCTCGGGCGCGTCGGAGACCGACAGGGCCAGGAAGCGCACGCCGGGTCGCTCGGCGTGGACGGGCGCGATCACCGCGTGGCCGCCGCCGTCGGGCAGGTGCACGTCGAGCAGCACCACGTCGGGGTCCTCGGCGCGGATGAGCGGCACGGCGGCCTCGATGGTCCCGGCCTCGCCGACGACCTGCACCGTCGGGCCGAGCCCGGCGCGCAGCCCGGCCCGGAAGATCTCGTGGTCGTCGACGATCACGACGCGGCGCAGCGGCACGTTCATGGCCCGTCATCCTCCCGCGCCGCGCCCGCGCGCGGCAGCACGAGCTCGACCTCGGTGCCCTCGCCGGGCGCGGTGACGATCGTGGCGCGGCCGCCGGCCCGCGCCATCCGCCCGACGATCGAGTCGCGCACGCCGTGGCGGTCCGCGGCGACGCGCTCCAGGTCGAAGCCGGCGCCGCGGTCGCGCACGAACACCGACGCCTCGTCGTCGCCCACGCGCGCGAGGACGGAGATGCGGTCGACCCCGGCGTGGCGGCCGGCGTTCGTCATCGCCTCGCGCGCGGCCGCCGCCAGCTCGGCCAGGCCGTCGTCGAGCGGGCCGTCGCTGGGCTGCACGAGGTCGACGGCGACGCCGTAGTGCTCCTCCACGTCGGCCGCCGCCGCGCGCAGCGCGCTGGCCAGCGTGGCGGCGTCGCCGCCGCCCGCGGCCTCGCCCCCGTACAGCCACGCGCGCAGCTCGCGCTCCTGGCGGCGGGCGAGCGACTGCGCGCGCCGCGGGTCGTCGACGCGCTGGATGAGCGCCAGCGTCTGCAGCACCGAGTCGTGCAGGCGCGCGGCGACGTGCGCGCGCTCCTCGCTGCGGATGCGCTCGCGCCGCTCGGCCTCGGCCTCGGCGCGGGCGCGCGCCAGCCGCGGCCCGAGCAGCAGGCCCAGCCCGCCGGCCACGACCGCCCCGGCCACGATGGCCGACGACAGCTCGGCGACGTCGCTGCCGGCGGACAGGAACAGGTAGGCGCCGCCGGCCAGGAGCGCCAGGCCGCCGCCGTAGCGCGCCAGCTCGCGCAGCTGCGGGCGCTCCTCGGCGCCGCCGGCGATCACCTGGCGCCACACGAGCGCGACGCCGCCCGCGAGCAGCGCGGTCGGCAGGAGCACGCGCGGCGGGACGAGCAGGCCGCGCACGGCCAGCCCGCTGGTCGCCGCGCCGAGCAGGATCGCCACGCCCAGCGCCGTCGCGCGCCGGCCGGGCCACGGCCGCCGCGGGCCCGGCTCGGCGGGCAGGAGCAGCGCGAGCGCGCCGTAGGCGACCAGGCCCAGCCCGCCGACGAGCACCAGGCCGGCGAACGCCAGGCGCACGAGCGTCGCGTCGACGCGGTATCCCCGCGCCACGCCGCCGCACACGCCCAGGAACAGGCGGTCGGCGGCGCTGCGCTGCAGGGCGGGCAGGTTCACCGCGGCCGCGTGCGGGCGACGATCACCAGGCCGGCGACCCCGAACGCGGCGACCGGCAGCGCGCCCGGCTCCATCGGCGCCGCGCCGGTGGCGTCGACGAGCGCGAGCGCCGCGAGCCCGGCGACGGCGACGCCGGCGAGCCGGTCACGCATCGCGGATCACGTCGACGTCGCCGACGTCGACCTCGGCGTCGATCGCGAGCACCGGCGGCTCGCCCTCGCCCTTCGGCGGCCGCCGGGTGGGCTCCAGGTCCCCGCTGACGCCCGACTCGCCCACCGAGTCGACGCGCACCTCCGGGTCGACCCGGATCTGGATCTCGCCGAACCCGAGCCGCGCGACGAGCGGGGTGACGCCGTCGGGGAGCTCGACGCCGCGCAGGTCGATCTCCAGCAGCCCCATGCCGAGACGGTACTCGGGGGCGATCGCCGCGGCGCTCCGCGGGCGGTGCACCTCGTGGCCGACGCCGTCGTCGAGCTCGTCCTCGATCGCCACGACGCCGCCGGCGCCCAGCGCCAGCAGGATGCCGACGGCGAGCGTCGCGCCGGTGCCGCGGCGCCCGCCGGCGACCGCGGCGGTGACGCCGCACGCCAGCGCCGCCACGCCGAGCGCGATCGCGACCGCCTCGGCCGACCAGTCGACCAGGCCGGAGGCGCCGAGGACGATCCCGACGGCGGCGAGCCCGAGCAGCACGCCGGCCGCGATCGGGAAGATCGAGGGGCCGCGCGGCGGCGGCGGCGGAGGCGGCGCCGGCGCGCGCATCTCGACGGTCGGCGGCGTGGGGCCCGACGGCGGCGGGGCGGCCGGGCCGGGCGCCCGGGTCGGCGGCACGCGGACGGCCATCGCCGTGGTCGGCGCCGTCGGCTGGTCCGCCCCCGCGTCGGCGGCGGCGGCGGGCGGCGCTGGCGCGCCGGGCCCCGACGGCGTCGGCGCGGGCGAGCGGTCGCGGTCGCGATTCGCGCGCACCATCGCCCACACGAGGGCGACGAGCGCGATGGCCAGGACGGTGCCGCCGAACGGCTCGTCGATCCAGAACAGGTCGTCGCCGCTGGCCGTGCTCAGCAGCAGCGACGCGGCGAGCGCGACGCTGAGCCAGCCCAGCACCAGCTCCCGCCGGTCACGAGGCTGGCCGGCCAGCAGCATGCGGCCGTCGTCGCGCGGCGCGATGACGGCGGCCGCCACGTAGGCGATGACGGCCAGCGGGCCGGTGAGCAGGCCGGCGAGGATCGCGACGGCGCGGACGACGACGGGGTCGGTGCCGAGCATGCGCGCGATCCCGGCGCAGACGCCGAACAGCAGACGGCGCTCGCCGTCGCGACGCAGCTCCGGCCGAGTGGAGGTCGATTGCGCGGAGGTCATGGCGACGAGCATGCTCCCCGAGCGCCCCGAGCGCCATCGGGGACCCCCCTGGACGGACCCTGAGCCGCCGGCCGGATCCCTCCGGGGCGACCCCGGGGATCCGGCCGGCGTCCCGACCCGATCAGGCCGGCTCGACGGCGGGCCGCGCGGGCCCCTGCCCGGCGCCGGTCGCCTCGACCGCCGCGGCGATCTCCTCGAGGTCGGCGTCGGTCAGCTCCAGGCCGGCGGCGGGGATCCAGCCGTCGACCTGCTCGGGCGAGCGCGCGCCGACGATCGCCGCGGTCACGCCCGGCCAGGCGATGGTCCACGCCACCGCGACCGCGGCCACGCTCACGCTGTGGCGGTCGGCCACCGGGCGCAGCGCGTCGGCGAGCGCCAGGTTGCGCTCCAGCCGCTCGCCCTGGAACTCCGCGTCCTTCGCGCGCCAGTCGCCGGGGTCCAGCGTCGCCGAGCGCTCCCGCGTCCAGCGGCCGGTCAGCAGCCCGGACTGCATGGGGCTGTAGACGATCACGCCGGTCTCGTGCTCGCGGCACCAGGGGATCTCCGCCCCGCCGGCGGTGCGCTCGATCAGCGAGAACGGCGGCTGCAGCGAGCCGACGTGGCCGACCGCCTCGCAGCGCTCCAGCAGCGCGACGTCGAAGTTCGAGACGCCGCCGGCGCGGACCTTGCCCTCGGAGATCAACTCGAGCATCGTGCCCCACGACTCCTCGACGGGCACGCCGCTGCGGTCGGGCCAGTGGAACTGGTAGAGGTCGATGCGCTCGACGCCCAGTCGCCGCAGCGACGCCTCGCACTCGCGGCGGATGGAGTCCGGCGCGAGCACGCGGTCGGGGGCCGCGTCGGGCCGCGACTCGTCCCAGATCAGCCCGCACTTCGTGAACACCAGCGGCCGGTCGCCCTCGGGCAGCTCGCGCAGCGCGCGGCCGACGACCTCCTCGGAGTGGCCGAGGCCGTAGACGGCGGCGGTGTCGATCCAGTTGACGCCGCGGGAGATCGCGTGGTGGATGGCCGCGATCGAGGCGTCGTCGTCCTGCGGGCCCCAGCCGAAGGCCCAGGGGCCGCCGATCGCCCAGGCGCCGAAGCCGACGGTGGTGATCTCCAGGCCGGTGCGCCCCAGCGGACGCGTCGGCAGGCTCACGAGGACCACCCCGGCAGCGGCCGGCCGGTCCCGTTGCTCATCGATTCCATGGGGTCCTAGCTATCCGCTGGACGGACCGCCGTCAACGGCGGCGTCCTCGATGCGGTGGCGCAGCTCGCCCCCGCGCCCGGCCGCGACCGCACGCGCCACGCGCTGCTCGCTGACGTCGACGCCGCGCGCCTCGGCCAGCTCGAGGAGCTGCTGGCGCTCCTCGGACTCCCGCGCGGCCTTGACGAACAGCCACCCGAACAGGCCGAGCGTCAGCAGCGACGACTCGACCATCATGATCGCGCCGGCCGTCGTCTGGTCGGCGACCGGCTCGCCGTAGACCGGGTACAGCACGGTGCCCGACCACACGATCACGTTGCCGAGCACGGCCCCGATCAGCCGCACCACGACGATGTAGACCAGCTTGGCCAGGTTGCCGAACCAGGCGGGCTGGGGCAGGGGGCCGAACAGCGGCATCCACATCGCCATCCCGCACGCGATGAAGAGCCCGTGCTGGAGCGCGTGGACGGCCTCGTGGCGGACGGCGGCCTCGTGCAGCGGCGCCAGGTGCCACAGGTACAGGTTGAGCGCCCACAGCGGCAGGGCCACGAGCGGGTTGGAGAGCGCGCGCAGCGGGCCGAGCACGCGCGTGCGCAGCAGCGGCGCCAACAGCGGGCCGGTCAGCCCGAGCACGAGCAGCAATGTGGCCAGGTCGCCGAGCAGCAGGTGCTCGGTCATGTGCCAGACGAACGTCTCGCCGGCCAGGTCGCCGAGCGCGGTCAGGGCGAGCACGATCAGCAGGAGGCCGCCGTAGAAGGAGGCCTGGCGCCAGCCGGGGACCGGCCTGCCGCGCTCGGAGAGGTGATGCGCGCGCAGCGCGTACAGGATGCCGGCGATCGTGGCCGGGGCGAGCTGCAGCGGGGCGAACGTGACGGCGGCGTGCATCTCTCCTCCGCCTCCACGCTAACGCCCCGCCTGTCCGCCAGCCGACCGGATCACGGTGCATCGGGAGCGGCCGGGTAGGCACCCGGGGTGCCGCGAGCATTAGATTGTCGGCGCGGGTGACGGGACGCGGGAACCACACCCTGGAGGCGCGGCTGGCCGAGCTCGAGGCCGAGCTCGCCCGTGCGCGCGCCGAGGCGGAGGCGCAGGCGCGCCAGCTCGAGCGCTACGCCGCCGACCTGCGCGAGACGTTCAAGGCCGAGCGCCGCCAGCGCGCGCGGCTGCAGGAGTCCTACAAGGCGACCGTGCGCGCGCTGTCCAACGCGGTCGAGGCGCGCGACGCCTACACCGGCCAGCACGCCGAGCGCGTCGCCGCGTACGGGCTGCTGATCGCGCGCACGCTCGGGGCGCGGCTGGCCGACGACGCGACGATGGAGTTCGGCTTCCTGCTGCACGACGTCGGCAAGGTGGCCGTGCCCGACGCGATCCTCTACAAGCCCGAGCCGCTCACCGACGAGGAGCGCGCGCTCATGGCCCGCCACCCGGTGATCGGGGCGCAGATCATCCGCGGGATCGACTTCCTCGGCGAGGCCTACAAGGTCGTGCGCCACCACCACGAGCGCTGGGACGGCGCCGGCTACCCGGACGGCCTGGCCGGGCACGACATCCCGCTGCCGGCGCGCGTGTTCGCGGTCGCCGACACGCTCGACGCGCTCACGACCGACCGCCCGTACCGCGACGCGACGTCGCTGCGGACCGCGCGCGCCGTGATCCGGGCGGCGGCGGGCACCCAGTTCGACCCGGCCGTCGTCGCCGCGTTCGACGCGGTGCCCGACGAGGAGCTCGAGCGGATCCGCCTGGAGACCGGCGGCCTCACCGCGCGCGAGCAGGCCGCCGGCGAGGTCGGCGGATGAGCCCCTCGGTCCTGATCGTCGACGACGACCGCTTCATGCGCAAGCTGATTTCGACGACGCTCGAGGACGTCGCCGGGTTCGAGGTCGTCGAGGCCGCGGACGGGGAGCAGGCGATCGCCGCCGCCGTCAGCCACCGCCCGCGGCTCGTGTTCCTCGACGTCGACATGCCGCAGCTCGACGGCCTGGCGACCCTGCGGCGCCTGCGCTCGCACGCCGAGCTCGTCGACACGCGGGTCGTGATGCTCACCGGCGGCCCCGAGCACGAGGCGGACGCCCGCGCCGCCGGGGCCGACGGCTTCCTCACCAAGCCGTTCTCGCCGCTGGACCTGCTGCGGCTCGTGGCCGACCTGCGCTGAGCGTCAGGCCGCCTGCGGCTCCGCCGCCACGTCCGACCACAGCTCGTCGATCGCGCGCTCGGCCGCCCGCAGGCTCTCGGCGGCGAGCTCGCGCAGGTCGGCCATCTGCGGGGTGACGTCGGCGAGCGTCAGCTCGGCGGCGATGATGCGGGTCGGCTGCAGGCCGGTGAGGCTGAGGCCGTGCGGCAGCCACGGCTCGGCGTGGTCCCAGCCCTCGCGCGGCGCGCCGGGCCCGTAGCCGCCGCCGCGCGAGGCGAGGACGATGAACTCGCGCCCGCCGAGCCGGCCCTCGCCGCTGGCGGGGTCGAACGTCACGCCCGGCGCGATGAGGTGGTCGACCCACGCCTTGACCCCGCTCGGGGCGCCGTAGTTGTAGAGCGGCAGGCCGAGCAGCACCGTGTCGGCCTCGCGGATCTCGTCGGCGTACTCGCGGGAGAGCGCCCACGCCGCCGCCTGCGCGGCGTTGTGCTGCTCCGGCGGGACGAGCCGCGCCATCGCGGCCTCGTGGTCGAGGTGCGGCGGCGGCGCGGAGCCGAGGTCGCGGTAGGTGACGACGCCGTCGGGGTTGCGCTCGCGCCAGCGGGCCACGGCGCGCGCGGTCAGGCGCCGGCTGATCGACCGGTCCCCCTGGATGCTGGCGTCGATGTGGAGAAGATGATGACGAGACACCGAATGACACTCCGTCGATCGTTTGTGGAGCGCAAATGAATAGCACATCGTCATCCGTGGTCGAGCGCACTACCCTGAAGGCATCGCAACGACCTCGACCACCACTGCGACCGACGTCCCGAGCACGGGCCCGCTGCTCGACCACCTCGGGCGGCTCGTGCGCACCGGGGGCGAGTCCGTGCTCGCACGGCTGGGCCTGCGGCCGCGCCACCTCGTCGCGCTGACGCTGCTGCGCGACAACGGCGGCGTCGTCGCCCAGCAGCGCCTCGCCGTCGCGCTGCAGATCGACGGGACGAACCTCGTCGGCCTGCTGAACCACCTCGAGGCCGACGGCCTCGTCACGCGCCGCCGCTCCCCCGAGGACCGCCGCCGCCACGTCGTCGAGCTCACCGACGCCGGCCGCGAGCGGCTCGCCGAGGCCGAGGAGGCGCTCGGCGAGCTCGAGGACGTGCTGCTCGGCGCGCTCGACCCGGGCGAGCGCGAGGAGCTCTACCGGCTGCTGCGCAAGGCGGCCGCCGGCCACGTCGACTGCGGCGCCGCGGTCCGGGAGGCCGAGGCCGAGACCTCCGACGACGACGAGGCCTGCTGAGCCTCAGTCGCGCCGGCCGCGCCCGTACAGGAGCTTGAACAGCCGCGCGATCAGCCGGCTGCGCTTCGCGTCGTAGGGATAGTGGTGGACGTCGCGCTTGGGGTGCAGGCGCGAGACGAGGATCGACTGCTGCGCGCAGTACTTGCGGATGCCGCCGGCGCCGTGGCGCGCGCCCAGGCCCGACGCCTTCCAGCCGCCCATCGGCATCTCCAGCACCGCGTAGTTGAGCAGGGCGTCGTTGATGTTCACGGCGCCCGTCTGCAGCCGCCGCGCGACCGCCTCGGCCCGGGCGACGTCCTTGCTGAACACCGACGCGGCCAGCCCGTAGGGCGAGTCGTTGGCCAGGCGGATCGCCTCCTCGGCGTCGGCGACCTTCATGATCGGCAGCGTCGGGCCGAACGTCTCCTCGGTCATCGCGGTCATGGAGTGGTCGACGTCGACGAGCACGGTCGGCTCGAAGAAACGCCCCGGCCCCTCCCGGCGGTGGCCGCCGACGACCGCCTTGGCGCCCTTGGCGAGCGCGTCCTGCACGTGGGACTCGATGATGTCGGCCTGCGGCGGGAACGTCACCGCGCCGACGTCCACTGTGCCGAAGCCGTCGGGCGCGCCCTGGCGCAGGCTGCGCGCCTTCTCGGTGACCTTGGCGACGAACTCGTCGTAGACCGGCGCCTCGACGTAGACGCGCTCGGTCGACACGCAGGTCTGCCCGCCGTTCATGAAGCCGGCCCACACCGCGGTGTTCGCGGCGCGCTCGACGTCGGCGTCCGACAGGACGATCATCGCGTCCTTGCCGCCGAGCTCCAGCGAGCACGGGATCAGCCGCTCGGCCGCCTGCTTGGCGACGAGCTTGCCGGTGCGCGTCGAGCCGGTGAACATGATCATGTCGACCTGGTCGACCACGGCGCTGCCGGTCGCGCCGCGCCCGGTCGCGACCGCGAAGACGTCCTCGGGCAGGCCGCACTCGCGCATCGCGTCGGCCAGCAGCAGCGACGTCAGCGGGGTCACCTCGCTGGGCTTGAGGATCACCGCGTTGCCCGCCATCAGCGCCGGGATGCAGTCGCCGAACGAGTTCGTCAGCGGGTAGTTCCACGGGCCGATGACGCCGATCAGGCCCAGCGGCTTGTAGCGGACGAGCAGCTTGCGGCCCTTGGCGATGAGGTTCGACGTGCGGACGCGCTCGTCGGCGAGGTAGTCCTCGGCGTGCTTGGCCCAGAACCCGAACGCGGCGGCGCCGTAGGAGATCTCGGCGGTGAGCGCGTCCTCCCACGTCTTGCCGGTCTCCGAGACGATCGTGCGGATCACGCGCTCGGAGTTGTCGAGCAGCCACTTCTGCGCGCGCAGCATCACGCGCGCGCGGCCCTCGAAGCCCATCGCCTCCCAGCCGACCTGGGCGGCACGCGCCTTCGCGGCGAGCTCGGCGACCTGCTCCGCGCTCAGCTCGGGAACGCTGGCGATGACCTCCCCGGTGGCGGGGTTCTCCACCGGGATCGTGCGCTCGTCGGCGGGGGCGGCGCCGCCGGCGTTCCCGCTCGCCTGCGTCTCGGTGCTGGCCATCGATGTCTCCTCGCGG
>Ga0180220_1000778_pt1 | contig 28963 bp, 29 predicted proteins | sample eDN5th37CBELigBY_FD_151335 | JGI IMG/M metagenome (GOLD analysis project Ga0180220, IMG submission 151335) | Enriched backyard soil microbial communities from Emeryville, California, USA - eDNA 5th pass 37_C BE-Lig BY (version 2) (version 2) | ecosystem: Environmental > Terrestrial > Soil >... | reverse complement strand
CATCTTTTTCCGCATCATCATCCCGTATATCTCGACGACGCTGCTGACGGTCACGACGACGATCATCGTGTTCACGCTGAAAATATTCGACGTCGTCATGGTCATGACGGGCGGCCAATACGACACCGAAGTGGTGGCGACGCAGTTTTACCGGCAGTTCTTCATGTACCGCAACTTCGGGTACGGTTCGACGCTGGCGATTGTGCTCCTGATCGCGGTGCTGCCTGTGATCTACTTCAACCTTCGCCAAATCCGCAAGCAGGGGGGATTCTAAATGGCCGGAAAAAAGAAGAAAAAGGGCAAAAAGTGGCTCGTTAACCTTATCCTTGGCATCATTTGCTTCATTTGGCTGATTCCGACCGTGGGCCTGCTGATTTCTTCCTTCAGACCTGCCGCGGATATTCTCCAGACCGGCTGGTGGAAGGTGTTCCCGCATCAGGAATGGAAAACGACGGATACGATCAAGCTGTCCAGGGACGTGGACCTGCGCCAGCCGATCGAAGTGAACGGCAAAACCTACTCCGACGATCAGCTGAAAGCGGGCGTAAAGTCGGGAGACGAGCGCCTTATTTGGGAGAACCGCCGCAACCGCGAGATCAGCGTGCAAAAACCGGGTTGGGTGGCGAGCACCCAGCTGACGCTCGACAACTACAAAAACGTCATTTCCGGCAAAGAGTACACGCTGAAAGGACCGGACGGCAGCGAAACGAAGGAAAAGGGAACGGGCCTCTCGCAAGCGTTCTGGAATACGCTGACGATCGCCATCCCGGCGACCGTCATCCCGATCCTGATCGCTTCGTTTGCCGCTTATGCCTTCGCTTGGCTGCGGTTCCCCGGCCGGAAAACGCTGTTCGCGGTCATCATCGCGATGCTGGTCGTTCCGCTGCAGGTGGCGCTGATTCCGGTGCTGAAGGATTATACCGCGCTGGGCCTGAACGGCAGCTATCTCGGCATCTGGCTGGCGCATTCGGCTTTTGGCCTGCCGCTGGTCACTTATTTCATGTATAACTTCATCAGCCAGCTGCCGAAGGATTTGTTCGAATCCGCCTTTATCGACGGCGCGAGCCATTTTACCATTTTCAGCAGGCTGATTTTGCCTTTGTCGGTGCCTGCGCTGGCTTCGATCGGCATTTTCCAGTTCCTGTGGGTATGGAACGATTATCTGGTATCGCTCATCTTTATCGGCAACCAGCCGGAAGTGCAGGTCATGTCGATGAAGATCGCCGACCTCGTCGGCTCCCGCGGAAACGACTGGCACCTGCTGACGTCCGCTGCCTTCATCTCCATGCTGATGCCGCTGGCGATTTTCTTCCTGCTGCAAAAATATTTCGTCAGAGGGTTGATGGGCGGTTCGGTGAAAGGGTAATCGAGGGAAGAAGTTCCCGCTTAATGATAAACATCGGAAAATACCGCAGTCATGTTTTGCGTTATTGGGTCACGAACATGGGGCATGTCCGGAAAGAGCCGCCGGAACGGGGGCTTTGCGCGGATGTGCCCGTGTTTTTTCGGGGAGGGCCGGGGCATTTGCGGAGGACGAAATTGGCGTCTTTTATTCTCGAAAACTTTTTTAACAAAATGCTTGACGATGAGAGGCTTGTCATGATATGATCTATCTTGTCGCCGCGAAAGAATACTTTCGACGAAGACGATGACCGATATGCGGTCGTGGCGGAATTGGCAGACGCGCACGGTTCAGGTCCGTGTGGGCTAACCCCCCGTGGAGGTTCGAGTCCTCTCGACCGCATTACATCAGAAAAAGCTCGCAGATTGCTTTTATAGCCGTTTGCGAGCTTTTTTGTATTTTGATCATGAAGTTGTTGTTCTCTACCAGGGCAGAAGGGACTTTGAAACGGTCATAGAGCTTAGAAGTCATGAGTACGGATTCAAATCATGTACAGTATTTGCCTCATTTACGAGTACATTTCCGTGATCATCGTGACGGCTTCTTTGGCGATGATGAATCGATCGTATTTCAGAATTTGGTATACGTTGAGGGAATCGGCTGCGGCCGTTTCCACGCCAGGGATGTTATTGGCGCTCTTCATCACAATGTTATCGATAGTAGGCGTAACGATCAGCGCCTTTTTATCCGCCCCAAGAGCATGAAGCATAGCTACGATGGTCTTCGTCCTGTAATGTTCCAACTTGATCTCGTCGACGACAATGAATTCTTTGTTCTGGACTTTGCTGGACAATGCCGATTTTAGAGCAAGCCGCTTCACCTTTTTATTGAGCTTGTAGCTGTAGTCGCGGGGTTTGGGAGCAAACACGACTCCACCGCCGCGCCAATGAGGCATGCGAATCGAACCTGCTCTGGATTTATCAATTTTATTCTGTTTATACGGTTTTCTCCCGCCGCCTCTAACTTCACCGCGTGTTAATGCGGATTGCGTTCCTCTGCGTTTATTTGCCAGATAATTGACAACGGCATCATGCATAACCGGTTCATTGGGAACGATGCCGAAAATGGATGCCTCAAGTTCCATTTCGCCAACCTCGATGCCTTCCATATTAAAAACCGTGACATTCAACAATATTTTCTCCTCCAGATCCGAAACTTCTACGAAATGGGGATCCGCATCACCGTAAAAGCTTCATTAAATATAAAAACTTGTTCAAGCGGCGTTTTTCGAATGTTTACAATGGCATCCATCATTAAAACCTCCCGTTTGTCCTGCAACGCTTTAGAAGAACCTTCAGTAATTAAGGTAACAGATCGAAATCCCTTAAACTATACACAACATGGTTCTGTAGTGTTTGGTATCAACTTTAAGACCGGCCTAAAAAAAGCCACCGCAGCCCCAGAGTTGGGCTGTCGATGGCACAAGCGTACATTTGCAAATTTTTATTTGCTGTAAATGATTTTTCGGATGGCATAAACCGAAAGGCAGTAACGTTCTGCGAGTTCTTGAATCGTAGCACCGGAAGCGTAAGCTTGTACGATGTCACGATTTCGCCGATCGATTTCTTCCCGAAAACCGGACAATTCCCCCCAATGTTTATGTTGATCTTTGATTGCCGGAATATAGAGGTATTCGCCTTGTACAAAATTTTGCAGTTTTTCGACCAATTCCTTGGGAAGAATTGCGTTCGCGTTGATATATCTCATGAAGACTCACTCCTTGAATCCATATCCTATCTCAAGCAGCAAAGCCAGCATGATTGGTGATGACGTTATTCCATGCAAATATCACCAAATATCTGTCTTTGCATGGAATTGAACATGGGTAATTGCAATGTTGTGATGTGACATCATTCATTCTCCTTGATCGATATGTTTCGTGTTGACTTATTTACTGTCGTGACCGTATAGTTGACCGCATGCTGCGTCAATGTCCGTTCCGAACTGGGTTCGCACCGTGACTTTGATTCCCTTTGATCTTAAAATGCCGGCAAACCTTCGAACCCGTTCTTTGTCCGATTGGCGAAAGCTTTCAGGCGTCACGTCGGTTGAATTGTAGGGGATCAAATTGACGTGATATAAATGTTCCCAGGGACCCCTGTCTTTTAGCAGAGCAGCAATGGCTTCCGCATGTTCGTTTGAATCGTTTTGTCCCCGAAGCAAAATATACGCAATATATACTTTTCTGCCTGTCTCCCGAATATGCTGATCCAGCTTGTTCAACACATCATGAAGCGGAAAGCGGTTGTTAATTGGCATGAGCTCGCTCCGCTGTCCGTCGAACGGAGAGTGCAGCGAAAAGGTCAGGTTCACCTGCGGAAATTCCTTTGTCAGACGATCGATCCCGGGCAAAATTCCAATGGTCGAAACGGTAATTCGTCGATGTCCCAAGCCGAAGGTTCGTGGATCGGTTAGAATCTTAAGCGTGTCGAAAATATTAGGATTGGCCAGCGCCTCACCCATGCCCATAAACGAGACGCTATCCAGGGCTTCGCCACGCAAATGAAAGTATAACAATTGATCGGTAATTTCATCGGTGGTTAGATTCCGTTTCAGTCCGATCGTACCTGTGGCACAGAAGCGGCAACCGTATCCGCATCCGCACTGACTGGAGATGCAGTATGATTTCCAGCCGCGTTCATAGCTTAGTTGCACCGCTTCGATGCGTTCACCGCCTTCAATGGAAAAAAGCACTTTATTCACTTGTCTGGACGTCTGTTGCAAGACCGGGGTTAAGTTCAAAACATGTTCGCCAAGGTTCTTGATTAATTCGTTTCTTATCCCCTTGGGCAGGATGGTCATCTTGTCATATTCGCCGATTCTTTGCTTGAAGATCGCATCGGCTATTTGTTGAAACCGATAGGCAGGTTGTTTCAAGTCAGTTAATATCCGTTGAATCATTTCGTATTTTGAAGTTGATTTCATTTTTTTCTCCCCTTGAGCCGGAGAGAATGCCTGAAGCACCGATAAAGGTGCTCCACATCTACATTAACCAACGAAAATAAAAATCCATGATGCTTGCAGTCCTAGTCGCTACGTGCATCGATCGATCGTTGGATAACGCTCCGGCATCCGTTTCGTTTGATTGTGAACCGTACCAACGGACAATGAACGATTCACATGAATATTTACAACCTCAAACATGTATTTCAGCCTCCTCAATAATAAGAAATAAGGTTTACATTACGGTTCGCCGATTTTGACGGCGATATTTTTGCGGAATTAGAAACAATCCTCTAAAAAACACAAAGAGCTGCAAGAAAGTTACCTTTCTTGCAGCTCAAATAAACAAATACTAAAACCTAACCCCATTGAATGGTTTAGAGATCGTTATTGATTTGAGTGAAGAGAATAAGTAACTTTCTTGCTTAACAAAAAATAAAACAGATTTTGTTTTATCATCGTAAATAAGCAAGAAATATTACATTATTCTCATCATCTCCCGAAATTAAATTACCAGCATTGTAGCACAATCCAATTCACTTTTCAACTTTGGTATCCACCCACATTTCATAAACGACTTGACTCGAGCTGAAATCCAATATAAGATTTTAATCAGTAATTTAGTAAATCAGTAATATTAGTAAATTAGTAAATTCGGGAAACGGAATGAGGGAATAAGGATGAAAATACCTACAACGTTAAAACATAAACCTGTGGTCGTGTCGGAAAATTATGAGAAGATTGATGGACGAATGGCCGGAAACACGGACGCAAAGGGTCTTTCCCTGGGATTGGCCCAGTGGAACGATCGAGGCAAGGTCGATATTTCGGCCAAGGTGTGGAGATACACGGGCGAAAAATGGTCAAGACAATCGGAAGAACTGCCTCTCCATCGGGTTCTTGATTTGTCCATTCTCATTTGCCGGTCGCTGGAACATTTTCGCGAAGCCTACCGTTACGAGAATTTATATGACCCGCAACAGCCCGTTATCGATCGGGTCGGTTTGCAAGGGGATGCCATGACCTTGGCCGTTTGCACGGACAATGAGAGGATTAATGAAGATATTAAGCTGTTCAGCCAAGCGCTGAGCGACGATGACGAGCTGATCGGCGAGCGTTTGCGCACATTAGCCAAAATATTAAAGGATATGGGGTATTAAATCGTTTCCCGATTTAGCGGTTTTGCCTGTACCGAGGAGACCTTGCAGCCGAATACGTGCATGTTTCAGTTCCGTGGCTCTAATCCCCACGTAGAGATCTCGATCGCATCACAGCAGAAAAAGTTCGCAGATTGCTTTCATGGCAGTTTGCGAGCTTTTTTGCATTTCTCTGTGCGGTGCGAAACGGAACAAGATGAAAATGGTAGACGAATCATTCGCGCAGAGCATCAAGAAATAGCCGGTATTGGTGTGAAGGCTGCTATCGACGGCCGGATTGACCAGCGTCTGAGGAGGGGCGAAGTTTTTGCGCGCTTTCTGCAATTGATATTGATTTTCATTATTATTTAAGCTATACTCACTATTGTTTACCGGTGAACAATAGTGGAATTGACATTTTTATGCGGCTTATATTTAAAAATAAATAGAATTAAATGTAGTTGAGCCCGAAATTAAAGGCTACTTCACTTTAGGTAATGCATAGGAATAAACATTTTGTTAACTAGTGAACAAAATGAAGAAACTGAATGGTGGAACCTGCTATGAAAAATAAGAATGTAACCGAACCGAAAGAACAACAAACTCAGGAGCCCAAGAAGTTTTTACCGATCATTGTGGCGATTTTCATGGGAAACTTCCTGTCGCTGCTGAACAGCAATACGATTAATATAGCGTTGCCGGTCCTGCAAAAAGAATTTGCTTCCGACTTGAGCGTCGTGCAATGGACATTGACCGGCTTCATGCTGGCGCTCGGCACCTTCGCGCCTACAGCCGGCTATTTCGGCGAACGCTTCAGTTACAAGCGATTGTATATTTTCGCCTTGCTTGGCATGACGGTTGCCTCCGTTCTGTGCGCCTTGTCTTGGAACGCGCCGATGCTGATCGCCTTCCGTATTGTACAGGGGGCGTTCTGCGGTATTATCGTACCGGCGTCGATGACCATGATATTCCAGATCATACCGCGGCATCAGCAGTCTGTCGCCATGAGCATCTGGATCGCCGCTTCGATCATGGCGCCAGCCATTGGACCGACTTATGCGGGTTGGCTTATCCAACACGGCTCCTGGAAGGGGCTCTTCTGGACCAATGTGCCGCTCGGGCTGGTTGCGATCGTTGTCGCCTATTTCTTCATTCCATACTATCGTCTGAAAGTACCGAAGGGATTCGATTTATGGGGACTTCTGACGGTTATCGCCACAAGCTCGCTGCTGCTGATCACGTTGTCGCAAGGCGCCGATTGGGGATGGGGGTCGGCCAATACGCTGCTTTGTCTGGGAGGCGGGCTATTGGCTTTGGTGCTGTTTCTTTGGCGCGAGCTGTCCATCGAGTCGCCGCTTCTACAGCTCAAAGTGTTTTTGAATCGGCGCTTCACGTCGACGGTGATTTTGCTGTGCATCGTGATGATCAACTTTTTTTCGGGCATGCTCCTCGTACCCGTCTTCCTGCAAAATGTCCAGGGACATTCGCCGCTTGATACGGGGATGATTCTGCTGCCGTCAACACTTGCCATGGCGATCATGTCCTTGGTTGTCGGCCGGCTGTACAAAGTGGTCGGCCCCATGCCGCTCATGCTTGTTGGCGTACTGCTGATGGCCGCAGGAAATTTGCCGTTCGCGTGGCTGCGGATCGATAGCTCATCCGCTTATACGCTCTTGTGGATGACGGTCCGAAGCCTAGGCCTGGCCCTGGTGCTGATGCCGGCGACGACGGCCGGGATGGAGGGGATTTCCCCCGAGTACACCGGCCATGCCTCCTCCATTCAGAACTGGCTGCGGAATGTATTCGTATCGTTCGGTGTGGCTCTTTTCACCACGCTGCTGGCTTCACGTACGGCCGATCACGCCGCGAGGCTGACGGATGGGGACGTCGGAACGCACATCGCCCACCTGTCCACAACGATGGGGATCAACGATTTGAACGTTTTATCGACGCTTATTATGGTACTTGCCCTGCCATTTGTATTTATCATTCGCTCAAAGCGGAAGAAGGAACGGGGAACGGACGGCGCCTTGAGCGATCCCGTGCGCTAAACATCTCGTATCTTCGGAGGAACCTTGTTCCCCGGAGGCGGAACATGATACAATTGTTTCGCTGTTAACTATCATTAATGTGACTGAGGTGCGAGATGATGGATACATCGGAGACGATCAAATGGCTGGTCTATGCGCAGGTCGTTCATTTTGCGCATTTGAGCGAGCAACGGATCGAATCGGAGCAAGACAAGCTTGTTCGTTATGCCAAGGAGCGGCAAGTGGAGTCGGTCCCGCGTCATTTGACGAGCGTGCACGTGATCGACTGCATCGGCAATAACGAGCCGATCAACAACACGGCACTTGCGGAAAAGATGGACTTGTCCAAGGCCAGCATTACGAAAATCAGCGTGAAGCTGTTGGAGGAAGGATATATTAAGCGAAGACAGCTGAATGACAATAAGAAGGAAATCTACTTCAGCCTGACGGCGAAGGGGAGAGAGGTTTTTGAGCTGCATCAACAGCTCCACAAATTGGAGGAGGGGCGGTTTATGCAGCAGCTCGAGCCGTTTACGGAAGCGGAGTTGCATTCTATTCTGCGCTTTCTGCAGATCGTATCCGCGCATTGGGCCGAGAAAGAGCCGGAGTAGGCGGGCGGCCCGGCATCGGCAAACGTCGATCGCGGCCGGAAGCCCCATGCTTTTGGTTCCGTCCTGAAGGTCATTTCCATACATGCAAACAGCGAAGCTTTCTTGGATGATTATATTCCTTGAAGGCTTTTGCTGCAGTGCTTCGGCCGAAGCAAGCCATCCGTTGGTGCCGTTGTCCGCCTCGAACCGAACGACGCCTTTCCGGAGACGCTCTCGTTCCCGGTCCTGATTCGTTCTCTTTTAAGGTAAGGGGTCTTATCTCCGACCCGTTCCAACAAGGTGCTGCACGCGAAATGAAAAAATTTGACAGAACATGCACCCGATATTATTATTGTTTATAGGTAAACGATTTTGGTGGAGGAAATGGACCGAAAGCAGGAAATCGTTCGTGAAAACATGGATAAGGAGTGGTCGTCATGGAATTATTCAACCCCAAAACCGCGATAAACACGGTCGAAGCACTTGAGGCGGTCGCGGGCAGGATTCTGCCTTCGATGAAGTTAAAGGTCATCAACCATCTTGACGAAGGTGCGATACGTTGGATCGCGGCATCGCCGCTTTTATTCGCCGGGTTCGGTGATGGCGAAACGGTCGGAATCACCATAGGCGGCGGTGATGCCGGATTTGCTGCTGCCGATACGCATGAGCTTCGCGTGCCGACCGCGATGCTCGACGACCCGACGCTTGCCAGGCCCGGCACGGGTTTCGGTTCGCTATTCCTGATTCCGGGCATCAGGGAAACGATGCGCGTCAATGGTCGGGTCGTGGACGTCATCAACGGCGTGGTTCGCATCCGCGTCGAGGAGTGTTTTGGTCATTGCGGCAAGTCGCTGATCCGCTCCGATTTCTGGAACGCCGCACCCGACGATAGAGCGCCGCAGGACGACGTTAGCTTCGTTTGCTCCAGCCGCTTTATGGCATTGGCGACCATGGACGCAAACGGCTGTGCCGACCTGAGTCCGAAAGGCGATCCGACCGACAAAATGGCGCTTGTCGAGAAAGGCTGCGTCTGGTTCTCCGATCGTCCGGGAAATCACCGCACGGACAGCTTCCATAACATGATCACGCAACCTTATGTCTCGGCTTTGTTTTTGGTCCCGGGGTCGACGTATGTCGCCTCCGTATCGGGAACCGCCCGTATTACGACTGACGAGGCGATACGTACACGTTTCGCCGTTCAGGGAAAGACACCGGCGCTCGCCGCCGCCATCGAAAGCGATCGTTTCAGGTTAAGCCAAAGCGCCGCTCTCTTGCGTGCCAAACTCTGGCCGATGTCGGAGCCTACCCATGGGATCCAGCCCACAAAGATATTCGTCAAGCATATGAACATGAACAAAGGCTTATCAGGGGAACGCTCGAGCGCAGAAATGTCGACGCCCGGGTTGGAGGATTTGCTGAAGAAGGATTACAAGGATAACCTCTACTAAATCCGGTTTCCATAAATCATGCCTATTTTCGTCATATTTGAAATGATGTGCGAGGTTTTACGAAAATAAAATGATTATTGACACTACTAGAAATTTGATATAATATATATTCTGTTGCTGCAAAACAAAGCATCAATGAAATATGCGGTCGTGGCGGAATTGGCAGACGCGCACGGTTCAGGTCCGTGTGGGCTAACCCCCCGTGGAGGTTCGAGTCCTCTCGACCGCATCAACTTAAGAAGCTCCTGAATTTGTCCTTGGACGATTCAGGAGCTTTTTTGCGTCTTGGAGACATTACTCCCATTACTCCGTATCAAGAATGGAACGAAATCGTTTTTTCTTTAACTCGATTGCAATCTTTTGCCCGGTACTAAGTCTCTTTTCTGTCGGCAAGTGTATGTCTCAATACCTCAAGCATTCTATTGCACCAGCCGATGCTTGCTTCTTCGATGGCTATCCCCATTTCAAGAACGGAAATGGTCGAGAACAAGGGATCCTGAACGTCAGGGTCCTGCTTTTGAAAAGAAGATATTCTCTCCTTATAATCCTCCAGCGTGCGTTCATCCTGTTCTTTATTCTTCTCTATAAGTCCAATCAAAGCATCGGGACTGACCAACCATGCGCTGTACTGCTTCAACAGAAAAGTATCGCGATCACCAACCTCCGGAAGCTCCAGCACCCAAGCTTTTAAAGCGTCGATGCCGCTAGCCGTGATTCTGTATATCTTTCGGGGCGGACGGTAAGAATCTTGTTCAATGGCTTGCAATTCTATGAATCCGGCTTCCTCCAATTTAGATAAAGAAGGGTAAAGCTGATTATTGTTAATTTTGTAGAAATGGGCAATTCGGTTGTTGATCTGCTGCTTCATTTCATAACCGCTTAATGGTTCGCGTGCCAGCAATCCTAATAATGTGTATTGGATATTATTCATGAAGTTCTCCTTTCTCAAACCCACGTACATACTGTCCTTCAGAACATTAGGTTAATTATAACATAAAGTGGTGTTGACATAAAGAATTTATAAGGTTAATATTTACATAGGTTAAACATAACATAATAACGGGAGAGTGGATATTGTGAAACTTATTTTCAATGATCAGACGTTTTCGTTCGAACTACTTCGTACCATGGGCTATGCTGCTTTTGGAGGCGCGGACGTGGGGGAATGCCTGTCTACTGCTTATCGTATCGAAGAAGGCAATTTTGAAAGTTGGTATGAGGAATGGCTGAAGACAGCCGTCAGGGTTCATCGGGAAGGAGACGAAAGCAGCAAGCAGGGGAATACAATCAGTGCGAGAGATTTCTACTTGCGAGCATCGAATTACTATCGTACCGCCGAATTTTTCCTCCATGGCCATCCGGAGGACAAACGTATTATGGAAACTTGGAGCTTGAGCCGGAGCACATTCAGACAGGCGCTTCCTTTACTTGATCACCATTGGGAGATTGTTGCCATTCCTTATGAAGATACGGAACTGCCGGGTTACTTGTATTTAGCCGGGAATCGGCCCGCTCCTGTTCTCATTGTTCACGGCGGATATGATTCCACCGCGGAAGAGCTTTATTTCCAAGTCGTGATCTCCGCGTTAGAAAGAGGTTATCATTGCTTGGTAATCGAGGGTCCGGGTCAGGGAGCTGTTATACGCGAGCAGCGAATTCCATTCAGACATGACTGGGAGGCCGTCATAACCCCGGTGGTCGATTACCTGATCCAGCGTCCGGAAATCATCTCCGACAAAATCGCGTTGATGGGGATTAGTTTAGGGGGGGATTTGGCTCCGCGCGCGGCTGCTTATGAACACAGGCTTGCTGCATGCATAGCAAACGACGGTTTATTCTCCTTCCAAGTGGGGGCAATGGCAGAGCAATTAGGTGTAAAAGCAAATGGCGAATCCGATATAAGTTCACCGGAGATGGGGACATTATGGCATCGATTCTGGCCCGAAATACAGCCGTTCGATGGGGAATTGAAAATGGGCAGTTTACTTTCTTGGCAGCTAATCTGGAAGAACTCGTGCAGAAAACAGAACCTTTTACCTTAGAAGGCGTTGCTGAGCAAATCAAGTGCCCGGTACTCGTTTGCGAAGCCGAACATGACCACGCTTTTGCCGGGCAACCCGAACGGTTGTACAAATCTTTAACGGGGCCTAAAACGTACATGAAGTTTACTGCAGAGGATTCGGCTGAAGAACATTGCCATTTTGGAGCGTTAAAATTGGCTAATCATCGCATGTTTAACTGGTTGGATCAAGTTTTGGATAGACCTTAACGTAGCTTTAACTTTATAACGAAAAAGCTCATGAATGCGTCTTTGCGGCGATTCAGGAGCTTTTTTTCCGTAATCGGGATCGGCACGCTCAAAACGGAGGGGATGGAGCGAATTCGGAAAATTTATTTTTTACCCATTGACACGTCATATTATTAATATTAATATTATGACTATGAAAAACAACACGATTAAAAAATCACCTGTCGCACTAGCCATCCTTTGTTTTCTGATCGAGGAGCCCATGCATCCTTACCGTATGCAGCAGCTCATTAAAGAGAGGGGGAAAGAAGAAGTCATTAACGTTCGCCACCGAACGAGCATTTACCAAACGATCGACCGGCTGCATCGGGACAATGCCATTGCGATCCAAGGAAAGAAAAAGAACGAAGGGAAGCCGGATTTAGTTGTTTATGAAATCACGGATTTAGGCCGAAACGCCGCCTATGCATGGATTCGGGAAATGATCTCCACGCCCGCGCAGGAATTTTTGGAGTTTCCCGCCGCCGTTTCTTTTCTGGCGCTGTTAACGCCTGAAGAAGTCGCATCGCTGTTCGCCGTAAGATTGCGCACGCTTGAAGACATGTTTGCCCGGCTTGAAGATCAGATGCAAACAGAGGCCTCGATAGGACTGCCGCGATTATTTTTGCTTGAGACCGAGTATCAGCGAGCGCTGCTTGCGGCTGAAATCGCATGGCTCCGATCCATTATCGCGGATATCCAAGCCGAGAAGCTGAAATGGAGCATGGAAGAGCTGCGCGAGATCGCCCAGCATTTTGACCAAGGCTTTGAATGAAAACCATTTTAGATCCGAAAGGACGGATGTTGGATGAATAAACTATTTAATCACGCATCGTTTGATGAAACGGTTCCTGTCCTCGTTGTCGGAGGCAGCCTGGTGGGGCTTTCCTTCTCCCTTTTTCTGGCGCGCCAGGGAATAAAGTCTTTGGTCGTCGAACGCCATCCGGGAACGGCGATTCACCCGCGCGTTTCGAGCCTGACGGCCCGAACGATGGAAATATTCCGCTCCGCCGGAATCGAGAAGGAGATTCGCCGCGAAGAGCCTCCATTCCCCCGTGAATTCGGCGTCATGTTCGTCGAAAGCTTGGCCGGGCAAATGTTCGATAACTTGATGGAGGACATGAGCGCTTACTTTACGGATCTCAGTCCGGTCGAAGGCAATGGCATCGCGCAGGACCTGCTTGAGCCGGTTCTTCGGGAACAGGCGGAGCAGGCCGGCGTCGATTTGCGCTATAACACGGAGCTGATCGAGTTCGAAACCGGCGAAGATGGCATCACGGCCGTGATTCGCGATCGAATCAGCGGCGAAACGCGTACCGTTCGGTCCCGATATATGGTTGGGGCCGATGGAAGCAAAAGCGGAATCCGCGCGAAATTAAGCATCGGGCAGCATGGGGAAGGGACGCTTTGCCATTTGGTCAGCATGGTATTCGATGCGGATATTCACGAAATGTTTGCAAGCCAAAACGCGCATATGTGTTTTTTTGCCAACGAAACGACAAGCGGCAGCCTTGTGCTTTACCCTGGAACGCACAGAAGGCCTCATATCTATAGGCTGGACGTCATATATGATCCGGAGGAGGAGACCATTGACGGTTACCCGGAGCAGCGCTGCGTGGAGTTGATTCGGGCAGCCATTGGAATTCCGGACATTCCCGTCACGATCAAAAAGGTATTGACTTGGGAAATGGCTGCGCGCATCGCCGACAGCTTTCAGCAAGGCCGCATTTTTCTGGTCGGCGATTCGGCGCGGGTTCAACCTCCGAGCGGTGGTTTGGGAGGCAATACCGGCATCGCCGAGGCACAGAACCTCGCTTGGAAGCTGGCCGCCGTCTTGCGCGGTGAAGCCGGTCCGGATTTGTTAGCCACTTACGATGCCGAGCGGCGCCCCGTAGCGGATTACACGACAGAGCAGGTCGTCATGCTGTCCCAGCAGCGCGAGCATGAAGGGTCGGACGGGATTACGGTAAACACCCTGCATGTCAACATGGGTTACCGTTACCCTGAAGGTGCACTCGTACCGGAATCCGGCGGCGAGAACCTCCCTAACGTGCGGTCGCCCGAGTTGTGGAAGGGACAGCCGGGAACCCGCGCGGCGCATATCGTTCTGGAACGGGAGGGACAAAGCATTTCCTCATTGGATCTGTTTGGTACCCGATTCGTATTGCTCGCGGGCCCTGACGGACCCGGCTGGCAGGAGGCTGCTCATTCCGTCAAGGCTGTGCTCCATCTTCCGATGGATGTCTATCGGATCGGCGGTCATGAAGGGGATTTCGGCGATCCCGGGAACGATTTCCTGGATGCTTACGGAATCACCTCTACGGGGGCTGTCATCGTCCGGCCGGACGGGTATATCGGATGGCGGAGCCCGGCTGCCGAGACGGATTCAGAACAAATGGAACAAGTGTTAACGAGCGCGCTGTCGGCCATCCTCTGTCGCTAAACCAAATGATTCATAAAAGAAAGGAAGATGATCAACATGCTTACATTTGAGCATACTGAAAACTATGACTATCCCGCATCCGACGTTTTTTCGCGTCTGGTTGACCTGGAGGGGAGAATTACCTGGATAAAAGGCATTATCGAGACTCGCGTGAATCCCGAAGGAGCGGCCCGGTTGGGGACCCGATACTTCGAAAGCGGAAAATATTCAGGCTTCAAAAGCGAAAAAAACATGGTCGTGACCGAGCTTGTTCAGGATCAGCTGCTGACCATGGAGACCGCTCCCGGCGAAAAACAGTCTTTTCGCGAAAGCTACCGGATCGAGCCGACTTCCGAAACATCCTGCCGGGTTCATTTCACCATTCAAGTAGGCAACGTGCCAAAGGTAGCCGAATTTTTCATGCGCCAATCGATGAAAAAAGAGCAGCCGCAAAACGCGGCCGGTTTGAAAGCTGCGCTGAAGGGATGACAAAAGGCTGCGGATACGCTAACGTTTTGTCCGGCTGTCGGCCATCCGCTAGCAAATAACTTTTCCTCTGCAAAAAAGGTAAATTTTCAATCATTTATCTTAAAAATTAAGATGATTATACGGAGTACGAATGGCGGACAAAGACGGTCGGCGATATTGCATTACTTCTGTCCATGCCGCAAAGCATGAGTTTCTTCGATCGCATGACCATCCAAAGAAAGGCTTGCAGATTGCTTTTAGAGCAATGGCAAGCCTTTTTGGATTCGAGGGTACCGTTCAAGAACAAAACTTGATTTCTAATTATCTGGCCGACCCGCACCCCATGGCGGAATTTGACAAGGAAAAGAATAAATCTTAGAATAAAATTGTTTCATATGAATAAATATCTTAAATGTCATAACGAAAACATCCACGATTTGCGATGATTATATTTATTCTCACGAAACAAAACTTGATTTTTAAGGAGGTCGTACATGATTTGAAAAACTGATTTATCCGTTTCATTCCAGGCTAAATTTCCTTCGGTGTGCTCATATTGTTTCTGATGAAACTAATTTTAGGTATAATGAGAAAAAAAATGAGTCGAGGAGCTTGCCAAATCATGAACACGAACCAGATGGTCAAAATCGCGATCCATGACAATTTCATTCGATTCCTTGAGCAAAAGGAACAATATGAGAACCGGGAAACCGGCGTTTTTCTTGAAGATCTCCGGAAAATGATCGAAGTGGAATCCACCCTGAACATGACGGAGCTGCACACCATCGCATGCATTGGGGAGCAGGAACCGATTAATGTCACTTCAATCGCCGAGAAGATGAACCTAAGCAAAGGGAATACCTCGAAAATTACCAATAAGTTATTGAACGCAGGCTGGGTGCGCAAGACGCAGCTCAACGACAACAAAAAAGAAGTGTATTTCCGGCTAACGACGGCCGGGAAAAAGCTTTTTGCCCTTCATGATGAGCTTCATCACAAGGAACAGCAGAGGATGTACGAGTTTTTGAATAAATACAGCGAATCCGAACTGGATTTTATAAAGCGGCTGTTTGGAGATCTGGTTGATTTCTTTCGTTAAGGACAGCGATGGAGACGCCGATGGATCCATCCATGACCTGACGGGGCCGTCTTTTGTCGCTTTCATTTCCCAGGTTCGGGTTTGTGGAAAGAGGTCATTTCTATGGATTATGATGTGATACTGATCGGCGGAGGACCCGTTGGCATGATGCTGGCAGGAGAGTTGGCTTTAGCCGGCGTCAATGTCTGCATTCTGGAACGCTTAAAAAGCACCACGCCGTTTTCGCGCGCGCTTACCGTTCATCCGCGAACGCTTGAAATCATGGATATGCGCGGCTTGAAATCGAAGCTGCTGGATAGAGGGCGCCTTTTGCCTATGGGGCATTTTGCCTCATTGGATACGCCCTTGGACTTTTCGGTTTTGGATTCTTCCTCCAATTACACCCTTTTTTTGCCGCAAAGCGAAACGGAAGAAGTGCTGGAGCAATGGGCGCTGGACTTGGGCGTAGAAATACGCAGGGAAACGGAAGCTATATCCGTGCATCAGGATGGGGAAGGCGTCGCCGTGCGCATGTCGGGCCCTCAGGGGGAGGGCACGCTCAGGTCCGCATACGTCGTCGGCACGGACGGGGCCAAAAGTTTGGTCCGAAAACAAGCGGGCATCCCGTTCGAGGGCCACGACGCGACGTTCATGGCTATTCTGGCGGATGCGGCCCTTCCCGGCCTTCCTCCGATGAGCGTTGTCTCCCGCATGTCGGAAAAGGGAATCGTATCCATCCTGCCTATCGATTCGACGACGTATCGAATATTAATTCTGGATCCGGAAAGATCGTCTGTATCCAAACACGAGGCGGTTACGATGGAAGAATTACGATCGTCGCTTATTCGTACGGCGGGAAGCGATTTTGGGCTGGCGGAAGCGAAGTGGACGTCGCGTTTCGGGAATGCCACGCGGCAAGCGGGCCGCTATCGGGAAAAAAGGCTGTTTCTCGCGGGAGATGCGGCACATATCCATTTCCCCGCGGGAGGGCAGGGAATGAATATCGGCCTCCAGGAAGCGGTGAACCTGGGATGGAAGCTCGCCGGAGCGATTAAAGGCTGGGCGCCGGAGTGGCTGCTCGACAGCTATCACGCAGAGCGTTTTCCTTGGAGCACGGCGTTGCTGGGCAATACGGAAGCGCAGTTTACGCTGATTGACGCAAGTCCCGGCGTCATGGAACTCCGAAGCATCATGTCCAAACTTCTTCTTCATCCGGAGGTGAACCATCAGATGGCGGAGCAAATTTCCGCTCTGAATGTCCACTACACGTCCGATGACCGGGCGCCGTACCATGTGTTAAACGGAAAGCGTTCGGCAGAATTAATTTTGCGGCTGAAAAACGGCAATTTGGCCAGCTCTTATCAACTGCTCCGGTCAGGAAAATTTCTTTTGCTGCATCTGTCTTCGGACGTGAAAAACAGCGGGGAATGGGATCGTTACGGGCATCTTCAGGTGATCGAAGCTTCGTTGGCGGCGAAAGCGGCCCATTGGGACGATGTTCATACCGCTTTGATCCGTCCGGACGGCCATATCGCCTGGGCGGTGCCTGTGTCGGACCCGGATCCGGCAGGCGCGATCAGGGGCGGCGTTGTTCGTTGGGCAGGGGAATTGAGCAGATTGACGGGCGATTCGGGCGATCAAAAGCCGGGGGGGAAATAAAATGGATTTCATGAAGACGATCCCGGAGCGCAGAAGCATCCGCAGGTTTCATTCATCCCCCGTGGACCAGGAGCTGGTGTTCGCATTGCTCCGCGAAGCGCAGCAGCTGTATCCGTCCGGGGAAGCCGCAGCTTTTCGTTGCGTGTATGCGGGAACGGCGGATTCCAGGGAACGTCTGGCTGCCTGCATGCTGGAGCCGTTGGTAAAGAACAGACTGGTCAAATGGCTTCCGGAGAAAGTAAGGGATTTCGTTCGAAAAAGGGTCACCGACATACCGGGCCATCTTGCCGTCATAGCCCGCAACGATCCGGACGGAAGGAAAAGCGACATGAATTATGCTGCGGTTTGCGGGATCATGCAAAACTTTCAGCTTGTGGCTTGGCAGCGGCAGCTTGGGGTGCTGTGGGACACGGAAACGATCATGCAGAGCAAGGCGTTATTCGATCTGTTCAAAATGAACCCCGATGAAAGGCTTGTCGGCATTTTTCACCTCGGATACTTCGATAGAGTGCCGAAAGCCAGGGCAAGGACGCGGGCGGAAAAGAAATGGACCGTTCTACCGGAGCGAGGAGGGGGATCTGTTGAATGATGTCTCAAGCGGTTCCAAAGTAGGCTGTTCATTACGTTATAGCGGAAAACCCGTTTCGGAAAATCACGTACTGAACTTATTGAATGTAGCCGTCTGGGCTCCGAACGACGGATTGCGGGAGCCTTGGCGTTTCATCTTCATGGGGCCCGGAAGCGCGGACATCATGCGCGGATTGCAGGAACAGGCTCCAGCCTATCTGGTATTGGTCGTAAAAGAAGAGCAAGACCTTCATAAAAGGGAAGAAGACTTTGCGGCAACCTGCTGCCTTATGCAAAATTTTCGTCTGCTCGCGCGGGAAAGCCGTCTTCATGTCCGAATGACGATGAATGACTGGATTTACGACAGAGCTTATGCGGGGCGTTTGGGTGTTCAAAAAGACGAGCGGATCGTTTCGGTGCTGGAAATGGGCTATCTTGAACAAACCTTAGAACCTGCAGCGGCAGAGAATAGACCGGGCTTTACCTTTGAGTTATTGTAGGATTTATGTCATGTTTCAAGGGAATCGGGCGATCTCGGTCGCTTTGATCGGAAAAAGGCTCGCAGATTGCTTTCAAAAGCAGCTTGCGAGCCTTTTTGGCGTATTCCATGTGGACGAGCCGAACGATTTGCGTTAGAATTCATCTTTACATTTTTGGAGTAAGTGGTATATATTGTTAGTGAGTTAGTTATATAACTAACTCTACGGGGAAAGGAGATGATACTCATGGCAAAACCAAATGTCGTTTCCAGGCAGGATCTGATCGAAGCGGCCAAACAATGCATCGTGGAGCAAGGTTTGGAGAAGTTGACTTTAAAAATGGTGGCTGAGCGCATCGGGGTGACGCAAGGAACGGTGTATTATCATTTCCAGACCAAAGACCGGCTGATGCTGGACGTCGTCAAAGACGTTTGCGAGCGTTCATGGAAGGAGTTCTCCGCCCTGCAGACCAAGGAGCTTGTCGTGTCGGAGGCGCTGGGAGCGGCCAAAGAACGGAGCGGTCCCGATTCTTTTTTTCACCGCTTGTTTTTATCGCTTGTCGTGTTCAGTTTGAAGCATGAAGAAACGAGAAAGGAGCTCGGCGCGCTGATTTCGTTCGAAAACGGGGTGCTTGCGGAGAAGCTGCGGCAGCTTGCGAGCGCGGAAAACCAGCCGCCTATCACGGAGCCTACCATAAGCGGAAATCGGCCGACGACGGATGGTTCCCCTGGCGAACTTCAAAGTCGGGATGGCCAGGAAACCGTTGCGGGCGCAAACGATGCGGAAGGCCGTCTCATGGGCGTCTCTTTCGAGACATGGGCCGTCGTCATCAACGCGATCATAGACGGCTTGGCCGTGCAGAGCCTTGTTTCTCCCGAGCTGGACCGGGAAAAGGTGTTTGCGGAGCTGGGCATTTTCTTCGAGCATTTGCTTGGGAAGGCTGGAACGGAATAATTGTATTTCCGGATGGTAGGAAAGGAGCTTTGGGCATGTTTTCGGAAAAATTGGGGTTAACGCTGCTGTTTTCGGTGCTGGTCTGGCTTGGGGCGACGCTGTTTTTTGCCTTTTTTGGCGGCATCGTGCTGGTCAGCCCGTACCGGCAGAGCTTTTTGCTGCCGTTCCTTTTGCTGGAGGCCGCAACGGGCATCGCGCTGTACGCCGTGTTCATGCTTTTTCGCCGGCTTGATCCGAGTCCGGACGCGGCCGTGAGGCTGGGCATGATCGGCAGCGCCGTCGGTTTGATATTGGATGCGTTTGCGATATGGAACAAGGACTTCTTTTTTGCGGAACTTTCCGATGAACAGCTTTTTGCTTTCGTCATTTGGATGGCGTTTGCTTACGGGTTGTATTTGCTGCTGCCGATGTGGATGGCAAAACGGAAAATGCCAGGTTGAAAGGAGACAGGATGCAATGCTGCGGAGCAGGGAGGATATTTTGCGGGACATAACGCAATTAATTGCGCTTCATGAACAGGGGAAGCTGGGCGGGGAGAAGATGCCCGAAGACGAGCATCCGCCCCTGGATGCGGCGTCGGCGGCCAATTATTATTATTTTACGCTGCCGATGGCGCTGAATTATCAGCGGAATTCGTATGCGCTGTGGGAAAGCGCGCACCGGACCTACAACGATCCGGACACGAGGGACGTATTCGATCCGGCGGCGGCTGCCGCCATGGAGGCGGAAGAACTGCGGGAAAAGCTGTTGAAATACAAGGTCGCGCTTCAGCCCAACAAGCAGCCGGCGGTATGGCGGACGTTGTGCGTCACGATCATGGAGGAGCTGGACGGCGATTTGCGGAATTTGTTCCGCCAAAACGGGAATTCCGTCGGCCGGATCAAGCAGCATATCACGCAGCATAAAAAAAGCTTCCCCTATTTGGGCGGCCCCAAAATCATGAACTACTGGCTATATGTGATGGAACAGTACACGGATGTTTCCTTCCCGGATCGGGAACAAATTACGGTGGCCCCCGACACCCATATCGTTCAGTCCAGCATAAAGCTTGGCCTCATCACGGCCGATGAAGCGGCAGGGGCGAAGCCGCAGGAGTTGGTCGCGGCCAGATGGGAGGGGCTGCTTCAAGGCAGCGGGCTGTGCCCGATCGACATCCATACGCCGATGTGGTTGTGGAGCCGCGGCAAGTTTGGGGTGGTTATTTAACATTAAAAAATATCTCTTACATCGGATGAAAAAAAGTTGCTATAATAATGAAATCAGTGCGTAGAGATATTGGCAGGGCAGCGTTTTTGACTTGCCAAAAATATATGTCGAAAGATACGTCTACCATCTGAAATTTTTATATTTCGGAGGAACATGATGTATAAGGAAGAGCGACTGCCTCAGAACGCGAAGGAAGGCCTATTGTTTTTATTGATCGTGTCCATCGTTTCCGTAAACACGATCGCCCCGACGATTATGGGGATGGAGCGCGGATTCAGCAAAGATAACTACTTGGAGACGCTCAAGATCATTCCGTTGATGTGGGTAATCGTCGTTTTGTTGGTAAAAGGGGTCGCGGGACCGTTGGCCGGCAAAGTGATGCCAAAACTCGCAGGCCAAGCGGATGGTTTCCACGCCAGGGTTTTGTTGACGATTTTCTTGAATGTCACGATCCTGTCCATCCTGCTATCCATTATCGGAACTTGGGTCGGCACGAGACAAATCAGCCTGGAACCTTTTCGGAACTTTTTCCACATTTGGTTTCGAAATTTTGGCATAGCGTTTTGGATCGAACTATTGATCGCCCAGCCCGTCGCGAGATATGCAATGAAAAAAATACACGCCAGGCAGGCTAACCGGGTGAAAAGCGCCAACCGGTAGGCTGAACCGCGTATCGAGACGGAGCAACTTTTTCATTATATCCATGAAATGATAAGGCAACTCCAAGAGACGGAAGCCATTCCCTTGCAGGGGACGGCTTTTTTTGATTTTTGCCGCTGCTTCTAACTTCCTTCTTCCGGCGACTCGGCAAAGGATTCCTGCATCTCCGGCCGAGCCGACCGGCCGACGAATTGCTTGAATCGGTCGCGGAGCGGCGAAAGGGGCTGGTCTGCGGCATAAGCAAGCACCCCGTCAACGGACGGATCGTCTTGGCCGGGCAGCGGCAACGCCTTCAGTTCGCCCGCAGCCAGTTCGCGCTGAATGCCCGAGAGCGGGAAGATGCTGATAAAATCGCCGGATTGCACGATGGCTTTCATCACTTCGGGCGAATCGGCCACGGTCCGTTCCCATAGATGGATGCCTGAAGCCGCCGCATAGGAGCGCGCATAGTCCGCCATAAACGAACCTTCGCCGTGTTGAACGAAAAACTGCTGGGCGATCAGCTGCTGCGTCACCGATTTGAGCCCGGCGAACGCATGCGTTCCGGCGAAAATAAGCCGGATGCTGTCTTTGGCGATGATCTCTTCTTTTACGGCCTTCATCCCTTCCCGAAAATCGGTTTTCGAATAATAAAACGCCAGATCGATCTCCTGGTTCAGCAGACGTTCTTTCACAAGTCGGGTGGGGCAAATGCTAAGCTCGACCTGAATCCCCGGATGCAGGCTGCAAAAACCGCTGATCAGCTCCGGAAGCACGTAAGTCCCCATCATGCTGTCGGCCCCGATGTGCAAATGCCCTTTGTTGAGTTCCGCGTAGTCCTGAACCGCTTTGCGGGCCTCCTGGGCCATCGCCGTCATTTTTACCGCGTATGGATACAGCGCCTTGCCCGCCTCCGTTAACCAAATTCGGCCTCTTTTGGCCTCGAACAAGGACACTCCCAAATCTTCCTCCAGGCTTTTCATATGAAACGTCACGGTAGGCTGCTTCATGTCCATTTCCCTTGCCACGTCGGTCACTTTTTTCAGCTTTTCGATCAGCACGAGGATTTGCAATTTTAACAGATTCATCGTTAGCCCCCTTGGCGATCAAAGATTCTTAACTACTATTATAGAATTTTTCTATTTCATTATAAATAGATTATATATTTTTTTATCTTTCATTTTACAAAACGCTTCATTTTATAAAACGATAGGGAACTACAATGAGTTTGTAGGCAGCGAAGAGAGCTGCCGGGAGATCACTCAAAAAACAGGGGGAAACCAAAGGATGATCAAAATGAAAAAGCCGTTACTCATGCTGTGCACGTTGGCGCTGGTTATCATGCTGGCTGCATGCGGCAGCAAAAATACCGAAGACACAAGCAGCGCTTCCGGTGCTGCGACAGACGATAAATCCACGGCCACGGAACTCAGCGGCTCGATCCTGGCGGTCGGCTCCACGGCCCTTCAACCGCTCGTTGAACAAGCTGCGCAAAAATTCATGGCGGAATCCCAATACTCCAAAATTCAAGTTCAAGTGCAAGGCGGCGGAAGCGGCACAGGTTTGACGCAGGTAGCCGGCGGGCAAGCCGACATCGGCAACTCCGACGTTTTCGCGGAAGAGAAGCTGAAAGACGAAGCCAAAGACCTGGTCGACCATCAAGTGGCGGTTGTCGCCATGGCTGCGGTAACCAATCCGGACGTCGGCGTAGACAACCTGACGAAGCAGCAGCTGGTCGATATTTTCACGGGTAAAGTAACGAACTGGAAAGAAGTCGGCGGCAAAGACGAACAAATCGTCATCGTGAACCGTCCGGCAAGCTCCGGTACCCGCAAAACGTTCGAAAAATACGCACTCGGCACCTCGACCGAAGATCTGAAAGGTTCCATCCAGGAAGAATCCTCCGGTACGGTCAAGAAAATCGTGTCTGAAAGCCCTGGAGCCATCGGTTACCTCGCGCTTTCCTACCTCGACGACAAAGTGAAAGTGCTCAAATACGAAGGCGTGGAAGCAACGGTAGAAAACGTAACGTCCGGCAAATATCCGGTATGGGCTTACGAGCATATGTACACGAAGGGCGAACCTAAACCTGAAGTCAAAGCGTTCCTTGACTACATCGCTTCGGATGCCATTCAGAACGGCGACGTCGTAGAGCTTGGCTACATTCCGGTAAGCAAAATGGAAGTCAAACGCGACGCCGAAGGCAATATTTCGAAGTAAGCCCTGATTGAGCGATAAAACCTCATGGCAAGAAAGAGGCGAAAGGGAATTTCGCCTCTATTTTCACATTAGAAAGAAGGACAACGATGAAAACAATTGATGAAAGGCCTGTCCAAGTTCAGCCTGTACGCGGCACCCGCTGGAAAAAACATCACGCTGAAGACGTCGCGGGCCGGAGCTACACGTTCATTTGCGCGGCTCTGCTCATTGTTATCATATTATCGATCGTATATTTCGTCGCGTCCAAAGGACTTGCGACTTTCTTTCGCGATGGCGTCAGCCTTGGCGATTTTCTGTTCGGCACGACCTGGGACCCGGAAGGCAATAACGGCGAGCCGATGTACGGCGTGCTTCCGTTTATATTCGGCTCGTTCGCCACGTCGGTGCTGGCTGCGCTGATCGCAAGCCCGCTCAGCATCTGCGCTTCGCTGTTCATGACCGAAATCGTGCCCGGCTGGGGCAAAAAGCTGCTGCAGCCCGTCATCGAGCTGCTCGCCGGCATCCCTTCGGTCGTTTACGGCTTTATCGGCCTGACCGTCGTCGTGCCTTTTTTGCGGAACGTGTTCCCCGGACAAGGGATCGGGATCGCGGCGGGGGCCATCGTTCTTTCCGTCATGATTTTGCCGACGATCACGAGCGTGGCGGCGGACGCGCTGGCGTCGCTGCCGCGCGGCTTGAAGGAGTCTTCGTTTGCGCTGGGGGCGACCCGCTGGCAGACGATCTCCAGAGTTATTTTGCCAACCGTTTTGCCTTCTATTCTGACGGGCGTCGTGCTGGGGATGGCTCGCGCCTTCGGCGAAGCGCTGGCCGTGCAGATGGTTATCGGCAACGCGCCGCATATTCCGCGGTCGCTGTTTGAATCGGCATCGACGCTTACGAGCGTCATTACGCTGGATATGGGCAACACCGTCATGGGATCCGCGCACAGCAACGCGCTGTGGAGCATGGCGCTTGCGCTGATGTTCATGACCTTCGTATTCGTTATGATCGTCCGGCTTTTGGAAAGGAGACATCGGATTTGAGAGCGAAACTGACCGACAAAATAGCAACTTTCTTCATCGTGGTGTTTTCCTTGTTGATCGTCGCGGTGCTTGTAGGCCTGATCGGCTTTATTCTGGTGCGGGGGCTCAGCCATATCGACTGGCATTTCCTGACCTCCGTTCCGCAAACGATCCGCGAAGGGGGCGGCATCGGCCCGCAGCTGTTCAACTCCTTGTTTTTGCTGGTTCTGACCCTGATCATTACGATTCCGCTCGGACTCGGCGCAGGGATTTACATGGCCGAATACGCGAAGCCGGGCAAAATCACCGGCACGATCCGGCTGGTCGTCGAAGTGTTGTCCTCGTTTCCGTCGATCGTGGTCGGTTTGTTCGGCCTGCTGCTGATCGTCAATACGTTCGGTTTCGGATTTTCGCTGTTCTCCGGCGCGCTGGTGCTGACGATTTTCAACCTGCCGCTGATGGTGCGGATTACGGAGCAGGCGTTCCGCAGCGTGCCGAAGGAGCAGAAGGAGGCGGGGCTTGCGCTCGGGCTGTCCAAATGGAAAATCATTTCCTCGGTCCTGTTCCCGGTGGCTCTTCCAAGCATCGTGACCGGTACGGTGTTGGCCGCCGGCAGGGTGTTCGGGGAAGCGGCAGCGCTGCTCTTTACGGCAGGGATGTCCACGCCGCGCCTGGATTTCACCAATTGGAACCCGCTTAGCCCGACGTCGCCGATCAATCCGTTCCGTCCGGCCGAAACGCTGGCCGTGCATATTTGGAAAATCAACAGCGAAGGCCTGGCGCCGGACGCGGCCCAAATCGCCGCAGGCGCATCGGCCGTGCTCGTCATTCTCGTGCTGCTGTTTAATCTGTTCGCTAGGTGGCTTGGCGGCGTGTTGTACAAAGCGATGACGGCATCCAAGCGCATGGGATAGGAGGGACATCATACATGAACAACGCAACGTTTCGAACAGAACATCTCAGCGTATTTTACGGGCAATACGAAGCGGTTAAAAATATCAGCCTGAGTTTCCCGGAAAAAAGCGTCACCGCCCTGATCGGTCCTTCGGGCTGCGGCAAATCGACGTTTTTGCGCTCCTTGAACCGGATGAACGACGAAATTTCCCAGGCCAAAATCAAAGGGCGCATCTGGATCGACGGGGTGGACATCAACGACCCGGGCACCGACGTCATTCAGCTTCGCCAAAAAATCGGCATGGTCTGGCAGAAGCCGAACCCGTTTTATAAATCCATTTACGAAAATATCGCCTTCGGGCCGAAATACCATGGCATCAAAAATAAAGCAGAGCTGGATGAAATCGTGGAGACAAGCCTGCGCAAAGCGGCGCTGTGGGACGAGGTCAAAGACCGCCTGAAGCAGTCGGCCTTGTCCTTGTCCGGCGGCCAGCAGCAGCGTCTCTGCATCGCAAGGGCCTTATCCGTCAAACCGGGCATTTTGCTGCTCGACGAGCCGGCTTCGGCGCTCGACCCGGTATCGACGGCGAAAGTCGAGGAGCTGATTACAGACCTGAAAAAGGAACTCAGCATCGTCATCGTTACCCATAACATGCAGCAGGCGGCGCGCATTTCCGATTACACCGCGTATTTTTATTTGGGAAGCCTGATGGAGCATGATACGACGGAAAAAATCTTTACGAATCCCGAGCAGCAGATGACGCAGGATTACATTTCGGGAAGGTTCGGTTAATTGTTCTCCGCCGGAACCGCTGTCCGTGCCAAAAAAAGGGTACCCCCAGGTTCGCTGAACCTTCGGGGATACCCTTTTTGGCATGCTCTTTTCGAACCCGCTATCTGACGATCATGACCGGACAGTGGGCATGCTGCACGACGCTGTGGCTGACGCTGCCGATCAGCAGTTCCGACATCAGGCCGATGCCCCGGCTGCCCATGACGATCAGGTCGGCGTGCTGCTCCTCGGCCGTTTTGCAAATGACGGAAGCGGGGTCTCCGGTTTTGGTGTACGTTTCGAAACCGATCCCCTGCTTGGAGAGGGATGCCGTGGCCGGAGCCAATACTTTTTCTCCTTCTTCCCGGATGTGCTCCTCCAAATCGATGCCTACAGGCGGCTCGTTGATGGAGATGGAGGGATTCACATGAAGAAGCGCCAGTTCCGGCACGTTTTTCAAGCTTTGCATGAGCCGTACGGCCGTATCCAGCGCGCGGCGGGCATGCTCGGAACCGTCAAGCGGCACGAGAATTCGATTATACATGAAGAGGACCTCCTTTTAATGGCCTTCCGCCCGGTCAACATGCTTCAGATGACGGCGGCTGGCAAGTAAAACGATGACACCAATAAATACCATCAATCCGCCAAAATAAAACGGCGTTTCGGCATGGTACCATTCCGAAAGCTTGCCGGCGAGCCAAGGAGAAACGGCGCCCCCAAGGAAACGGACGAAGCTGTATGCCGCGGAAGCGACGGAACGTTCCACCGGTGCGGCCTGCATGACGGCCGTCGTGATCAGCGTGTTGTTGATGCCGAGGAAAATGCCGGCCACGATGACGCAGACGATGACGGTTTTCGGCGAGTGGTTGTACGTGCCGATCCCCATGATGACGAGGACGATCGTAAACAGCGTAAGCACCGTGCAAATCGATTTCACGACGCTAAACCGTTTTTGCAGCTTCGGAGCGACAAATACGGACGTGAAGGCAAGCAGGATGCCCCATCCGAAGAAGACGTAACCGAGACCGTGCTCATCCAGTTCCATGACGTACGGAGAGTAGGCCATCAGCGTGAAAAAGCCGAAGTTGTACAGGAATGCGGTGATTCCGAGCGTCAGCAGGGCCGGATAGGACAGCGCTTTGAACGGGTCGGCCAGGGTGCTGGCTTTTTTCGGCTTCGGAATGGACGGAAGCATAAAGATGATGAAGATGAAAGCAAGAAGCATAAGGACCGCAACGCCGAAAAACGGTCCGCGCCAGCTGATGGAGCCGAGCTCCCCGCCAAGCAGCGGTCCGACCGAAATGCCGAGGCCAAGCGCGGCTTCGTACAGGATGATCGCTTTAGCCGTGCCGGACGTGGACAGGCCGACGATGGCGGACAAGGCGGTAGCGATAAACAGGGCGTTGCCCAGTCCCCAGCCTCCGCGGAAGCCGACGATTTGGCCGATCGTGTCCGAGAATCCCCCAAGCGCGGAGAAGATGATGATGAGCAAAATGCCGGTAAGCAATGTTTTTTTGATGCCGATCCGGCTGGAAATGACGCCGGTAATGAGCATGGCTACCCCGGTCACCAGGTTGTAGCTGGTAAACAGGAGGGACACCTGGCTTTTGCTGGCATGCAGCTGCGCGGCGATCGCAGGCAAAATCGGGTCGACGAGTCCGAGACCCATAAAAGAGATGACGCAGGCAAAGGCGATCGCCCATACCGCTTTGGGCTGGGAAAGCAGCCCGGCTTTCCTCTGTTCAAGTTCCAGAGGTTCGGTTGCGTTAGACTTCATGGAATACATTACCTCACTTTTTTTGTAAATGATTTTTCATTTTTCAGAAGTGCGCATCACAAGAAAACGGGGCTCCAAGGCTTTGCCGAGAAAAAAGGACCCCATTGCTCTGGTTCGGGCGCTTCGGTCCGTTTCCCCCCATCGAATGCGTGACCGAAAGCGCCGAGACGGTCCTTCGTCCGTTCCGCCCGGTCTGCATCGCCTTCATTTTTACGATTTTATGGCAAATCCATTCGAGTTGCTTGTCGAGCGATTGCCGCATGTGCGGGAAGCATGCCCGCGCTTATAAATCCGGCGACATCCATCATTTTAATCCTATATAACGTTAACGTCAACGTTAACTTTTGAGCGAACGCCATTTGTGCGTGCCGTTTTTCTCCGGAGCTATTTGTTCGAAGCCGTAGTTAATATGCCCAAACGAAAACAGCTCTATAAGCCGGAAGGATTGCCGGATCATAGAGCTGTTTGCCAAGGGTTGGCTTGGTAAACGCCGTATTTTGGTTAGGATTCGTTTAAAACGCAGTCCGCAAACAGGATGAATTTCGGGATGCGGAAAAAAAGCTCGGCCCGGTCCTGAAAGCTTGGGGATGGCAAGGTTCCTTGGTGCAGCCATTTGCGAAACGTGCCGGGGTGGATGTCCATCCATTCGCTGACGTCGCTGACCGAAAGGTCATGGACCATGCAAAGCCCCGTTAAAATTTTGTTGTCGACAGGCGAACGGGTTAACGTTCTCCGCATGAATCTGGACGGCGAAGGCTGACATATGATCGGGCTGCTCGAAGTTACGGAGCGGTTAAACAGGATATGGTGGGGATACCCGAGAAACTGGCACACTTTGTCCAGATTTTTTTTGCCGGGGATCCGTCCTTCATACACCCAGGCACTGACGCTTCGGGAGGAGACGCCGAGCTCCTCGGCAAGCTGCGACAGCTTGATGTCGTTGACCATCAGCACCGCCAGCAACACCCGGTTGCGGATCTGGCAGCGGGAA
>Ga0180220_1000777_pt1 | contig 28972 bp, 26 predicted proteins | sample eDN5th37CBELigBY_FD_151335 | JGI IMG/M metagenome (GOLD analysis project Ga0180220, IMG submission 151335) | Enriched backyard soil microbial communities from Emeryville, California, USA - eDNA 5th pass 37_C BE-Lig BY (version 2) (version 2) | ecosystem: Environmental > Terrestrial > Soil >... | reverse complement strand
AGGCCGTAGTCGGCGACGCCGAAGATTGGCGCCTCGGCATCCTTGTTGATGGCGACGATGACCTTGGAATCCTTCATGCCGGCCAGATGCTGGATGGCGCCGGAGATGCCTACGGCCACATACAGCTGCGGCGCCACGATCTTGCCTGTCTGGCCCACCTGCCAGTCGTTGGGCGCGTAGCCGGCGTCCACCGCCGCGCGCGATGCGCCCAGCGCTGCGCCCAGCTTGTCGGCCAGGGGATCGAGAATCTTGAAATTCTCGGCGCTGCCCAGGCCGCGACCGCCGGATACGACCACCGAAGCGCCCGCCAGTTCAGGCCGGTCGCTCTTGGCGACTTCGCGCCCGACGAAGGAAGACAGGCCCGAGTCGGCCACCGCTTCCACGGATTCGACCGCGGCGCTGCCGCCTTCGGCCGCGACGCCGTCGAAGGCCGTGGTGCGCACGGTGATGACTTTGACGGCGTCGGCCGATTGCACCGTGGCGATGGCGTTGCCGGCGTAGATGGGACGGGTGAAGGTGTCGGGCGATTCGACGGAGACAATGTCCGAGATCTGGGCCACGTCCAGCTTGGCCGCCACACGCGGCGCCACATTCTTGCCCGCGGCGGTGGCGGCGAACAGAATATGGCTGTAGCCGCCGGCGACGGCCAGCACTTGCGCGGCGACGTTTTCGGCCAGCCCGTTGGCCAGCGAGGGCCCATCGGCCAGCAGCACTTTGGCCACGCCGGCGGCCCGCGCCGCCTGGTCGGCCGCCGCCTGCGCGCCGCTGCCCGCCACCAGCACGTGGACATCGCCGCCCAGCTTGGCCGCCGCGGCGACCGTGTTCAGCGTGGCGCCCTTCAGGCCGGCATTATCGTGTTCAGCAATTACCAATATCGTCATTTAAACCACCTTCGCTTCATTCTTGAGTTTGTCCACCAGGGTCGCCACGTCGGGCACAATAATGCCGGCGGAGCGGGCCGGCGGCTCGGCCACTTTCAGGGTCTTGAGCCTGGGCGTGACATCCACGCCGAGTTCTTCCGGCGTCAGGACATCCAGCGTTTTCTTCTTGGCCTTCATGATGTTGGGCAAGGTGACGTAGCGCGGCTCGTTCAGGCGCAGGTCGGTGGTGATAATGGCGGGCAGCTTCAAAGACAGGGTTTCCAGACCGCCATCGACTTCGCGGGTGACGGAGACGGTATCGCCCGCTACTTCCACTTTGCTGGCGAAGGTGGCTTGAGGCCAGTCCAGCAAGGCGGCCAGCATCTGCCCGGTCTGGTTGGCGTCATCGTCGATGGCCTGCTTGCCCAGGATGACCAGCTGAGGCTGCTCTTTGTCGACCAGCGCCTTCAGCAGCTTGGCGACGGCCAGCGGCTGCAGCTCGGCGTCGGTCTGCACCAGGGCCGCGCGGTCCGCGCCGATGGCCATGGCGGTGCGCAGGGTTTCCTGGCATTGCGTCACGCCGCAGGACACGGCGATCACTTCGGTTGCAACCCCTTTTTCCTTCAGGCGCGTCGCTTCCTCGACCGCGATTTCGTCAAAGGGATTCATGGACATTTTCACATTGGCGATATCCACGCCGCTTTGATCGGACTTCACGCGGACCTTGACGTTATAGTCAACGACACGCTTGACCGGTACTAACACCTTCATCGAGCTTTCTCCAGATAGAGCTTAAAAAATCGTAATCAGTAACTATAAACTTTTTTATTCTACAACTTTGCGAGCGCCTTGATATGCGCGGCGGCGCTGCGGCCCAGCGCCGAGAGATCGTAACCGCCTTCGAGGAAACTGGCGATGCGGCCGCCAGCCGTCTCGTCGGCAAGCTCCACGAGCTGCTCGGTGATCCAGGCGTAATCGGCTTCCGTCATGTCGAGCTGGGCCATGTCGTCTTCCCGGTGGGCATCGAAGCCGGCGGAAACAAAAATGAATTCAGGGCGGAATCTGCGCAGGCGCGGCAGCCACTGCTCGCCGGCCAGCATGCGCAAGGCATCGCCCTTCGTGTAGGGATCGACGGGTATGTTGAGCATGTTCCGCGGGGGCGGATCGCAGCGGGTGCCCGGAAAGAGCGGGTGTTGATAGAAGCTGCACATCAGCACGCGCTCGTCGCCCGCGAACATTTCTTCAGTGCCATTGCCGTGGTGGACGTCGAAGTCCACGATGGCCACGCGATTCAGGCCGTATCGTTCCATAGCGTAGCTGGCGGCCACGGCGATATTGTTGATGAAACAAAAACCCATCGCCTGACTGGGGCGCGCATGGTGCCCCGGCGGCCGGACGGCGCAAAAGGCGCTGCGATAATCGCCGCGCATGATGGCATCGACCGCCGTGATGCCGGCCCCTGCCGCCGCCCATGCGGCTTCCAGCGTGTGGGGGTTCATGATGGTGTCGGGGTCGATCTGGAAATAACCGCTGGACGGCGAATGCGCATCCAGGTAAGACAGGTATTCCGCGTCATGCACGCGTAAGAGGTCGGCACGGGTGGCGGCGCGCGCCTGCATGTGGCCGATGAGATTCATCAGGCCGCTGGCCAGCAAGCGGTCGTTGATGGCGTCCAGCCGCGCGGGGCATTCCGGGTGCCAGCGTCCCATTTCATGCAGCTTGCACGAGGGATGAGTAATATATACGGTCTCCATAAGGATGATTATGTTCAAACCAGTCCGCATATTGCAAGTCGGCCTCTTGTCCCTGTTTTTGAGCGGCTGCGCCGCCACGCAAACGCCCGCTCCGCTTTCCGCCGCATCCTCCGCGCAAGCCGTTGCGGCAGGCGGCCCTGCGGCGGGTAATCCCACCGCTGTCGGCGAGGGGCCCGCATTGCAGGTCCCGCAAGAGCCCGCTTCCATCAAGGCGGGCGCATCCACCCCGGGCGATAGCCCCTTCGTGCTGCCCGGCGGCGCCCTCGCGCCCGATATCCAGGCTTATGCGCGCGAAGTGTCCCAAAGCCGCGGCGTACCGCTGGGGCGCGTCGAAACCCTCTTGAAAAGCGCCCGCTACGACGCGGCGGCCGCGCGCCTGATGGCGCCTTCAGCGACCCGCATCCGGCGCAGCTGGGTCACGTATCGCAACCGTTTCGTTGAACCCATACGCATCAAGGCGGGCCTGCAGTTCTGGGCCCAGAACAAGAAAGCCCTGGACCAGGCAAGCCGCGACTACGGCGTGCCGCCATCGATCATCGTCGCCATTATCGGTGTGGAAACCATCTACGGGCGCAACACCGGCAACTTCCGCGTACTGGATGCGCTGGCCACTTTGGGCTTCCGCTATCCGGACAGCAGCCGTCCGGAACGCAGCCAGATGTTCCGCGACCAGTTGGCGGACCTGATTCAACTGGATCATGAAAAGAAACTCAATGCGCTGGAAGCCACGGGTTCTTTCGCAGGCGCCATGGGCCTGCCGCAATTCATGCCGGGCAGCTTGATGCGCTATGCCGCCGATGGCGATCGCGACGGCCGCATCGATCTGGAATACAGCGCGGATGACGCCATCGCCTCCGTGGCGCGTTTTCTGAGGCTGCATGGCTGGGTGCCGGGGCTGCCCGTATTCGCGCCCGCCACCCTGCCGCAGAACCCTGAAACGCTGGTGGCGGGCGGTCTGTACCCCACCCGTGACTGGCCGCAACTGCAGGCCCTTGGAGCCCAAGTACGCAGCTCCGCCGCCGGCGCACACCGGCAGGATGCCGCCGCCGACCCTGCCTGGCAGCAATACAAGCTGGGTGTCGTCAACTTGCCGGACGAACCGCGCAACACGGTTGAATACCGCTTGGGCACGCCGAATTTCTTTGCCATTACGCACTACAACCGCAGCTACTTCTATGCCGCTTCGGTGGCCGACTTGGCCCAGGCGCTGGCCGGCGGCATGGGCTACGGCTGGCCGAACTGACGCCTAATTGAAGACGCCGGTGGACAAGTAGCGGTCGCCGCGGTCGCAGACGATGAAAACGATGGTGGCGTTTTCCACGCGTTCCGCAACGCGCATGGCGGCCACCAGCGCGCCGGCGGAAGAAATGCCGCCGAATATGCCTTCCTCGGCGGCCAGGCGGCGCGCCATGTCCTCGGCCTCGGCTTGCGAAATCAACTCGAAGCTGTCGACCTGGCTGGGCTGGTAGATTTTCGGCTGATAGGCTTCGGGCCACTTCCGTATGCCCGGTATCTGCGAGCCCTCGGCCGGCTGGGCCCCGACGATCTGGATGTTCCGGTTCTTTGAACGCAGGTACTGGCTTACGCCCATGATGGTGCCGGTGGTGCCCATGGCGCTGACGAAATGGGTGATTTCGCCATCGGTTTGTTCCCAGAGTTCCGGGCCGGTGGTTTCCATGTGGGCCAAGGGATTGTCGGGATTGGCGAATTGGTCCAGGACTTTGCCTTTGCCCTCGGCCTGCATTTTGTCCGCCAGGTCGCGCGCGTATTCCATGCCGCCCTGGTTGGCCGGCGTAAGAATGAGCTGGGCGCCATAGGCCGTCATGGAAGCGCGCCTTTCGGTGGAAAGATTGTCGGGCATGATGAGTATCATCTTGTAGCCCCGCACCGCCGCCGCCATGGCCAGCGCGATCCCCGTGTTGCCGCTGGTGGCTTCGATCAGGGTATCGCCCGGCTTGATGTCGCCGCGCGCTTCGGCGCGGCGTATCATGGAGCTCGCCGCGCGATCCTTCACGGAACCCGCGGGGTTATTGCCTTCCAGCTTAGCCAGAACGACATTGCCGCGAGGCGCGCCGGCCTGGCCCGGTATGCGTTGCAGACGCACCAGCGGAGTGGCGCCTATGGTGTCTTCGATAGTCAGGTAATTTTTCATGCCGAAAATCATACACCCTTCCCAGGCGGGGCGCATTTCCATCCCGCCGGCATGAAGCGCCCGCCCCGCCGGGATTCTTCCCGCCCCCGCGTTACCGGCCCTTCTGCCCCGCCCCTGGCGGACCGCCGGGGGGTTGTGGCGTGCGCGCCCGCGCGGGGGTTGCCGCCGCGGCGGCGGCCGGGGCGCTTGCCCCTATGGTCAAGCCCGACGCCTGCAAGGCCGCGGCCTTCTTGGGCCCTATGCCTTTGACGCGGTCGGACAAGTCCGAGAATGATTCGTAGCGCCCGCTGCGGTCGCGTTCTTCCACGATGATCTGCGCCGTTTTAGGGCCTATGCCCCGCACTTCGCGCAATTGTTCCTGCGTGGCGGCATTGACATCCAGGGCGAAGGCCGGCGTTGGCAAGGCCGCGCCGGCCAGCACGCCCAAGGCGATGCCCAGCCATGCGGAGCGCCCCGCCGCGCGCCCTCTGGGGCGCCCTGGAGCGGCGGCTGAGTATCGGGCGCAAGGCCCATCGGCCAGTGGCTGGGCCACGGTGGAGTGTGTAAACGGGTTCATAGGCAGCCTCCGAAAATGAAGAAAAGGAAAGCGGCTGCCGCCGTATGGCGGCGAGGCCCGCTCCCTGACTGCAATGATCCCGCCCGCGCCGGCCTGGCGACAGCCGCGCCGCCGGCCGATATCCATGCGTAAAGCTACGCTGGAGCTATATGCGCCCCAAAGTCAGCAAGTCCCGGACGTATTGCGAAACGCCGGTCTGCACGTCGCGCATGGGCTTGTCATAGCCCGCGGCCCGCAATTGGGTCAGGTCCGCCTGGGTGTGGCTTTGATAGCGGCCCTTCAGGTCGTCCGGAAAGTCAATGTAGCGGATCAGCTTCTGCTCGACCAGCTCTTTGAGCGGCAAGGCCGGCTGGTTGTCGTGCGCCCGCAGGGCATTCACCACCGCACGGGCGACATCGTTGAAAGGCTGCGCGCGGCCGGTGCCGCAATTGAAGATGCCTGATTTTTCAGGATGGTCCAGAAAGAACAGATTGACGTCGACGACATCGTCCACATGGATGAAATCACGCAATTGCCCCCCGTCCTCGTAGCCGTCCCAACCGCCGAACAGCCGCACGTGGCCTTCGCTGCGGAACTGGTTCATGTTGTGGAAGGCGACGGAAGCCATGCGGGCCTTGTGCTGTTCGTTCGGGCCATAGACATTGAAATAGCGCAGGCCCGCCACGGGCGCGGCCAAGCCGGGCAAATGGCGGCGCAGCACCTGGTCGAACAGATACTTGGAATAGCCATAGACATTCAGCGGCGATTCGTACAAGGGGTCTTCGGCGTACACCGGCCCCGCGCCATAGACGGCGGCGGAGGACGCATAGATGAAGGGTATCTTCGCCTGCTGGCAGAACTGAAAAAGCTCCAGCGTGACGCGGTAGTTGTTGTCCAGCATGTAGCGGCCGTCGCGCTCGGTGGTGTCCGAGCAGGCGCCCTGATGGAAGACGGCCTCGATATTGTCGAACCGGCCCTGCGCCACGCGCTGCCGGAATTCATCCTTGTGCAGGTAGTCGGCGATCTTGCCGTCCACCAGGTTCACGAATTTATCGCCCTGGGTCAGGTCGTCCACCACCAGTATGTCCGTGCAGCCGCGCCTGTTCAGGCCCAGCACCAGATTGCTGCCGATGAAGCCCGCGCCTCCGGTCACTACGATCATGTCAATTCTCCAGGGGTTACAGTAGAGGTGCCGAGCTTGCCGACCACGACACCGCCGGCGCGATTGGCCCACATCATGGCCTCGCCCCAGTCCAGCCCCGCCGCGCGAGTCACCGCCAAGGCCGCCAGCACCGTATCGCCGGCGCCCGATACGTCGAACACCTCTTGCGCGTGCGCATGGATATGCTGGCGCCCGGCTTGCGAGAACAAGGTCATGCCTTGCTCGGACCGGGTGACCAGCAAGGCTTCCAGATCCAGTTCCTGCCGCAATGCCTGGGCCCGCTTTTCGAGGTCGGCTTCATCGCGCCAGCGGCCGACGGCATCCTGCATTTCCAGGCGGTTGGGCGTGATGATGGTCGCGCCGCGATAGCGTTTATAAGCATGCCCCTTCGGGTCCACCAGCACCGGCACCCCCGCCTCGCGCGCGGCGGCGATCAGGGCTTCGACATGCGCCAGCGTGCCTTTGGCATAGTCGGACAACACCAGCATATCGTGCCCCGCAAGCAGTTCGCGGGCCCGGTCCTGAAGCTGATCCAGGCACGGCGCGCCCGGGCCTTCCTCGAAATCCACCCGCAAGAGCTGCTGCTGGCGTCCGAGGACGCGCATTTTCAGGGTCGTGGGCGCTTGCGCGTCTTTTATCAAAAAAGCGTCGATGCCCGCTTCCCGGGCGAGATTCTCCACCGTGGCGCCCGCCTCGTCGGCGCCCACTACGCCCAGCAGGCTGGCCCGCGCGCCCAGCGCCGCAATATTGCGCGCCACGTTGGCGGCGCCGCCCAGGCGGTCCTCGCAACGCGCGACGCGCACCACGGGCACGGGCGCCTCGGGCGAGATGCGCTCCACTTCGCCGAACCAATAGCGATCCAGCATGATGTCGCCCACCACCAGCACTTTCGCACGGCTGACCGCCGCCGTGGGGAATGCCATCATCTTATTTCCTCCAGACGGCGGGGTTCGTAGGTTTCCCAGGAATTGCAGCCCGGGCACTGCCAATAGAAATGGCGCGCCTCGAAGCCGCAAACCTTGCAGGCGTAACGGTCGAGGCGCTGGGTATGTTTGTGTATCAGGCTGCGCAGCAGGCTGAGGTCCGCGCCGGCGACGATGTCCGCCGCCACGGCAGCGGTGGCCGGCGCCGGCTGCTGCGTTCCGGCGGCCTGTACCGGCCGCGCGCCGGCGGGCGCCGCGGCGTTCCCCTGGGTGGCCAGCTCCGCTTCCAGCAAGCGGTCCAGCCCCAGCAAGGATGGATGGGCGCGCAAGGCCTCGCGGGCGAACGCCCAGGCGGGCTGATGCCCCTGCTGGGCGCGCAGTTCGCGGAAGACCACATTGAAGGTGTCCAGCGACGGGTGGCGCAGGTAATGCGCTTTCAAGATGGCCAGGCCTTCGGCCTGCTGGCCGACGCGGCGATAGCTGTCCAGCAGGTCGGCGGCGATCAGGCCGGCATACTCGGGCGCGGAAGCCAGCACAGAGGCCAAATAGGCGCGTTCGCGTTCAGGGTTGCTGTCCAGCCTGGCAAGATGCGCGCGCAGCATTGCTATGCGCGCTTCGGACGCCTGGCCTTTTTGCTGTCCGCGCAAAGCGGCGGCGGCGTGATCGGCTGCATCCAGCGCTTCGCCGGCCGCGGCCAGATCGGGCGGGTTCCGGCTCATGGCGGCGACGGCGCGCTCGCACTGATAATGCACGAGCTGAGGCACCGGTTCATCCACCAGGGCGCGCAATCGCTTGACGGCTTCGATGGCGCGCGGCCAATCGTGTTCCGACTCGTAGATGCGGATCAGCGCGCGCACCGCCGGTACCGCGAAGCGCGTATCCAGCACCTGCTCGAAGGCCTGCTCGGCGCGATCCAGCATGCCGGCCTTGAGGAAGTCCTGGGCAAGTTCGTGCTGGGCGCTTTCGCGATCGGTTTGCGGCAAGTCGGAGCGCGACAGCAGGCTTTGGTGCACGCGTATGGCGCGTTCCATTTCGCCCCGGCGCCGGAACAGGCTGCCCAGCGCGAAGTGCAGCTCGGTCGTCTCCGGGTCCAGCTTGGCCACTTCGACAAAGGCGTCGATGGCGCGATCCGGCTCTTCATTGAGCAGGAAATTCAGGCCCTTGAAATAGGAATTCGGCAAAGAGCGGGTTTCCGACAGCATCTGCCGGATATCCACGCGCGCCGCTATCCAGCCCAAGGCGAACAGCAAGGGCACAAAAATCAACCACCACGGTTCAAAATCCACTGTATCCCGCCTCGTCGCGTTACAGGGGAGCCATGGGGGCTATGGTTTCGACCGCCGCGTTCTCCGGGGGAATATTGGTCTGGCGGGATTTTTCCTCCAGCCTGGCCAATTCCTTGCGCAGCCTCGCGGCCTCGCGGCGGCGGCGCAAAATGGACGGCGCCGCAATCAGCAGCCCCAGCAGCACACCCAGCACGAACACGGACAGCATCACCACGATAAGAGGTACGCCGGTTACGACATGGTCGGCGAAAAAGCGGACATCCACAGGCCCGGTATTTTTCAACGCGAACATCAGGACGACGACAAAAACCACCAGCCGCAAAATCCAAACCAGGTAACGCATGGGAAGCTCCAATTAGACTGCAACCGGGTAATTGTAAGGGGAATCGGGTGGCGATTTCTTACCCGCGCCTGACGGAACGTTACGCTGGTGGCGACAGCAGCATGGCCGCCGCGGCGTCGGCTCAGGAAAGCGCCTCGATGCCCTTGCGCCGAATGACATTCAACAGCGCCAGGGCTGGGCCCTTGGCCTGTGTCGCGCCGCGCTCGAGCTGCGACACGTAGCCGGCCGTCATGTTGAGATAGCGAGCCAGCGCCGCCTGGCTCAGGTGAGCTTGCTCGCGTATTTCGCGCACCTGCGCGGCGGTAATGGGTGCGGCAGTCGGCAATGCTGCCGACCCAAGATGGCGCGCCGTAATCTTTTGGTGCGTCGCTTCGTCCATGATTCCCAATCGGCGCTGCGCATCGGCCATTTCCATCAGCTCGCCGGCAAGTCGGCTACGTTTGGTCGCCGTCATATTCAATCTCCTGCAAATCGCCATCGCTTAATGCCTGTCGAACGACCGCCTCGGATGCTGCAAGCCAGTTGGCTCCGATGCAGCGCAGCGTCTGCAATTCATCGTCGCTGATATTATTCCGATCGTTCTTGGCAAATCCGTATAAAAATACTGCCCGGTCGGCTTCGCGGTAAGCCACAATCATGCGAAAACCACCGGATCGGCCTTGTCCTTGGCGCGCTATGCGTTGCTTGATGAGGCCGCCGCCCAGGTCGGCATCGATGGAACCACATCCAGCCCGCTTAATAGCCGTTCTCAGGCTGGCGTCGGTGATCTGCTCGCGGTAGGTGAATCGCTTTACCCCCCTGGTTTTGAATATATGCACGACGCCTTCCTATGGCATGTAAAACTATAGCACATGAAAATATAGAAAGAGAAGGCCGCTGATGCTGGGCCGGCCGAGCGCTATTACACCGCAGCCAAGGCTGCAGATACATTGGACGGGATGGAAAGGTCACTGCTGTTGTGGCGCGGCGCGATGCTGGAAGATCGAGAAATAAAAACCCCCGCTGTCCGAAAACAGAGGGGGTTTGAAGGCGGCGCCTTGTGGGAGGCGCTTAGCCGTGCATGATGCGGGTATCGAACTGGCCTAAGGTGAACCCGGATTCGCCCTCGCCGGCGGCTTTGACTTCTTCTTCGTAGGCGGCGTCCACGCGTTCGCGCAATTCCTTGCCCGGCTTGAAGTGCGGCACCTGCTTCCCAGGCACCATGACTTTCTCGCCCGACTTGGGGTTGCGCCCAATGCGGGGGGAGCGCTCCGACAGCGAAAAGCTGCCGAAGCCGCGGATCTCGATGCGCTGCCCGCTGGCCAGGGCCTGCGTCATGGCATCGAGCACTGTCTTGACAGCGTAATCCGTATCGCGAGCTGCCAGTTGCGGGTAGCGACTGGCAAGTATCGCTATCAGTTCAGACTTGGTCACGCCGATTAACCGTCGTCGCGCGCCTGATCCAGCTTGGCTTTCAACAAGGCGCCCAGGTTGGTGGTGCCCGACGAAGCGCTGGCTTCCGACATGCGTTGAATGGTATCGGCGGTCTCGGCATTATCGCGGGCCTTGATCGACAACTGGATCGAACGCGTCTTGCGGTCGATGTTGATGATCATGGCTTCGATGTTCTCGCCGGAGTTCAGCACGGTGGTGGCATCTTCGACACGACCGGCGGAGATTTCCGAAGCGCGCAGATAGCCTTCGACATCGACCGACAGCGTAACGACGGCGCCCTTGGCTTCCACCGACTTGATGACGCCCGGAACGACCGCGCCCTTGTCGTAGGTGGCCACGAAGTTGTTGAACGGATCGCCTTCCAGCTGCTTGATGCCCAGCGAGATGCGTTCCTTGTCGGTGTCGATGCCCAGAACGACGGCGTCGATCTCGTCGCCCTTCTTGAAGTTGCGCACGGCTTCTTCGCCGGATTCTGTCCAGGACAGATCGGACAAGTGGACCAGGCCATCGATGCCGCCGGGCAAGCCCACGAACACGCCGAAGTCGGTGATGGACTTGATGGCGCCGCGGACCTTGTCGCCACGCTTGAAGTTGATGGAGAACTCTTCCCACGGATTGGGACGGCACTGCTTCATGCCCAGCGAAATGCGGCGGCGGTCTTCGTCGATTTCGAGAACCATGACTTCGACTTCCTCGCCCAGGGTGACTACCTTGCGCGGGTCGACGTTCTTGTTGGTCCAGTCCATTTCGGAAACGTGCACCAGGCCTTCGATGCCGGCTTCCACTTCCACGAACGCGCCGTAGTCGGTCAGGTTGGTGACCTTGCCGAACAGGCGGGTGCCTTGCGGATAGCGGCGCGCCAGGCCGACCCACGGGTCTTCGCCCAGCTGCTTGACGCCCAGCGACACGCGGCTCTTTTCCTGGTCGAACTTCAGCACCTTGGCTTCGACTTCCTGACCCACCTGGAGCACTTCGGAAGGATGGCGGACGCGGCGCCAGGCCATGTCGGTGATGTGCAGCAGGCCGTCTATACCGCCCAGGTCGATGAACGCACCGTAGTCGGTGATGTTCTTGACCACGCCCTTGACCACAGCGCCTTCGCTGAGGGTCTCGAGCAGTTTCTGGCGCTCTTCGCCCATGCTGGCCTCGAGCACGGCGCGGCGCGACAACACGACGTTGTTGCGCTTGCGATCGAGCTTGATGACCTTGAATTCCATGGTCTTGCCCTCGTAGGGCGTGGTGTCCTTGACGGGACGCAGGTCGACCAGCGAACCGGGCAGGAAAGCGCGGATGCCATTGGTCATGACGGTCAGGCCGCCCTTCACCTTGCCGGTGATGGTGCCGGTGACCATTTCACCCGACTCGAGCGCTTGCTCCAGCTGCAGCCATGCCGACAAGCGCTTGGCGCGATCGCGCGACAGGATGGTGTCGCCATAGCCGTTTTCCAGCGAATCGATGGCGACCGACACGAAATCACCGGCCTCGACTTCGAGTTCGCCCTGATCGTTCAGGAATTCTTCAAGGGGGATCAACGCCTCGGACTTGAGGCCCGCATTGACGACGACAAAATTGTGATCGATGCGGACGACTTCGGCGGAAATGACCTCACCGGACTTCATGTCGCGGTTTTTAATGCTTTCGGCAAACAGGTCGGCAAAACTTTCGCCGCCGGTGGCGGCTTGGGTTGCAATGGTGGACATTAAGTTGTATCCATAAGCCAAAATGGCTGTTAAGAACACACCAAGGCGGCGCGGCCCCCTCAGTGGAGTAAAAAATAAATTCCCGGCTGGTGGCGGCTGCTATGCCCGCGGCACGGGCGACCCGCTCGCCTGGAACCCCAATTTCGACCAATGGTCGAGTACTACCTTGACCGTTTCGTCTATGCTCAAATTCGACGAATCGACCATGATGGCGTCCGCCGCCGCAACGAGCGGCGCATTCGCCCTTTTGCGATCGCGCTCATCGCGCGCGCGCATGTCTTCCAACAGGGCGGATAGATTAGCAGAAAACCCCTTTTCCTTCAACTGCTTACACCGTCTCTGCGCTCTGGCGTCCACATTGGCCTCCAGAAATATTTTCAGATCGGCGTCCGGGAACACGACGGTGCCCATATCCCTGCCGTCCGCCACCAGCCCGGGCGGCAGGCGGAACGCGCGCTGGCGTTCCAGCAACGCCTGGCGCACCGGCCCATAGGCCGCCACCCGCGATGCCAGCTCGCCGATGCTTTCCTGGCGGATCAGGGTGGCCACATCCTGGCCGTCCAGCAATACCCGCCGCCCCTGGAAAGCCACATCCAGATCGCGCGCGGACCGGGCCACCGCCAGTTCGTCCGCCGGGTCCACCCCCTGTTGCTGCACCGCCAGCGCGGTCAGCCGGTACAGGGCGCCGCTGTCCAGCGCGGACCAGCCCAGCGCTTCGGCCACGCGATGCGCTATGGTGCCCTTGCCCGAAGCGGTCGGGCCGTCTATCGTGATGACAGGTATGCGCTCCGCCGATGACAAGCTCATGCGTGCACCAATTCGCTAAAGACCGAGAAATACCCCGGAAAGGTCTTGCTGACGCAATCCGGGTCCAGAATCGTGACAGGGACCGGCCCGAACGCCGCCAGCGAAAAGCACATGGCCATGCGGTGGTCGTCATAGGTGGCGATTTCCGCCGGCCGCCATTGCGCGGGCTCAATGGGATGCACGGTCAGCCAGTCCGGCCCCGATTCCACCCGCGCGCCCAGTTTTTCCAGTTCCGTATGCATGGCGTGGATGCGATCCGTTTCCTTCACGCGCCAGCTGCCGATATTGCGCAGCGTGCAGGGGCCATCCGCGTACAAGGCCATGGCGGCCGCCGTCATGGCGGCATCGGGGATCAGGTTGAAATCTTTATCGAAGGCCTTCAGCTTTTCGCCCCGCGCGACCTCGATTCCGCTGACTTCCACTGAATCCGCATGGCGGACGACCGTGGCGCCCATGTCCTGGACTACATCGGCGAATGCCATATCGCCCTGTATGCTGTCGGCGCCGGCGCCCTGAATCCGGATCGGGCCGCCGCCCAGGGCGCCCAGCGCCATGAAGTAGGAAGCCGTCGATGCGTCGCCCTCTATGGCGAAGCGCCCTGGAGAAGCATAGCGGGCGCCCGCCGAAACGGTAAAGCGCTGCCAGTCCTGTCTTTGCACCTGAACGCCGAACTGCGCCATCAGCTTCAGCGTGATCAATATATAGGGGCGGGAAATCAGTTCGCCCTCCACTTCGATGACGATATCGCGTCCCGCTTGCCCCGCCATGACGGGCGCGGCCATCAGCAATGCGGTCAGGAACTGGCTTGAGACCGCGCCCTTGACCTTGAGGGGACCTTGCGGGCGCATGCCGCTTCCGCCTATGGCCAGCGGCGGATAGCCCGGCTCGCCCAGGTAGCGGATGTCGCCGCCGGCGGCGAGCAGCGCATCGACCAGATCGCCTATCGGGCGCTCGTGCATGCGGGCCACGCCCCGCAGGCGGTAATCGCCGCCCATGGCCGCCAGGGCCGCCGTCAGCGGCCGGAAGGCGGTGCCCGCATTGCCCAGGAACAAATCGGCGCTGCGGACGCTGAAGGGGCAGTCGCCATGCACGGCGACGCGGCCCGGCCCCGGTTCATCGATGCGCAGGCCCAGTTGTCTGAGGGCGGCCAGCATGACGCGCGTATCGTCCGAGTCCAGCAGGCCGGCAAGTTCGGTCGTGCCTTGCGCCAGCGCCGCCAGCAGCAAGGCGCGATTCGAGATGCTTTTGGAGCCCGGCAGTTCGACGCGGCCCGCCGCCGTGCTGACCGGCTCCAGACGCAAATAAGGTGTTCTGCTCATGACAGGCCGCTCCTGCTTCCCCAAAAGCGGCGCGCCAGCGCCGCGCGTTCCAGAAAGTTCTGCAGTTCGTCGCCATCGGCCGCCTGCAAGGCTTGCTCCGCCTGCAGCAGGGCCGCCTTCACTTCCCGCAGCTCGGCCAGGACGGCCGACCGGTTGCCGAGAAAGATGTCGCGCCACATTTCCGCCGAACCGGCCGAGATGCGCGTGAAATCCCTGAAGCCCGTACCCGCCAGCGCCATGCGCAGGTCGGAGTCGTGGGCGGTGGCGACCTGCCACATATACACCGACGACAGAAAATGCGGCACGTGGCTGACCGAGGCCAGCACGGTATCGTGCGTCTCGGGCTCCATGCTCATCACCCGTGCGCCGCAGCATTCCCAGGCCTTGGTGATCATGGCCTTGTGCGCCGCGCTGTTCTCGGCGAGCGGCGTCAAGACGACGTTGCAGCCCCGGTACAGGGCCGCATCGGCCGCTTCGGGGCCCGTCCGTTCCGTGCCCGCTATGGGGTGCCCCGGGACGAACTGGCCTATGCGGTCGCCCAGGGCTTCGCGCGCGGCCTGCACCACATTGGCCTTGGTGCTGCCCGCATCGGTCACCAATGTTTCAGGGCGCAGCAAGGGACGCAGGGTTTTCAACAGGGCGCCGGTCGCGCCGACGGGCGTGGACAGGAATATGAGATCCGCCTGCGCCGCGGCCTGCTCCAGGGTGGCGGCATCGTCGATGAGGCCCAGTTCGCGTGCGCGCGCGAGCGAGCTGGACCGGCGCCCCACCCCCAGGACCCGCCCCACCGCGCCGCGCTTGCGCAGGGCGGCGGCGAACGAGCCCCCTATCAAGCCCACGCCCACTACGGCAAGTACCGATATCAGCGCTGAGCCCTCTTGGACTTGGCCCAATGCCGCCCTATCGGCTTGGTCAGGATGGCCCGCCTTCGCTGTCATGGCGCCGCAAGGACTTCGGCCAGCGCTTCGATGAAACGGGCGTTCTCGGCCGGCAGGCCTATGGACACCCGCAGCCATTCGGGCAGGCCATCGCCCGCCACCGGCCGCACGATAACGCCGCGCTTGAGCAATTCCAGATTGACGCGCGCCGCATCGCCCACCCGGACCAGCAGGAAATTGCCATAGCCCGGCACGAACTCCAGATTCATGCGGGTGAAGTTTTCCGCCAGCATCTGCTTGCCGGCTTTGTTCAGTTCATAAGACTGCTGCAGGAAAGCGGCATCGTTCAGTACGGCGATCGCCGCGGCCTGCGCCATGCTGTTGACATTGAAGGGCTGGCGCACGCGATTGAGCAGGTCGGTCAGCCGCGGCTGCGCCATGGCGAACCCCACGCGCAGGCCGGCCAGGCCATAGGCTTTGGAAAAAGTGCGGGAAACGATCAGATTGGAATACTGCTCCACCCAGCGGGCGCTGTCGAAGCGCAGCTCGGGGTCCAGGTATTCGTTGTAGGCCTCATCCAGCAGCACGGTTACGCGATCGCCCCAGCGCTCATGCACGCGCTGCAGGAAAGCGGCCATTTCCGCGGCCGGAACAAAAGTGCCGGTGGGGTTGTTGGGGTTGGCGATGAATACCAGCCTGGTGTCATCCGCAATGGCGTTGAACATGGCATCCAGGTCGTGGCCGTAATTGCGTGCCGGCACCATGATGTGGCGCGCCCCGCGCGCCTGCGTCGCCAGCTTGTAGACGACGAAGGCGTGCTGGGAATAGACGCAGGACACGCCCGGCGCCAACAGCGCCAGGGAAGCCAGTTCCAGCAAATCGTTGGAGCCGTTGCCCAGCGTGATCCAATTGGAAGGCAGGCCATAGCGCGCCGACAGGCAGGCCTTCAGCTCGAAGCCGTTCGGGTCGGGATAACGTCCCAGCGAACTGGCCGCCTCGATCATGGCGAACTGCGCCGACTTGGGCAGACCCAGCGGGTTTTCGTTCGAGGCGAGCTTGACGATGCCGGCCGGATCCAGATTGAATTCGCGAGCCAGTTCTTCTATGGGCTTGCCCGCCTGGTAGGGGGCAATGGCCAGTACGTATTCAGGAGCCACCGACAGGACGGCGGCGCTGGTGTGTTCTTCGATAGTCATGACCAACCCATTGCTACTGCCGGGGGTAGGAGCCCAGCACTTTGAAAAAAGCCACCTGTTTCTTCAGTTCGGCCAGGGCCCGGGCCACGGCGGGCTCATTGCGGTGCCCGAGCAGGTCGACATAGAAATAGTATTCCCACTGGCCGGTGCGGGCCGGCCGCGACTCCAGCCGGGTCATCGACACGCCATTGGCCGCCAGCGGCGCCAGCATTTCGTAGACGGCGCCCGCCCGGTTGGGGACCGCCAGGATGATGCTGGTCTTGTCGCTGTCGGTGGGCAGGGTTTCGATGGTGCCTATCGCCAGGAAGCGCGTGCGGTTTTGCGGGTCGTCCTGGATGCCGGAGGCCACGACTTGCAGGCCCCAGGCCTGCGCCGCGGTCGATCCGGCGATGGCCGCCGCCGTCGGATCCTGCGAGGCGATGCGCGCCGCCTCGCCGTTGCTGGAAGCCGCATCCCGGGGAAGATCGGGGTGATGCTGCGTCAGCCAGCCCTGGCACTGCGCCAGCGCCTGGGGGTGGGCCATGACACGCGTAACGCCTTCCAGCGTCCCGGATTGCGTCATCAGATTGTGGTGTATCTTGATGGAGCGCTCGCCCAGTACCTTGAGCGGCGAATTGAGCAGCAGATCCAGCGTGCGGTTGACGGCGCCTTCGGTGGAGTTTTCCACCGGCACCATGCCCACGTCCGCCTGCCCGGCCTCCACGGCGCGAAAGACCTCGTCGAAGGAGTCGCAGCGCAGGCGGGTGATGGCGTGGCCGAAATGCTCCAGCGCGGCCTGTTCCGAGAACGAGCCCTGCGGCCCGAGATAGGCCACGGTCAGGACGCTTTCCAGCCCCCTACAGGTGGATATCACCTGTGTCCACACGGCGTCTATCGCCTGATCGGTGAACGGCCCCTTGTTGAGCGCCTGCAGGCGGCGGATCACCATGGCTTCGCGCTCCGGCTTGAGCACCGCCCCGTCTTCATCGAATTCGCGTTTGATCTCGCCGACCTCTTGAGCGGCCTTGGCGCGCTGGTTCAGCAGGTCGAGAATCTGCTCGTCCAGCGCATCGATGCGCTGGCGCAAAGGCAGCAAGCGGGTTTGCAAAGAATTATCCATGTTTGCGCTCAAAATCCTGCAGGTATGAAACCAGCGACTGCACCGCCTCCAGCGGCACCGCGTTATAAATGGAAGCGCGCATGCCGCCCACGCTTTTATGGCCCTTCAGTTGCAGCAGCCCCGCGGCCTCGGCCTGCGAGAGGAATTCGGCATTCAGGGATTCATCGCGCAAAAAGAAAGGGACATTCATGCGCGAACGCGCCGCCGCGTGGACGCGGTTGGCGTAGAAGCCGGAAGTATCGAGGTAGGAATACAGCAGTTGAGCCTTGGCCATATTGGCGGCCTGGATGCCCGCGACCCCGCCCTGGCGCTTCAGCCACTTGAAGACCAGGCCGGCGATGTAGATGGCGTACGTGGGCGGCGTATTGAACATCGAGCCCGCGGCCGCCACGTTGGCGTAATCGAAGGCCGACGGGCAGACAGGCAAGGCATGGCCGATCAGATCCTTGCGGACGATGACCACCGTGACGCCGGCCGGGCCGGCGTTCTTTTGGGCGCCCGCGTACACCATGCCGATCTTGCTGAAATCGATGGGGCGCGACAGGAAATGCGACGAGGCGTCCACCACCAGCTCGACGCCGGGCGCGCCCAGCGCCGCCATGTCGGGCCAATCGACGAATTCCACGCCGCCTATGGTTTCGTTGCTGCACAAATGCAGATAAGCGGCATCCGGCCTGACACGCCAGTCCTCCACGGCCGGGAACCATGTCCAGGGCGCCTGGTCGCGGCCGTCCAGCTGCGCCTGGGCGCCGCTGCTGGCGGCCACCGCGATGTCGCCGTAGCGCTGCGCCTCTTTGTGCGACTTGTTGGACCAGATGCCGGAAAGTATATAGTCGGCCTTGCCCGAGCCGTTGCGGCCAATGAGATTGAGCGGCACGATGGCGTTTTCCGCCGTGGCGCCGCCCTGCATGAACAGGATTTCGAAATCGTCGGGCACGGACAGCAGTTCGCGCAGGTCGGCCAACGCCTCGTCGCGGATCTGCGTGAACTGCTTGCCGCGATGGCTCATTTCCATGACCGACATGCCGCTGCCGTGCCAATCGGTCATTTCAGCGGCGGCTTGCTGCAATACTTCCAGCGGCAAGGCCGAAGGCCCTGCCGAAAAATTCCACGGGCGCATTACGAATTTTCCTTGTCGTCCGAGTCCGGGTTGGTGGGATCTTCCTGAGAATCGCCGGTGCCTGGCGCAGCCGCGGGGCCGGAGGCTTCAGGGCCGGCGGCTTCCGGGGCTTGCTGGCCGCCGGCGGCGTCGCCGTCTTCCAGCATGACGATGATGTCGTCGTCCGCATCGCTTTCCACCACACGGCGCACGCCCGACAGCATGCTGTCTTCGTCGACGCTGATCAGCGTGACGCCCTGCGTGGCGCGGCCCATCTCGCGGATTTCGGAAACCCGCGTACGCACCAGCACGCCGCTGGTGGTGATCAGCATGATTTCGTCCGAGGGCCTGACCAGCACCGCGCCCACCACCTTGCCATTGCGCGCCGAAGTCTGGATGGCGATCATCCCCTTGCTGCCGCGCCCATGGCGGGTGTATTCGGCGATGGAGGTGCGCTTGCCGAAGCCGTTTTCAGTCGCCGTCAGCACGCTTTGCGATTCGTCGCCCGCCACCAGCATGGCGATCACGGCCTGCCCTTCCTCCAGCATCATGCCGCGCACGCCGCGGGCCGTGCGGCCCATGGGGCGCACGTCGTTCTCGTCGAAGCGCACGGCCTTGCCGGCGTCAGAAAACAGCATGACATCGTGCTTGCCGTCGGTCAGGTCGGCGCCGATGAGGTAGTCGCCTTCGTCCAGCGCCACCGCGATGATGCCGGCCTTGCGCGGGTTGGAGAAATCCGACAGCGGCGTCTTCTTGACGGTGCCCCGCGAAGTGGCCATGAACACGTAGTGGTCTTCGCTGAATTCCTTGACGGCCAGCACGACGGTGATTTTTTCGCCGTCCACCAGTGGGAACATATTGACGATGGGCCGCCCGCGCGAGTTGCGCGAGCCCTGGGGCACTTCCCAGACCTTCAGCCAGTACACGCGGCCGCGGTCGGAGAAGCACAATAGATAGTCGTGCGTGTTGGCGATGAAGAGCTGGTCTATCCAGTCGTCTTCCTTCATCGCGGTGGCCTGCTTGCCGCGCCCGCCGCGCTTCTGGGCGCGGTATTCGGACAGCGGCTGGCTTTTTATATAGCCGCTCTGCGACAGCGTTACCACCATGTCCATCGGAGTGATCAGATCTTCCGTGTCCAGCTCGGTGGCATTGTGTTCGATCTCGGAGCGGCGCGCGTCCTTGGCGCCGGTGGAGAATTCCGCCTTGATGGCGACGAGTTCGTCGCCAATGATGGCGGTGATGCGCTCGGGCCGCGCCAGGATATCCAGCAGGTCGGCGATCGTCGCCATGATGTCCTTGTACTCGCCGACGATCTTGTCCTGCTCGAGGCCCGTCAGGCGCTGCAGGCGCATGTTGAGGATTTCCTGGGCCTGGACGTCGCTGAGGCGGTACAGGCCGTCATCCTGCAGGCCGTATTGATCCGGCAGCGCTTCGGGGCGATAGGCGGCCCGCCCTCCGGGCGTATCGCCCTGGTCGGCGCGCGCCAGCATTTCGCGCACCAGGGACGAATCCCACGACCGCGCCATCAGTTCCTGGCGCGCCACCGGAGGCGTGGGGGCGGCCTTGATAATGGCGATGAAATCATCGATGTTGGCCAGCGCCACGGCCAGTCCTTCCAGCACATGGCCGCGCTCGCGCGCCTTGCGCAGCTGGAATACCGTGCGGCGCGTGACGACCTCGCGCCGGTGCGCGAGGAAATATTCCACCATCTGCTTCAGATTCAGCAGCCGGGGCTGGCCGTCCACCAGCGCCACCATGTTCACGCCGAAGGTATCCTGCAGCTGGGTGTTCTTGTACAGATTGTTCAGGATGACTTCCGGCACCTCGCCGCGCTTGAGTTCGATCACCAGGCGCATGCCGTCTTTGTCGGATTCGTCGCGGATATCCGCAATGCCCTCGATCTTTTTCTCGTTGACGAGTTCGGCGATTTTTTCCTGCAGAGTCTTTTTGTTGACCTGATAAGGGATCGCATCGATGACGATGGCCTGGCGGTTGCCCTTCTCCATGTCCTCGAAGTGGGCTTTGGCCCGCATGATGACGCGGCCCCTGCCGGTGCGATAGCCTTCCCGCACGCCGGACATGCCGTAGATGATGCCGCCGGTGGGAAAGTCGGGCGCCGGGATCAGTTCGATGAGCTCGTCCACCGTGCACTCGGGATTGCGCAGGCAATACAGGCAGCCGTCCACGACCTCGGACAGGTTGTGGGGGGGAATATTGGTGGCCATGCCCACGGCGATGCCCGAACTGCCGTTGACCAGCAGGTTGGGCAGCCGCGACGGCAGCAGCAGGGGCTCCTGCTCGCTGCCATCGTAGTTGGGGCCGAAGTCCACGGTTTCCTGGTCGATATCGGCCAGCAGTTCGTGGGCGATCTTGGCAAGCCGTATTTCGGTGTAACGCATGGCCGCCGCGCTGTCGCCGTCGATCGAACCGAAGTTGCCCTGCCCGTCGATCAGCATATAGCGCAAGGAAAAGTCCTGCGCCATGCGCACTATGGTGTCGTATACGGCCGAATCGCCGTGGGGGTGGTACTTACCGATGACGTCCCCGACGATGCGCGCCGACTTCTTGTATGCCCGGTTCCAGTCGTTGTTGAGTTCGTGCATGGCGAAAAGCACGCGCCTGTGCACCGGTTTCAGGCCGTCCCTGACATCCGGCAAAGCCCGCCCCACGATTACGCTCATGGCGTAGTCCAGGTAGCTGCGGCGCATTTCCTCTTCCAGCGAAATAGGAAGAGTTTCCTTGGCGAAGGAATCCATAGAAAAGTCTTATATGCAAAACAAGAAAGTGGCCGAAGTCGGGCGAATAGGAAATTCTAGCACTTCCCTCTATGTGGACGGCAGAGCGATGCCGCTCTGACGCCATGCGCGCCCTCCGCGGCCATCACGGCCCGCTACGCGGGGCCTCTTGATAAAGCACTTTAAGCTCCCGGCCCTTTTTGTTGTCGAAAACCAACAATATTGGGCCAGTTGCGGTATAAATGCCAATATCTGGCGGATATGTATCATTCGCGCTTAACGAACAGGGCGGAAATGCCTTAAGATTCCTTCAACACGCATGAAACCCAGCGCAATACTTTGATTTGGTCAGGGCGTTGCTATACTGGCTCCGTTTTCTTGATATGCGGCGGGGGTTCGCTGCGGTCACTTACCAGCATTAAGCTCAACGAGGAGAAACATGAACAAACCCTCCAAAATCGCACTAGCACTCGCCATCGCTGCCGTTACGGCCTCGGGTGCAGTCTCTGCGCAAACCGTCGATAACTGGCGCAACCCGTTTGGCGACGTGTGGAAGAACGGCACGAACGAACTGTGCTGGCGCGACAACTTCTGGACCCCCGCAACCGGCATTCCCGGCTGCGACGGCGTACCTGTCGCCCAGGCCGAAGCGCCGGTCGTTGCTCCTACCGCAACCAAAGTTGTCCTCAATGCTGACACCTTCTTCGATTTCGACAAGTCCACGTTGAAGCCCGAAGGCCGTCAAGTCCTGGATCAAGTCGCCGCTCAAGCCGATACGATCAACCTGGAAACCCTGATCGCCACCGGCCACACCGACTCCATCGGTACCGAGCAGTACAACATGGGCCTGTCGCAGCGCCGCGCCAATACCGTCAAGAACTACTTGATCAGCAAGGGCATCCCCGCCGACCGCATCTACGCCGAAGGCAAGGGCGAATCCAGCCCCATCGCCTCCAACAAGACTCGCGAAGGCCGTGCTCAGAACCGCCGCGTCGAGATCGAAATCGTCGGCACCCGCAAGTAATATCCCGCTGTAATACTTGCTGCGTTAGACGCTACAATAAGGGCTCCGCACTGCGGGGCCCTTATACATTCCGGACCAGCAATGAACGCAACCGCCACTTCAGCCTCCAGCCCAGCCCCCAATGTCGATCAGGCCGAACTCGACAAGTTCAGCGCCCTGGCGTCGCGCTGGTGGGACCCTGAAAGCGAATTCAAGCCGCTGCACGCCATCAACCCGCTGCGCCTGGGCTGGATACTCGAACAGGCCGGTCCGCTGGCGGGCAAGCGCGTGCTCGACGTCGGCTGCGGCGGCGGCATCCTGGCGGAAAGCCTGGCCGCATCCGGCGCCCAGGTCACCGGCATAGATCTGGCCGAAAAATCCCTGAAGGTGGCCAAGCTGCATGGGCTGGAATCGGGCGTAGCCGTCGACTATCAGGCCGTCAGCGCCGAAGACCTGGCCCGCCGGCAGCCGGGCGAATATGACATCGTCACCTGCATGGAAATGCTGGAACACGTTCCTGATCCCGCTTCCATCGTCCAGGCCTGCGCGGCCTTGGTCAAGCCGGGCGGCTGGGTGTTTTTTTCCACGATCAACCGCAATCCCAAATCCTTTCTGTTCGCCATCGTGGGCGCGGAATATGTGCTGCGCCTGTTGCCCAAGGGCACGCACAGCTACGAAAACTTCATCAAGCCCAGCGAACTTGCGGCCGCCGCGCGCCAGGCGGGGCTGGCCACGGTCCGGCTGGCGGGCATGGAATACAACCCCATTACCGATATCTATAAACTCAGCGACGACACATCGGTCAATTACCTGATGTCCACGCGGCGCGAGAATTGAAGGCCATGCACAAACTGGTTCTATTTGATTTCGACGGCACCCTGGCCGACACAGCGCCCGATCTGGCGGCCGCGGCAAACAAGCAAAGAGCTCGCCAGGGCCTGCCGCCCATGCCCTACGAAGCGCTGCGCCCGTACGCATCGCAGGGCGCAAGGGGGCTGCTGAAAGCCAGTCTCGGCATGGATCCGGACCACCCCGATTACCCGGCCTTCCGTGCGCAATTCCTGGAAGACTACGAACAGGACATGACCACGCGCACCACCCTGTTCCCCGGCATCAAGGAACTCCTGGCCCAGCTCAAGGACAATGGCTACGCCTGGGGCATCGTCACCAACAAGGTGGAATACCTCGCCATTCCGCTGGTCGTGCATCTGGGCCTGTACACCGACTGCGCCGTCACCGTCGGCGGCGACACCACCGCCCACACCAAACCGCACCCCGCCCCCTTGCTGCACGCCGCCGAGCGCACGGGCTTCGAACCGGCCCAGTGCATCTATGTGGGCGACGACCAGCGCGACATCGTCGCCGGCAAAGCCGCCGGCATGGCCACCGCGGTGGCGGCCTACGGCTATTGCGGCCGCGAAACCGCATTCCATGCCTGGCAAGCCGACGCCATCTGCGAATCCCCCCGCGACATCTGGGCCGCCGTACAGAGGTGGGCGCAGTTCTAGGTTGGCCTGAGAGTTACGCCCCTGGATTTTGGGCGTCCGTGTGATTTCCGTGTGAAATCGGTGCGAATCGCTGCACCACGAGACACAAAAAGGGCCAGATTTTCATCTGGCCCCTTTCAGTGCTACATAGTGCAGCGTGGCGTTATCTGGTGGAGTCGGGGGGAATTGAACCCCCGTCCGCAAGCCCTCTGCAGGCAGTTCTACATGTGTAGTCGGTTAACTTTGAATTTAACCTCGGAGCGTGCCAACCAACAGGCCCTTCCTTGGCGATTCACTTTAATTTAAGACCTGCCTGAGTGACCCAGACAAATCCGATTCTTTGTAGATGACGCTGCTGTAGGTGTTACCCTACCTAACCCAAAGACAAATTAGTGCAGCGGCTTACCGCATTAAGCGGCTAAAGCGAAACGCTCGTCGTTGGCGTTTGTAGTTTTCCAGTGGATTTACGAGCTTACTGGTGCTCGACATGCCCTGCACTGTTTCGCGACCCACGTCGAAGCCGGATCGACCCCAGTGCACGAATTATACCCTATTCCTGTATTTTTAAACAGCATAATAGCTGCCGGACCGCAGAAAGTGCAAAAAGGCCGCAGCGCCAGGCTGCCGAAGCCCCTACGGTCGTAGCCAGGCCGTACCGGGACTTGGGGAAGGCGGTTTTACAGGTCCAGGAACAACAACTGGCCCGAGTGCGGGGCGCTGTTCAAGGCGTCGATGGGCACGCCGTGCCGATCTGTGGAAATTACGATCCGTCCCGCGCCTTCAGGGTTGGCTGGCCCGCTGTAAGCCAGGTCCGTCGGACGGGGCACGGGCAGGCCAACCACATGGTCAAGCTGGCCATCCTGGGTAATGCGGACGACGGACCAGCCATTGCATAGCGCCGTCCAGACGCCCCCTTGCGCATCTATGGCCAGGCCGCTGACTTGGCCCGAGCCAGGAGGTATGGTGATCAGGCGGCGCACCGCGGTCTGCCCGCTGCCGAGCATGACAATCGAACCGGAGCCGGGCAATGTCGCATGCAGTGTCCGCCCGGGCCCGTGCCATGCCAGGCACTGCACGAGCTCGCCTATGCGCCACCGCACATCCAGCTTGCCGCTCGCATGCAGCAAGCCAATGGCGGAGCCTGATTCGGGCAGCCCAACCGCCGCCCAAATGTCTTCATCATCGCCATTGCACAATGCAAGTACGCGGCCATCAAGCCATGCGGGCAGTGCAGTCATCATGCCCTGAGCGGTGACGCGTTGGGCCCCCTGCTCGTGCACTACGATTACATCCTCGCCGGCGCGCACCAGGCCCCGTATCGGCGACTCGACCGTAGCCAGCTCGCGATCTCTGCCATCCTCGTATAGACGTACGGCCGGCGCCAACACATCGGCCCACCAAAGCCGGCTTCCGTCCAGCGACCACAAAGGATGGGCGCCGTGGAAAGCCCAAGGACCCGGCACGACGGCCACTGCCGACTCGACGGCGGCGCTCGGGCTTCTGGCTTCCACCGATAATTGCGCGCCCACCCGGCGCGCCGCTTCCGCAACCTCGGGGCCGAGCAATTCCAGTCGTTCGCGAGTCAGGCGGTAGGCCGGCCCCGCAACACTGATTGCGCCTCTTACCTGGCCTGCGCGGTCAAGCACCGGCGCCCCCACGCAGCGCACTCCTCGCATGATCTCCTCGTCATCTATCGCGTAGCCACGCGAGCGGGTGATGCGAAGTTCGGCCAGAAGCCGGCGCCGATCCGTAATGGTGAGCGGGGTCAGCGGTTTAAGCACGGCCTCGCGCACGAAAGCCTCGCGTGCATCATCGGGCATGGCCGCAAGAATCGCCTTGCCCTGGCTGGTGCAATGAACCGGCTTGCGCTCGCCCAGGGCCGCGGCGGAACGCTGGCTATGCGCGCCGTCGCAGCGCTCCAGAGAGATGACCTCGCGGCCGTCGAGCGCAGCGAGATAGGTGGTTTCGCCCGTAAGGTCGCGCAGCGCCCGCAATTCCGGCGCCGCGGCCGCCACCAGATCGGGCATCGTGTAGGTTTGCCGCGCCATCTCGAAACACCGGAAGCCCAGGCAATACACCTTGCGCAAGGGATCCCGCCTTACCAGGCGCCTCGCGACCAGCGTGGCCAACAGGCGATAGACCGTGGTGCGAGGCAACCCAAGCCGCTCAGCCAGCTCGCTTTGGCCCAGCCCTTCGGGCGACGCACCGATCGCCTCCAGAACGTCCAGCGCTTTTTCCAGCGCTCCCGTTCCCTCGCCAGGTGATGTGGTCGTCATAATGCCTCGATAGTGGCGCCGGGGACGTCATTGGCCATGCCGAATCATGCTCAGCCGCCCCGTTTCTTCAAACTATTCATCAGCATAGCACTCACTTCCCGGAGGAACCCGTTAACAGCCGGCCGTCAATCGGCCAGCCCGCTGTGTCGCCCGCTGGCTGAGCGAATGATGATATGCCGGGGTCGCATCACCCATGATCGTCGCCGGAAAACATTAGGGACATTTGCCCATTAGGGACATTTGCCGAACTCCCTGGAATCGGCTTGCCAGGCGATGGCCTGCTCACTCAAGGAGAACCCCAGCCCTGGGCGATCCGACACATGCATGCGCCCGTCCTTCAACTGCATCTGCTCATTGAACATCGGCCCCAGCCATTCAAAATGTTCCAGCCAGGGTTCGATGGGGTACGCCGCCGCCAGGTGCAAGTGTATTTCCATTGCAAAATGTGGTGCGAGCTTGCGGCCCTTCAGGGCGCCCAAGGCCATGATTTCGAGGAATGGCGTAATGCCGCCCACACGTGGCGCGTCGGGCTGAATATAATCGCTGCCCTCAGCAAGAATGAGCTGCACATGCTCGCCCGCGCTGGTCAGCATTTCGCCAGTCGCGATGGCCGTGTCAAAGCGATTGCTGAGCTGAGCATGCCCTTCGAAGTCGTAAGCATCCAGGGGCTCTTCTATCCAGGTCAGATCAAAGGCCTCGAAAGCGCGGCAGGCCCGCGTCGCCTTTTGCCTGTCCCATTGCTGATTGGCATCGACCATCAGGGGGAATTCGTCGCCCAGTAATTTGCGCACCTCGCTGACACGCTGTATGTCTATGGCCAGCTCAGGCTGGCCGACCTTGAGCTTGATGCCGCCGATGCCATGGTCGCGGGATATCTCCACATTCTTCAGCACTTGCTCGAGCGGCGTGTGCAAGTAACCGCCGGAGGTGTTATAGCATCGCACCGAATCGCGATGAGCGCCCAGCAGCTTGGCCAAGGGCAAGCCGGCACGCTTGGCCTTCATGTCCCATAAAGCGATGTCGAACGGCGCTATGGCCTGTGTCGTCAGGCCGCTGCGCCCCATGGATGCGCCCGCCCACAGCAATTTGGTAAACAGCCTGGAAATATCATTGGGATCTTCGCCAAGCAAGTTGGGGGCGATTTCTATTGCATGGGCATACATACCGGGGCCGCCGGCGCGCTTGGAATAGCCGAAACCGATGCCCTCATGGCCGTCGCGGGAACGGATATGAGCAAAGATAAAGGCAATTTCCGTCAAGGGCTTCTGACGGCCCGTCAGCACCTTCGCATCGCTCACGGGCGTTGCCAGCGGCAAATAAATCAACGATACCTTGACCCACTCGATACGATCGCTACTCTCTGCGGCGCTGCGAGCGCCGGCGTCCGCCTTGGCGTATGAAACAACATTGGATTGAACGGCTTTCATATACGGCACTTCCTGAACTGGAAACTTTCTGAATTGGAAAACGAATGGAAAAACCAAGGAGCAGTCAATTGAGCTTGATGCCCGCTTTCTGCACTACTTCGGTCCAGCGCGCGATCTCGCTTTTTACGAACTGGGTATAGTCCGCCGAGTTCGAGGCAATCACGATAAACCCGCTGGACTCCAGCCTGGCGCGGACATCGGGATCGGCAAAGCCTTTTTTCATTGCCGTCTCGAGCTTTTTGACAATTTCCGGAGGCGTCCCTTTGGGTGCGGACAATCCGGTCCACGATACCGCCGTGAAGCCGGGGTAGCCCGACTCGGCGACGGTCGGCACGTCCGGAAGCAAAGGGCTGCGCTCGGCGCTGGTGACGGCCAATGCCCGTAAGCTGCCGGCCTTCACCGAAGCCAATGTCGAATCCAGGTTCGTAAACATCCCATGAATATGGCCGGCCAGCACATCATTGAGCGCGGGCGCTCCTCCCTTATAAGGGATGCCCACCATATCCAGGCCCGCCACCTGCTTGAGATATTCGCTGGTGACATGCCCCGACGACGCATTCACTTGCCCATAATTGAATTTGCCCGGATTGGTCTTCACCCAATCAATGAATTCTTTGGAGGTCTTTGCGGGAAATTGCGGATTCACCACCAAAACGTTCGGTCCCGCGGCCAGTTGCGAAATATGGATGAAATCGCGCATCGAGTCGTAACGCGGCTTGGGTGTAAAACCGTGCATGATGGCGTTGGTGCCAATTCCTGAAAGCAGCAATGTGTAGCCATCCGGGGCGGCCCGCGCTGCTATCTCCGTTCCGATTTCCCCGCCGGCGCCGCCTTTGTTTTCCACCACGAAGGGCTGCTTCAGCTGTTTGCTCAGCACGTCGGCTATCAAACGCCCCATAAGGTCGCTCGTGCCTCCTGCCGGGAAGGGAACAATCACGGTTCCCGCGCGCGATGGGTAGTCACCCTGCGCCAGTGCCGCGCCGGGGAAGACGAGGACGCCGGCGAGCAAGCTGAAAGCGACATACAAAGATCGGAATTTCATTTGGTTGTCTCCTGAAAGGCTCATTGTGATTACAGTGGTTCATGCGGTATGATGAAAGCGCTTTCATTATGCGCTTCGCATGCAAACTGGCAACTGGAGCTTTACGCAGCAGTTGCCCAAAGTCCCGCAATTTGGAATTTATCGGCGCAAGCGCCGCATCGTCACACGCCACTCACCCAAGAATCCTTGCATGCCACGGATAGCCAGCTCTCCTTCACCCTTGCCCGCAGGCGCCGCCCGCATGATCGATGTGGCCAATGAAGCGGGCGTGTCTTTGGTAACCGTCTCCCGAGCCATCAATACGCCCGGCAAGGTCGCCCCCAAAACACTCGCCACCGTACAGAAAGCCATAAAAAAATTGAGTTATGTTCCAAATTTGACGGCGGGCAGCCTGGCGTCCAACCGCTCGCGCATCATTGCGGCCATCGTCCCCACCATTTCCAACCTGGTTTTCT
>Ga0180220_1000776_pt1 | contig 28975 bp, 29 predicted proteins | sample eDN5th37CBELigBY_FD_151335 | JGI IMG/M metagenome (GOLD analysis project Ga0180220, IMG submission 151335) | Enriched backyard soil microbial communities from Emeryville, California, USA - eDNA 5th pass 37_C BE-Lig BY (version 2) (version 2) | ecosystem: Environmental > Terrestrial > Soil >... | reverse complement strand
CGTCATGACGCGCGACGCCGCCTCGCGGGCGCTCGCGCTCAAGCTCGGCGCGGCGTCGGCCCAGGGCTTCTTCGATCCTCCACCCGAGCCGCTCGACAGCGCGATCCTCTTCGCGCCCGTCGGCGACATCGTGCCGCACGCGCTGCGGGCGCTCGACCGTGGCGGAACGTGCGCGATCGCCGGCATCCACCTCACCGACATCCCGTCGCTCGTGTACGAGGGCGAGCTCTTCTACGAGAAGCAGCTGCGCAGCGTCACGTCGAACACGCGGGCGGACGGCCGCGCGTTCCTCGAGCGTGTCGCGCGTCACGGGGTCACGGCGACCGTGCATCCGTACCCGCTGTCGCGCGCACCGCAGGCGCTGCAAGACCTCAAGGACGGGCGGTTCGACGGCGCCGCGGTGCTCGTTCCCGACAGCTGAGACCCGGGTGAGCTCGGGCTCGCTCTGGTCGCGATCGGCCTGCTCGAGCAACGGCGGTCGGTCGGCGACCGCTGAATCCGCGGAACGCTACGGCGACGGAGGCGTCGTACGCGACTCGATCCGCTCGAGCACGCGGACGGCCTCACCCGCGCCGTCCTCGCTCGAGAGCGCGTCGCCGATACGGGTCGCGGTCGCCTTGTAGCTCTCGTTCGCAACGAGGTCATCGAGAGCGGCGGCGAGCGCATCCGCCGAAAGGCGGCGCAGCCGCAGCGGCCGGGGACCCGATCCGAGGTCGCGCACGCGATCGCCCCAGAACGGCTGATCGCCGAGCACAGGGCAGACGAGCGTCGGTCGTCCGGCGCGCAGTCCCGCGGCCGTGGTTCCCGCTCCGCCGTGATGGACGACCGCCGTCACACGCGGGAAGAGCCAGTCATGCGGCACCTCGTCGGCGACGTGGACGTCGTCGCCCGCCGGCATCCGCACCGCACCCCAGCCCTCCGACATGACGGCCCGGACGCCCGCTCGGCGCACCGCTTCGCGGATGATCTCCCCGCGTCGCTCGGCCTCGCGCGCGAAGCCCATGCTCCCGAAGCCGATGTAGACGACGGGTCCGCCCTGGTCGACGAAGTCGGCGAGCTCGGTCGGCGGAGTCCAGTCATGCTGCGGCGGGCGCCACCAGTACCCCGTGATGTGCGCGGAGTGGGGGTAGTCGACCGGTCTCGGCACGACGTGCCCGCTGAACGAGTAGAGCACCGGCATCCGCTCGCCGTCGGGTGTGTGCAGATAGTCGCTGAACCTGGTCGTGCGCCGGAGTCCGAGCGTGTCGGTGCGGAAGCGATTGACCATGCCCCCGTACGCGAGCCCCGTGGAGCGGTTGAACGCGTACGTCGCGCGATTCAGCCTCCCGCCGAGCGACCGCGACACGACCGGGATCGGGAACACCGCGGTGGGAGTCAGGAACGGCAGAGGGATCGACGCGACGGCGGGCACCCCGAGCCGCTCTGCGATGTGCGGGCCGCCGAGGGTCTTCGGATGCGCCACCACCACCGTCGGCTCGAACCGCTGCGCGATCTCCCACTGCTCACCCAGCGACACCCGCATCGCCGACGACATGCGACGCGCCAGCGACACCGCCCCACGAGCCCCCGCGGACTCGCGCATGCTCGCGCGCATGACGTCGTCCATCTCGGTCGCCATCGGCTCGAACCGCACCCGTTCGGGAACGGTCTCGCGGTACGCCTCGGGAGCGCCGAGCGCGACATCGTGCCCCTCGGCGGCGAGCCGCTCGGCGAGGGCGGCGAACGGCGCGATGTCACCGCGGGTCCCGACCGTCAGTATGAGGACGCGCATCGCGGGTGCCTCAGCAGAGCTCTCGAGCCGCAGCGGCGTGGATGGACGAGTCCACGATGTCGGTCCACCCGAGCGCGACATCGCCGGCGACCCCCGCCGGAGTGGCGATCGCCTGCGTGACGCGCCGTTCGAGCGTGTCGGCGTCTTCGCATCCGGTGACATCCAGCAGCACGACCTCGACGTAGCGGCCCCGCGCGCGCTCGAGCTCGGCATGGAGGCGCGCGGCCGCGCGAGCGGCGGTCGCGAGGCATCCGCCCGCCGGCACGACCCCGCCATGCGAGTACGCGACGAACACATGCGCGAGCTGCGGATGCGCCGCCGCCACCGCGGCCACGTCGCGGCAGTGTGCGACCAGCCGCTTCTGCGCATCGCGCTTCGATGTCGCGTCGCGCAGGTCGGCGCCCCACACCACCGCGCGCGGCGGCTCGAGTCCCGACGCCTGCGTCACGGCGAGCTGCTGCAGCACCGGAAGCTGATCGCCCCGGACGATGAGCTGTGCACCCATGGCCTGCCCTTCGGTCACATGTGACAAGAACGTGCCGACCAGACTTCCCGGCTCACCATCGCCCCGGTTGGGACCCGTACACGATACGCCCCCCGGAGCACATACGGGCCGAACACGCGGGCGTGCCCGGGACCCCGGCTCAGCGGTCGAGCTGCAGGCGGCGCCACACGACGACGGTGGCGGCGAGGGCGACAGCACCGACGCAGCCCGTGAGCGCCAGCTGACCGATTGTCACGGCCGCTCCGCCCGACATCGCCCACAGGGCCGGCGCGGCGAAGGGCATCCAGCCGCCGGAACCCGAGAGCACGCCGACCTGCGTCACCACCAGGAGCCCGACCGCCGAGCCGATCGCCGCGAGGAGGGATCCCGTGATCGAGGCCACCCACGCGACGGGGAGGACGGCGAGCGCCGTGAGCACGACGAGGACGGGGATGCGCACGAGCGCCGCCCACTCGTCAGGCGAGGGCGCCCCGAGTCCGAGTGCCGTGCCCGCGATGAGGAGCAGCGCGAGGGTGAGGACGGCGGCGGCGAGATTCCACAGGGCGAACACGGCGGTCTTCGCGATCGCAATGCGCCCCCGCGACACCGGAAGCGCGAACAGCCGGGAGATGGTGCGGTCGGCGAACTCGCGGGCGAAGATCCACGAGGCGACGACTCCGCTTGCCACGAACCCACCGGCACCCGCGATCTGCGCCGCGGCGGAGACCAGCCCGGCCCAATCGTCCGTGACGGAGGATCCGAGCTTCGCGATGAGCTGCGTGTCGCCCGAGCGGGCGAGGGCGATGACGACCGAGCACAGCGCGGTCACCCCGCCGACGTACGCGACGAGCGCGATGATCCCCACGAGCGAACGCGCGGCTTTGACCGCCTCGCAGCGGATGGCGGCGATCATGACACCCCCAGCGCGACGTCGTCGCGGCGCACCCGGTCGAAGAGCGCGCGCTCGAGCTCTCCCGACCCCGGGTCGAGCTCGCCGATCAGACGACCCCTGTTCATGACGACGATGCGGTCCGCGATGCGGGCGACCTCGTCGAGATGATGACTGCTCACGAGCACGGCTGCCCCTGCGGCCTTGCGCTCGACGATTCGATCCCGAAGCATCAGGACCCCGGACGGATCGAGCGCGTTGCCCGGCTCGTCGAGCACGAGGACGCCGGGTGCGTGCTGCAACGCCATCGCCAGCGCGGCGCGCTGACCGTTTCCGAGCGACAGCTGCGATGCCCGCCGGTCGGCGAACCGCTCGAGCGCGAGGTCCGCGATCGACGATTCGACCACGGATGCCGCGGCTCCGCGCATCCGCGCCGCCAGCAGCAGGTTCTGGCGCACGGTGAGCTCCCCGTAGAGCGTGGGTCCGTCCACGAGGTGGCCGACATCGCGCCACGCCGCAGGTGCGAGCCGCTCGACGGGCACTCCCCCGATCTCCACGGTGCCGGAGTCGGGCCGCAGCATCCCGAGAGCCAGCTTGAGCAGCGTCGTCTTGCCTGCGCCGTTGAGGCCGACGAGGGCCACGACCTCACCCGCGCCCACGGCGAGGGTCAGGTCATGCACGCCGGGATCCGTCCGGAAGCGGCGCGACACCGCCCGCAGCGAGACCGCGCCCATCACCGCCCGCCCAGCACGTCGAGTGCGTCGTGGATCGCGTCGTCCAGATCGCCGGGCTGCGACGACGCCCACAGCAGGAGGGCTTCGTTGAGACCGGCGACGACGGATGCCGCGATGACGGATGCCTCGTGCCGCACGACACCGCGCCGCTCGAGCGCTTCGCGGATGGCGCCGACCGTCGCGGCGCTCCCCTCGGCGAGCGCGGACCGCAGGGACGGCGTCGACGCGACGATCGCCAGCCGCTCGCGGACGGCCGCGGCATCCGGCTGCTCGACCGCCTGCCACGCGTCGGCGATGCCGCGCACCGTGGCCTGCCACGGTCCTTCCTCCGCCGGCCGGCGCGCGATCGCGTCGGCGATGAGCGGGTCATACGGGTCGTCGACGAGCACGGCGGCCTTCGTCGGGAAGTGCCGGAAGAACGTCATCTCGGAGACCCCCGCGCGCGCGGCGATCTCCGCCGCAGTGGTCGCGTCGAAGCCCTTCGACGCCGACAGCTCGAGCGCGGCGGCGAGGAGTCGGCGGCGGGTGTCGGCTTTGCTCACCTCCCTGATGTTAGTCACTAACATTGGGGAGGGCAAGCCGGTATGCGAGCGGCACCTCAAGCGACAGCGGTTATCCTTACCCGTCGGGCGAGCGACCCGTCGAGGACGCCGGTTCGTCGATCCGCCCCCCTTCTCAGCGAACGGATGCCCCGACCATGACCGTCCCCTCGTTCGACGCCGGACGCGTCGACCGCGACACGTGTGCAGCGCTCGACGCGGCCGATCCGCTCACGCCCTTCCGCGAGCGATTCACCCTGCCCGAGGGCGTCATCTACCTCGACGGCAACTCCCTCGGCGCGCTCCCCCGGGACACCGCGGCCCACGTGCAGCGGGTGATCGCCGAGGAGTGGGGAGACGGCCTCATCCGCAGCTGGAACGACGCCGGGTGGTTCGACAAGCCGCGCACGGTGGGCGACATGATCGCCCCGCTCATCGGCGCCGCGCCCGGCGAGGTCGTCATCGGCGACACCACGTCGGCCAGCCTCTTCCAGACGACCGTCGCCGCGGCGCGCCTGCGACCGGATCGGAGCGTCATCGTGTCGGAGCGGGGCAACTTCCCCACCGACCTCTACGTGCTCGAGAGTGTGCAGGCGCTGCTCGGCGGTCAGACCCCGCTCGAACGCAGGCTCATCGCCGACGACGGACCGACGCTCGACGACGTGCTCGACGACGACGTCGCGGTCGTCGTGCTCACGCACGTCGACTACCGCACCGGCCGCATGCACGACATGGCCGACGTCACGCGACGCGTCCACGCCGCGGGCGCGGTCATGGTGTGGGATCTGTGCCACAGCGCGGGCGCGGTGCCCGTCGACCTCAACGGGGCGGATGCCGACTTCGCGGTCGGCTGCACCTACAAGTACCTCAACGGGGGCCCCGGCGCCCCTTCGTTCCTGTGGGCGGCAGAAAGGCACCACGCCGCGGCGCGCCCGGCGCTCACCGGATGGAACGGGCACGCCCGGCCGTTCGACTTCGCCGTCGAGTACGCGCCGGCGCCGGGGATCACGCGGTTCCGCGTCGGCACGCCGCAAGTGCTCGCGATCTCCGCGCTCGAGGCGAGTCTGCGCATATGGGCCGAGGTCGACATGACGCACGTCCGCGAGAAGAGCCTGCGACTCACGGAACTCTTCATCGCACTCGCCGACGATCGCCTGTCGCGGTGGGGCCTCGAGGACGTCACGCCGCGCGACCCGGCGAAGCGCGGGAGCCAGGTGTCGCTCCGATGCGCCGACGGCTATGCGGTCATGCAGGCGCTCATCGATCGCGGTGTCATCGGCGATTTCCGCGCACCGGATCTCATGCGATTCGGCTTCACGCCGTTGTACGTCTCGCACGTCGATGTGTGGGACGCCGTCGCGGCGATCGAGGACATCCTCGAGACCGAGGTCTGGCGCGAGCCCAGGTTCGCGCGCCGCGCCGCCGTCACGTGACGGCGCGGCCGTAGGGAGGCGATCAGGCGGCCGAGGCGTCCGCGACGACCTGCGCGCGCAGAGGCAGGAGCGCCCCGGCGACGGTCTGGATCGTCTCGTCGTCGACCCCCGCCTCCGCGAGCGCGGTGGCGGCGTGCTGGATGACCCGGTCGAAGTCGGCATCCGTGATGCCGCGACCGGCGTGCGCGGCGTCGATGTCACGACCCCGGTATCCGTCGGGGCCGCCGGTCGCGACAGCGAGGAACAGGGCCATGTGGCGCTTCTGCTCGACCATGTCGGTGCCGGAGAAGAACGGCGCGAGGGTCTCGTCGCCGATGATGTGCCGATACAGGTTGTCGACGACAGCGGCGATGCCGTCGCCCGCGCCGAGGCGTTCGTACAGCGTCGTCGATGCGCTCGTGTCGGTCATGGGTGCTCCGATCGTGGTGTGGTGGGGGGATGACGGCGCGGGGCGCCGGTGGTCGGTTCAGTCTCGCGGTCGGCCGTCGCCGTTTCGGCTGGGGGTGCTGACGAACGAGGAGCGCCTGTTCGGAGGCGGCTCCACCGTCTCCCCCTCGAGCGCTCCGCCCGCGCCGAGGCGCCCGAGCTCTCGCTCGATCGACTCCAGCAACGAGTGCACCTGCGCCGTCGCCATGCGCGCGAACTGGCGGGCACGCACGACCTCGTCCGCCGACGCCGGGCCGGCGGCGAAGAGGTCGTCGGTCGCGAAGGCGGGCGCCGGGGGCTGGTCGAACGTCCACGCGGCGGGCGCCACGGGCGCGGCGGGCGCTCCCGACGGCGGGGCGGAGTCGACACCCGCGTCGTCGGAGGGGCGCGCGCCCGACTCGCGTTCGATCGAGTGCGCGACCTGCTGGGCGCGCTCGACGATCTCGCGGTACTGATTCCGCGCGGTCTCGATGAGGTCCTTCGAGTAGGACTCGGCCTCGGCGACCGCGTCGTCGGCGATGCGCTGCGCCTGGCTGAGCAGGAGCACGGCGCGGCTCGAGATCTCGTTGTCTTCGGAGCTGAGGCCCGCGGTGAGCGCCTCGTTGTCGCGTCGAGCGACCTCCAGGGCGTCGGCGGCGGCGGCCAGCAGCGAATGGACCTCGGCGCGGCTGTATCCGTCGGCCTCACGAGAGAAGGTTGCTCCGCGCAGCAGTTCTGGGGTGATCGGCGCGGATTGGGTCCCGGTCATGATCATGTTGCCCTCTCCTAGATGCCCAGCCCGACGCGCGGCTGGGCGAGTTCTCGGGAGCCTGCCTGACTGCCCGATTCGCTGACGTCCTGGCTGTAGGGGTCTTCGTACTTCTCACTGCGGATGCGGTCGGGCTCGAGCCCCGCGGAGCGGAGCGCCGCCGCGGTGTGCTCGACCATGCGCGGCGAGCCGCACACCAGGGCGGTGCGGCCGTACCAGGGCCCGTCCGCCGAAGCGATGTCGCCGATCAGCCCGCGACGCCCGGGGAAGGATGGGTCGTCGGATACGACGAACTCCGTCTCGAGCCACGGCACACCGCGATAGGGCTCGAGCTCGGGCTTGGCGTAGAACCCCCACGGGTGCCGCACGCCGTGGTACAGCGCGACGTGCGGGCCGATTCCGGTCGTGCGGTGGCGCTCGGCGACCTGATCGAGGATCGCCAGCATCGGGGCGATGCCGGTGCCGCCCGCGACGAGCAGCAGGTCGGGCCACTCGCGATCGGGCGGGAGTGTCAGCCGCTCGCCGATGGGCGGACCGAGCCGCACGCGGTCGCCGGGCTTGACGTCGCGCAGGAGCGCGCCGCTGACCTGGCCGCCCGCGACGAGCTGCACGTGGAAGTCCATCGTGCGGTCGGCGCGCGGCGCATGCGCCGGCGAGTAGTACCGCCACTGCCGGGGCCGCTGCGGGATCTCCAGCGTGACCGACTGGCCGGGCCGGTATTCGTAGTCGTCGTCGACGCGGACGGTGACCGTGCCGATGTCCATGCCTCGGCGCTCGGTCGCGACGACCTCGGCGCCCCACGTCGCCGGCTGCGACTCGACCGCCTCGGCGGCGGTGATCATCGTGGTCGCGATCAGGCCGTACGCCTCGGCCCAGTCCGACGCAAGCTCGGGCGTCCACGCGCTGCCGAGGAAGTGCTTGAGCGTCGCGAGCAGCGACGCCCCCACCGCCGGATAGTGATCCGCGATCGCACCGAACTTGCGGTGGTCGCGCCCGAGGTCCTCGATGTATCCGACGACCTCGGGGAGGTTGTCGACGTTGCTTACCATGCGGCCGAGGGCTCTGACCAGCCGGTCGCGCTGCGTCGCCATCGTGACGGGGAACATGTCGCGCACCTCGGGGTGCGCGAGGAAGAGGTGCGCGTAGAAGAACCCGGGCACTGCGTCCCCGTGCGCCGAGACTTGAGCCCAGGTTCGCTTGAGCGCATCGATATCCACGCGCGAGGTATCCAATCCGTCGGGGGCCGGGTTGATAACGGCCGACGCTAATGGGTCGTCGCGGACGGTGACAAACCGATGACGGCGTGTCCCCGCCATTTCTCATGCGGCTCTCATCAAGGGCGCACGGGGCGGGCACAGCTCACGAGACGCGCAGCTCCTCGGGCTCGACGACGACGTCGACGAGGGCCCCGTTGCGCCACATCGTCATCTCCATGCGCCGCCCGATGGCCGTCTCGACCATGCGCCGCTGGAGCGCCGTGGGATCCGCGATCGCCACGCCGTCGAGCGACAGCACGATGTCGCCCGCGCGCGCTCCCGCCACCGCCGCGGGGCTTCCCGGAACGACCGACACGACCTGCATGCCGACCTTCGCGCCGGCCTTCGCCGCCACGTCCGGGCCGAGCGGGACGGTGGCTCCCGCGATGCCGAGCCACGCCCGACGCACGCGGCCGTTCGTGCGAAGCGCCTCGATGATCTCGCGTGTCGTCGCGTTGATGGGCACCGCGAGCCCGAGCCCGATTCCAGCGACCGCCGTGTTCACGCCGACCATGCGTCCCGCGCTGTCGGCGAGCACGCCGCCGCTGTTGCCGGGGTTCAGCGCGGCATCCGTCTGGATCACCTCGTCGATCACGCGCCCGGCTCGGGTCGGCAGCGAGCGCCCCAGCGCCGAGACGATGCCGGCGGTCACGCTGCCGGAGAGCCCTCGCGGATTGCCGAGCGCGACCACCAGCTGGCCGACGCCGAGGGTCGACGCGTCGCCCAGCCGCACCGGCGGCGGCGTCTCGCCCTCGGCACGCAGCACCGCCAGGTCCGACAGCGGGTCGGCGCCGACGACGGATGCCGGCACGACCGCGCCGTCCGAGAACGCGAGCTCCACGCGGCTCGCGCCGTCGACGACGTGCGCGCTCGTGAGCAGGTTGCCGTCGTCGTTGATCACCGACGCGCTCCCCGCCCCCACGCCCTGCCGGCTGCGCACGCTCACCGCCGCGAGCGAGGGCAGCACCGTCTGCGCGACGCGCATCACCGTCGAGGAGTACGCGTCGAGGGCTTCCCGATCGTCCACGTGAACAAGTGTCGACCTGACGCGGATGCCGCGGCCCGAGTTCGCGCACGGCGGAAACACGTTCCCGCGGCGAGCGCAATGGGGTTCCCGGGCGAGGACGGGCGACGGACGCTGGATCAGGCAGCAAGGTCTCGAGGAACGGAGCCACCATGGCCGGATACAAAGTCGGATACTTCGTCGGCAGCCTTTCGTCGACATCGATCAACCGGGTCCTGTCGAAGGCGCTCATCCGCCTCGCACCGGACGATCTCGAGTTCACGGAGATCCCCATCGGCGACCTGCCGCTGTACAGCCAGGACTACGACGAGGACTACCCTCCGGAGGCGACGGCGCTGAAGGACGCGATCGCGGCATCCGACGCCGTGCTGTTCGTCACTCCCGAGTACAACCGATCGATTCCCGGCGCGCTCAAGAACGCCATCGACTGGGCTTCTCGGCCGTGGGGTCAGAACTCGTTCGACCACATCCCCGCCGCCGTCATCGGCGCGTCGATCGGTGCGATCGGAACGGCGGTCGCCCAGCAGAGCCTGCGGGCGGTGCTGAGCTTCTGCAACGCGCGGCAGATGACGGCGCCCGAGGCGTACATCCACTTCACGCCGGAGGTCTTCTCGTCCGACGGCGAGGTGCTCGTCGAAGACACCGCCGCGTTCCTGCGCGACTACATGGCCGAGTTCCGCGACTACATCGAGCGCGTGCTCACCGTTCTGCCGCGGCCGGCGTAGCCGGCCCGGCGCACCGGCCCGTCAGCGGGAGCGCGATCACGCGTGGCAGGACAGGGGCTTCCGCCCGTTGTACTCGTACATGTCCTCCCAGGCGGCGGCGAAGTCGGCTTCGTCCCCGTCGAGCTCGGCCATCGTGCGGTGGAGGTTTCCGACGATGCGCTCCTGCTCGATGAGCCGCCCGAATTCCCCGAGGTCGAGCGCGCGAGCCGCCTCGAGCGGTGTGAGGCCGCGAGCGCGGGCATCCTCGGCGGCGGCGATGAGGAAGCGCAGATACGCGGCGACGGGCTCGAAGAGCTCCGGACCGCCCACCTCGCCGTGGCCCGGCACGACCGCGACGGGGTCGAGCGCCGCCATCTGCTCGAGCGCGCGCAGCCAGCCCGCCGGCGAGCCGGAGAGCGCGAAGGGCGTCCCGCCGTTGAACACGAGGTCGCCGGTGAACAGCACGCGCTGCTCGGGCAGCCACACGTACGAGTCACCGGGCGTGTGTGCCCGGGTGCCCGGGTGCCGCACCTCGATCCGCAGCCCCGCGGGGTCGAGCGTCACACCGTCGTCGTACACGAGCGTCGGCACGCGCGGGTGGGCGTCGCCCTGCTCGAACGGCTCGAAGATGTGGGGGGCGAGCCGGTGCGGGCGCTGCAGGTCGTCGGCGACCGAGCGATGCGCGATGATCTCGGCCTCCGGCACGAGCGAGGCGCCGTTGCAGTGGTCGGGGTGCGAGTGCGTGAACACCACGCGCTGCGGCTCGCGTCCGGTGGCGTCCGCGACGGCGGCGAGGTAGGCGCGTGTGCGGCGCTCGGTGGATGTCAGGTCGACGCTCGTCACGACGTCGCCCGCGATCACGCCCATGTTGTTGACCATCCACCCGCCGTCGGGCTGCACGTACGCCCAGACGCCGTCGGCGACCCTCTCCAGGCGCGGCTCGTCGTTCGTCAAGATCCACCCCCCTCGCCGGCGCCGGCGCCGGCCCGGTGGCGGTTGCGCGGCCGCGGCCGGGCCGGACGCACCTCGGGCGCCGGGACGGGCGCGCCCACCGTGTTGACGAGTTCGCCGATCCCCTCGATCACGAGCCGCACCTCGTCGCCCTCGGTGAGCGGCGGCGGGGTGAGGCCGCGGTTACGGCCCCACAGCTCGCCGAGGCATCCGCCGTTGCCGACCGTGCCCGAACCCAGAACGTCGCCGGGAACGACCCGGGAGTTGCGCGACGCGTACGCGACGAGCTCGGGGAACGGCCACCCCGCGTTCGACAGCAGGTCCTCGCCGACGCGCTCCCCGTTGATCCACGCCTCGGCGCGCACCGCGAGGAACCCGTCCTCGTCGAGGAACGGCTCGAGCTCGTCGGCCGTGACGATCCACGGCCCGAGCGTCATGCCGAAGTCCTTGCCCTTTGCCGGGCCGAGGCGCACCTTCATCTCGCGCGCCTGCAGGTCGCGCGCGGACCAGTCATTCATGATCGTGTAGCCGAAGATGACGGATGCCGCCTCCGCCGCCGTGAGATTCGACTCGCCCACGCCCGGCGCCGCCCCGATGACCATCGCGAGCTCGAGCTCGAAGTCGAGCCGCTCCGTCACAGGCGGCCGCACGACCTCCCCCGGGCCCGAGATCGTGTGCGGATTCGTGAAGTAGAACGTCGGCGCCTCGTACCACTCGTCCGCCACGTTGCTCTTGCCCTCGACTCCGGCGCTCACGCCCTCGACGTGCTCTTCGAACGCGACGAAGTCGCGCACCGCGGCGGGCACGACGGGTGCGAGCAGCCGCACGTCGGACAGCGGTGTGCCCGCGGCATCCGCCACCCGCTCGTGCAGCGCGGTCGTCTCGGCCAGTCCGCGCGCGAGCGCATCGGCCACGGTCAGGCCGTCCGGGAACGGAACGACGCGATCGTCGATGATGAAGCCCTCGGCCACCGCTCCCCCGGAGCTCGGGTCGGTCCAGCGCGCGATCCTCATGCGCGCACCCTCGTCTCGAGGAGGGTCTCGGCGTTGGCGCCCAGCACGCGTTCGGTCGTCTCGTCGTCGAGACCCGCGCCGCGCACGAACGCGGCCGGATCCTCGAGCCCCATGTCGAACGGGTAGTCGCTGCCGAGCACGACCTGCGACGGGCCCGCGACCTCGATGAGGTGCCGCAGCGCGCCCGTGTCGTGCACGACCGTGTCGAACCACAGCCGCTTCAGGTACCACGACGGCTCGTGCTCGCAGCCGTGCGCCTCGGGCCGCACACGCCACGCGTGGTCGCTGCGGCCGATAGCGGTCGGCAGGTACCCGCCGCCGTGCGCGGCGACGATCTTGAGCGTCGGGTGCCGGTCGAGCACCCCCGCGAAGATGAGGTGCGACAGCGCAACCGCGTTCTCGACCGGCTGCCCCACCGTGTTCGCGAGGTAGAAGCGGTCGAGGCGCTCGTCGAGCGAGCACCCGAACGGATGCAGGAACACGACCGCGCCGAGCTCCGCGACCCGCGCCCACATCGGCTCGAGCCGCGGGTCCGACAGCTCCACGTCGCCGGCGAACGACGAGATCTCGATACCAGCGAGGCCGCGGCCCAGGATCGCGTCGTCGACGCACTCGAGGATGCGGGACGGATGCTGCAGGGGCACGACCCCGAGACCCGTGAGCCGATCGGGCGCCTGCGCCACGTGCTCCGCCACGAGGCGGTTGGCCTCCTGCGCGATCCACACCGCGAGGCCCTCGGGCGCCCACGGGTAGAAGTGGTTCGGCGACACGCTCACCCACTGCCGGTCGACGCCCTGCGCGTCCATGTCGGCGAGGCGCACGGCGAGGTCGGTGAGCTTCGGGATGCGCGCGCCGACCATCGCTCCCGAGATGCGCTGGCTCTCGGGACCGTGGCGCTTGAGCTCGAGCGCGGCAGCCTGCGCGACCCCCTCGGGCGCACGGCGCTCGACCTCGGCGTGCAGCGTGGGCAGCAGCAGGTGGGCGTGGACGTCGACGACGGTCATGCGGGCTGCGCCATCTGCTGGGCGATGCCGAAGATGAGGCCGCCGGCGTCGGCGTCGCGGTCTCCGTCGATCTGCCACTGCGCGAGCTGGACGGATGCCTCCACCACCGCCTTCGCGCGGGGCAGGCGCCGTGCGTGGAACGCGTCCCACAGCTCCTGGTCGACGGCGTCGCCGGTCGTGAGCAGCTCGGTGAGCACGAGCGCATCCTCGAGGCCCTGCGCCGCGCCCTGCGCGATCGTCGGAGGGCACGAGTGGGCGGCGTCGCCGATGATGACGACGCGGCCGCGGTTCCACGGCGCCTCGACGATGTGCTTGGTGAACCACGTGTAGTTCGCGTGCGCGCCCTTCTCGAGGTCGGCGCGGATCGCGTTCCACGGACCGTCGTACGCGCGCGACTCCTCGAGCATGATGCGCGTCGCCTCCTCGTCGGAGACGCCGAAGCGGTCCTGCGCCTTCTCGACGAGGAACGCGTACATCGTGCCCTCACCCGTCGGGGTGTAGCCGGCGATGTAGACGGGCCCGCCGTAGTACAGCTCCGTGCGCTGCACCTCGGCCGGACGAGAGACGAACGCGCGCCAGATGCCCATGCCGTTCGGCTCGGGCTTCGTCTCGATGCCGAGCGCGTCGCGCACGGTCGAGTTGAGGCCGTCCGCACCGATGAGCAGGTCGTACATGCCCGCGGGCTCGTCGTCCACGGAGACCTCGACCGCGGCATCCGCCGTCTCGGCGAAACCGGTGACCTTCGCCCCGAACCGGACGTTCGCGCCCGCGCGCTGCGCGTGGTCGAGCAGGATCCGGGCGAGCGCGGGGCGCGGCATGCCCATCGCGGCCGGATAGTCGGGGCCGCCGGTCTTGACGTCGGGAAGCTCGGCGACGATCGGCGCGCCCGGGCCGGGCGCGCGCAGGTTGAGCCCCTCGAACGCGAAGCCCGCGGCACGGATGTCGTCCCACGCGCCGAGCGCGTCGAACACGCGCAGGGCGTTGCCCTGCAGCGAGATGCCGGAGCCGAGCGCCGTCAGCTCGGGCTTGGCCTCGAACACGTCGACCTCGACGCCCGACTTCGCGAGCTGGATCGCCGCGGCCAGGCCCACGGCGCCGGCTCCGGCGATGGCGACCTTGTTCACTGCGGTCATTTCTCAGAACCTCCCTGTTCTGGTGTCGTTTCGTCTCGTCGCGCGCGCGGCGCGCAGGTCAGGCGGCGCTCTCGGCGACGCAGCGCACGACCTGCGTGCCGAGTCCTTCGATCGTCCCCGTCATGACGTCGCCGTCGCGCAGGAACCTCTTCCAATGCTGTCCGTTGCCTGCGGGCGAGCCCGTCAGCAGCAGGTCGCCCGGCAGCAGCGGCATGTTCCACGAGGCCCCCGAGATGAGCGCGGGGATGTCGAAGAGCAGATCGCTCGTCGACGCGTCCTGCATGACGTCGCCGTTGAGGTCGAGGCGGACCTCGAGATTCGAGCCGTCGACGAACGGCGCCGGCACGAAGAACGGCCCCGTCGGCAGGAAGCCCGGGGCGTTCTTGGCCCTGTACCAGTCCGTGCCGATCTCCTTCATATCCTTGCGGAACACGAGGTCGCGCGTCGTGATGTCGTTGACGATCGTGTAGCCGGCGACGTGGTCGAGCGCCTCCTCGCGCGAGACGCGGAACGCCTCGCGCCCGATCACGACGGCGAGCTCCAGCTCCCAGTCGTGCACGTCGCTGTACGCGGGCAGCACGAGCGGCACGTCGTCGCCGACGACGCACGCGGGCAGCCCGATGAAGAAGTACGGCTCGCCGTTCGCTTTGCGCTCGTCCATGAGCTTCGCCGCGAACTCGCGCGCCTCCTCCGGCGTCCGGTCGGAGTCCTGCGTGAGCCCGGCGACCACGAGCTCGATCACGTGCTGGCGGTAGTTCGCGCCCGTCTGCAGCACCTGCCTCGGCTCGACGGGAGCGGTGAGGGTGACGCCGGCGAGCGGATGCCAGTCGCCGTCGCCTTCGGCGAGCGTTGCAAGACGATCCCAGTCGGGCGCCGCGAGGAAGTCGTTGAGCGTCGGCGCGCCGAGCTCGTCGGGGGTGAGCGCACGCACGCGCTCACCCGCCGCGAGTCCGAGCCGGATCGCCTCGCCGTCGCGGAAGCGGACGAGGGCGAAGGGTGCGGGTGTCGTGCTCGCCATGTGTCCGGGTCTCAGCCCTGTCCGTGCTTCGCGTGCGGGTTGAGCAGCGCCGCGCGGATCTCCTCGGGCACGCCCTCCTCCGTCGCACTCGGGCCGTCGGCCGGCGGGAACGACTCCGTCATCGACATCGGCATCGCTCCGTTGCGGTACATGTTGTTCGATCCCTGCGACGGCCGCCACGTGTTGGCCTCCCAGTCGGGGACGTAGTTGCGGTAACCGCCTGTGTTGAGCTCGATGCGCAGACTCGAAGGCTCACGGTAGTAGAGGAAGTTCTGCTCGCCGATGCCGTGGATGGACGGACCGTACTCGATCGCGATGCCGTTCTCCATGAGCGTGTCGGCGGCGATCAGCAGCTCCTCGCGCGTGTCGACCCAGAACGCGTAGTGGTTGATGCGCCCCGCGCGGGTCGAGCCGTCGCGGACGACGCCGAGATCGTGCGACTTCTCGTTCGTCGTGAGCACCGAGAAGACCGAGATCGGGGCCTCGTCGAGGACGGTCCGCGCCATGAAGCGGAAGCCGAGCACGTCGACGTACCACTTGACGAACTCGTCGACGTCGCTCGCGGCGACCGTGACGTGGTCGAGCTGGCGCGGAGCGCCGGCGACCTTCGACCGCTTCTCGGGACGGTCGGGGAAGATCGAGGCCTCCGCTCCGCCCGCCTGGTGACGCGTGACATCCCAGTGCAGGGTCATCGAGTGGCCGAAGGGACCCGTGAACCGGTACGCGCGGCCGATCTTGTGCACGTCGTCGAGCCATTCGCCCTGGACGCCGGCGGCCTCGATGCGCTTCGCGGCCTCGTCGAGCGCCTCGGCGCTCGTCGTGCGCCAGGCCATCGTGTGCAGCGAGGGCTCATCACCCGGGACGATCACGAGCGAGTACGCGTAGTAATCGCCCCAGCAGCGCATGTACGCCGTGCCGTCGACGCGGTCCACGACGGTGAGGCCGACCTGCTCCTCGTAGAACTTCACCGACGCCTCGACGTCCGGCGACGTGACGGCGATGTAAGAGAGGTGCGAGAGCAGCTTGATCATCTTCGATCCCTTTCCATCAAGCGTTTCGGGTGTGATCCCTGCGTCCAGCATCCGTCCGCGATCATCATCAGGGAAGCCGAATTCGACAATGCGGAGTATCACCTGTGTTTATATGCTGAAACGACCCGACTCACCCGCGAAGGAGACGCGACGCCGTGTCCGACCACCCTCCGCTCTCGCGCCTCGATCTCAACCTGCTCGTCGCCCTGGATGCGCTGCTCACCGAGCGCAGCGTGACCAGGGCGGCCCAGCGGCTGCATCTGAGCCAGCCTGCGCTCAGCGCATCGCTCGCGCGACTCCGCACGCACTTCGGCGACCCGATCCTCGCGCGCCGCGGCAACACGTACGAGCTCACACCGCTCGCGATCCGGCTCACCGAGTACACCTCCGCGGCACTCGAGTCGGCGCGCCGGGTCTTCGACGCGCAGGCCGGCTGGTCACCAGAGGACTCCACGCGCGAGTTCTCCATCTTCGGCTCGGACTACAGCTTCGCCACGATCGGCCGTGCGGTCTCACGCCTCGCGGCCGAGCGGGCGCCCGGCGTCCGCTTCCGATTCATGCTCCACAACCCGGCGATCATCGACGACATCGACACCCGCCTGCGTTACGTGGACGGGCTGCTCATGCCCCACGGATTCCTCGACAACCTCCCGTACGCCGATATGAGCAAGGACGACTGGCTGATCGTGGCGTCGGCCGACAACGCGCGCGCTGCGGACGGCATCACGATGGAGCTCATCGCCGAGTCTCCGTGGGTCTTCACGTATCAGTCGAGGACGGCGTTCACGTCGGCGAGCCGACAGCTGCAGCAGCTCGGCATCGAGCCCCGGATCGCCGCCGTGGTCGAGAGCTTCCTCACGCTCCCCCTCTACGTCGCGGGCACCGACCGGCTCGGACTCGTGCAGGCCGGTCTGGCACCGATCATCAGCGCGCCCGGCGACATCGTGCTGCACAAGCCGCCGTTCGACGCCACGCCCATCCAGAACGCGCTGTGGTGGCATCCGGTCCACGATCGCGACCCGGAGCACGAATGGATGCGCGCACTGTTCGCCGAGGCGGCGAACAGTGCGCGCAGCTGAGGATCAGGCTTCGACGGACGCCCGCGAGCGTGCCCGCAGGGCGGCGCCGACCGCGAGACCGACGATCGCAGCGGCGACGCCGACGACTCCGACGCCGATCGCGAGCGCACCGGTCACGCCCCCGAGGATGCCCATGAGGATCGGGGTCAGGAACTGACCCAGGTAGAACGCGGCCGTCCACCAGCCGGTCACACGACCGCGCTCCTCGAAGGCGGTCGGAGCCACGACCCACGTGAGCAGCGACGGGAGGAGGAGGCCGGAGCCGTACGACGCGATGATCGCGCCCACGATGATCCCCACCAGTCCCGGAACGAACCAGATCACGAGCATGCCGACGGCCTGGAGGCCGAACGCGAGCGGCAGCAGCACGCTGTGCGGCAGCTTGCCCATGCGAGTGAACGAGATGCCACCGATCGCGGTCGCGAGGGAGGCGACGGCGGCGACTGCGCCGATGATCCCGGTGTCGGTGGCGGCGACGCCGGTGCCGACGACCAGATAGCTCGCTTCGATGATGAGCACGTAGAAGCTGAATCCTCCGAACACGCTCACCAGCAGGCGCACCCAGATGCGCCGCCACGGCGTGCGCACCTTGACGCCCTGCGCCACGTGCGTGTCGGTCGGGTCGCCCTTCGGCTCCCACAGCGCGAAGATCATCGGCACCGCGATCGCGATGCTGATCGCGTAGACCCAGAACGGCGTGTGCCAGCCGGAGACGCCGAGCGCCCCGCCGAGAGCGATGAACACCGTCGCGGCGAGCGTCGTCGTCACGGTCTGCAGGCCGAGGTACTTGTTCCGGCGCTTCGGCTCATGGAAGTAGTCGACGATGAGCGTCGTGCACACCGTCATGATCGCCGCCTCGCAGACGCCGACGAGGACTCGGCTGAACAGGATGGCATTCAGGTCCTCGAGCCATGCCGGCGCCGTGCCCGCGAGCGCGTAGGCGAACATCGTGATGATCAACAGCGTCTTGCGGCCGAGCCGGTCGACGATCTGCCCCGCGAACGGCGCGAAGATCGCGATGACGAGAGCCGGGATCGCGACGATCATCGGTACGAGCACTTCGGCGCCGGGGACGCCTGCGAAATGCTCGGACAGCTGCGGCAGGACGGGGGTGATGAGCACCGAGCCGAGCACGGGCATGCAGCTTCCTGCGAGCAGCAGGATTCCCTGCAGCGCTCCGGCGCGACGGGTGGTGGAGGATGCCTCGGGTGTGGTCGTACTGGACATGGAACTCCTTTGTTCCCCGCCATCGAACCGCGATCACCGGCTATCGGTGAAGCCGAAATCGCTTATGCCGCGCATCGATCCGGTTTATGCCCCGCGCATCGGTCGACCGCATCGCCGACGGTGGTTACGATCGCCACGGAGGCATCCGCATGACCCCTCGCGAATCCGTCGATCTGCCCGGCTTCGAGCACAAGAACCCGATCCCGGCGGCGAGCCGAAAGGGACCGTTCGTGTTCTCAGGCGCGTTGACGGGCCGCGACCCCGTGACGGGCGAGCTCCCCGAGGCGCTCGACGACCAGGTCGCGAACGTCTTCCGCCACGTGCGTGCACTCATGGCCGAGGTCGGCGGTTCGACCGACGGCGATCCTCGGCGACGACTGAGGCACGCCGTCGTCGCGCTGCTTCCGCGGAGCGAGCTGCTCTCGCCCGACGTGACGTCGCGCACGCAGCGGGCTGATTCACCGGTCGTGTCGCGTGCCACCCTTTCCCGCACCCGCCCGTCTTCAGTAGCGTCTGGCCATGGCCGAGTACAGGGACGAGCTCGCCCCGGTGTTCACGCGCGCCGGCGAAGCGAGCGTCGGGAACCACGATGTCTTCCCCGCGCACGAGATGCTGCCCGAGACCGCGTACCAGATCGTGCACGACGAGACGATGCTCGACGGCAACGCGCGGCTGAACCTTGCGACCTTCGTCACGACCTGGATGGACGAGCACGCGAACCGCCTCTACGCCGAGACGTACGACAAGAACATGATCGACAAGGACGAGTACCCCTCGACCGCGGCGATCGAGGAACGGTGCTGGCGGATGCTGGCCGATCTGTGGCACGCCCCGAGCAGTGCCGGCGCCATCGGCACGTCGACGACCGGGTCGTCCGAGGCGTGCATGCTCGGCGGGCTCGCGCTCAAGCGGAACTGGCAGAACGCGCGTCGGGCGGCGGGCAAGCCGATCGACAAGCCGAACCTCGTGATGAGCTCGGCCGTGCAGGTGTGCTGGGAGAAGTTCTGCAACTACTGGGACGTCGAGCCGCGCTTCGTGCCCATCAGCGAGGACCACAAGGTGCTCGACGGCCACGACCTCGCGTCGTACGTCGACGAGAACACGATCGGCGTCGTGGCGATCATGGGCGTGACCTACACGGGCATGTACGAGCCGGTCGCCGAGATCGCGAAGGCACTCGACGAGATTCAGGCGTCGACCGGGCTCGACGTCCCGATCCACGTCGACGGAGCGTCGGGCGCGATGATCGCGCCGTTCCTCCAGAAAGACCTCGTGTGGGACTTCCGCCTCGAGCGGGTCCACTCGATCTCCACCTCGGGTCACAAGTACGGCGGTGTCTACCCGGGCGTGGGCTGGGTCGTGTGGCGCGAGCGGAAGTGGCTGCCCGACGACCTCGTCTTCAAGGTCAGCTACCTCGGCGGCGAGATGCCGACGTTCGCGCTCAACTTCTCACGGCCGGGTGCGCAGGTGGTGCTGCAGTACTACCTGTTCCTGCGGCTCGGGCGCGAGGGCTATGCGCAGGTGCAGAAGGACGCGCAGGACGTGGCGCTCTTCCTCTCCATGGGCGTCGCCGGAATCGGCGCGTTCGAGCTGTGGAACGACGGCTCCGACATCCCCGTCTTCGCGTGGCGGCTCAAGCCCGGCCACACGAAGAACTGGTCGCTGTACCACCTGTCGGACCGTCTGCGAATGAAGGGGTGGCTCGTCCCGGCGTACCCGATGCCGGACGACCTCGCCGACATGACGGTGCAGCGCATCGTCGTCCGCAACGGGCTGAGCATGGATCTGGCCGGCGAGCTCCTCGAAGACATCCGCACCGAGACGGCGTTCCTCGACGGCCTCACCTCGACGATGCCCGCGGAGGGCGAGACGCACGTGTTCCACCACTAGCGCGTGGTCGTCTCGGGGATTCGCCCGTTCCAGAGGTACGGCGGATTCCCGCGCACTCCCGGCCTGACGGTGAACAGCCGTCCCGACAGGGGACTGGCGCGCAGCTGCTCAGCGGTCAGATGCTCGGTCGCCGTCGTGATGACGAGGGTGTCGAGCTCGGGACCGGCGAACTGGACACACGTCGTGTGCGGAGCCGGGACGTCGATTCGGGCGGCGATCCGCCCGTCCGGCGAGATGCGCAGGATGCACCCTTCGCCCCACATCGCGACCCACAGGTGGTTCTCGGCATCCGTCGTCATCCCGTCCGGGGCGCCGTGCTCGAGCTCCATGAAGAGCTCACGGCTGCCGGTCGCTCCCGTGGCCGGGTCGTACTCGCGCACGTGGATGCGCTTGCTCCACGTGTCGATGCTGTAGAAGCGGCTGCCGTCGGTCGACCACGCGAGTCCGTTGGAGAGCGTGAGGTCGTCGTCGAGCACAGTCGCCTCGTCGCCGTCGACCCGCATCAGGAGCTCTTCTCCCGGACCCAGCGTGCCGACGACGAAGCGTCCCCGCGGATCGGGCTTGCCGTCGTTGAAGCGACGGTCGGCCCCCGAGACGAGCCTCTTCCCCGCACGGATCGCACCGTCCACCGACCGGTAGTACAGGCGATGCGCACCGGCGACGACGAGCTCGCCCGTCTCCGCGACGGCGACTGCTCCGGCGGTGTCCGGGAAGTCGTACCGCTCCTCGGCCCGGATGGTGCCATCGGGTCTCAGCCGACCCGAGTGCACGGTGCCGCTCATGATGTCGACCCACAGGACCCTGTCGCGGATGCCGTCCCACACCGGACCCTCGGCAAGGTAGTGCGACACGTCGGTCGCCGGCCGTGCCGTGCCGGCAGAGGGCACGTCCTCGTAGTGGTGCGTCACCGCCATGGTCACTCGACGATGACCAGTTCGCGGGTCGTGTTGTTGAACCGACGCCCGCCGTTCTCGGTGACGGTGACGATGTCTTCGATGCGCACGCCGAACCGCCCCGTGAGGTAGACCCCCGGCTCGATGGAGAAGCACATGCCCGGCATCATCGGGCGCTCCTCGCCCTCGACCATGTACGGCGGTTCGTGGGTGGTCATGCCGATCCCGTGACCGGTGCGGTGGATGAAGGCGTCGCCGTACCCCGCCTCCGTGATCACGCGGCGAGCGACGCGATCGATCTCCTGACACGCGATGCCCGGCTGCACCGCCTCGAACGCGGCCTGCTGAGCCGCGCGGACGATGTCGTGCACCTCGCGCATCTGCGCGGCGGGTTCGCCGACCGCGACGGTGCGCGTCGTGTCGGAGCCGTACCCGTGCATGAGTCCGCCGAAGTCCATCACGACCATGTCGCCCTCGGCGATCGTCCGCTCGCCCGCCTCGTGGTGCGGGTTCGCGCCGTTGGGCCCGGATGCGACGATGGTGAAGTCGACCTGCTCGTGGCCGAAGTCGCGCAAGAGGCGTGCGAGGTCGGCCGCGACATCCGTCTCCCTCCTTCCCGCGAACGAGAGGTTCACGACCTCTTGGAACGCGGCATCCGCCGCTGCGCCCGCCGCCTCGAGGCGCGCGAGCTCATTGGCGTCCTTCACCGCGCGGAGCATGGGGAGCCGCTCGGTGATCGCGAAGTACCGCGTGTCCGCGACCCGTCGCTGAAGCCCGAGAAGGTGCATGGCCCACGTCGAGTCCGACACGGCGTACTGCGCTCCCGGTCGCAGCAGCCCCGCGGCGACGTCGTAGGGGTCCTGGCCGTCGCGCCAATCGCTGATGGAGAGTGCGGGTGCGCCGACCGCGGAGTCCAGGTCGGGCCGCTCGAGCGTCGGCACGAGCATCCGCGGCTCGGCGTCGGTGCTCAGCACGAGCAGCGTCAGCCGTTCGGTGATCGCGGTCGGGCTGTAACCCGTGAGCCACAGCAGGTCCGGCCCGGGGGTCACCAGGAGGCCGTCGAGCCCCTCCGTGACGGCGTCCTCCACGGCGCGCTCCATGCGCGTTCGGAAATCCTCGGTGGTGAACGGGACGGGAGCGGCGTTCATCGCGCACCTCCTTCGGTGTGGGTCGACGCTGCCGGTCAGGATACGCGTGACCGCGGGACCTTAGTACCGCGCCCGCGGATGGCACCGACCTACCGTGGGTCGCTGAGGTCCCGACCGATGGAGGGGGAACGACCATGAGGATCCTGGTGGCCTACGCGAGCAAGTACGGCGCGACGCAGGGCATCGCCGAGCGACTGGGCGACCGTCTGGGCGAGCGCGGGCACGAGGTCAGCGTCCGCTCGTGCATGGACATCGACGACGCATCCGGATTCGACGCGTACATCGTGGGCTCGGCGGTCTACGCCTTCAACTGGCGCAAGGGCGCGAGGAAGTTCGTGGAGCGCCACGCGGCGGAGCTCTCGGCCCATCCCGTCTGGCTCTTCGCGAGTGGCCCCCTCGGCACCGACGTCGTCGACAAGGACGGCAAGGACGTGCTGAAGGAAGCGGAGCCGAAGCAGTTCGCCGAGTATGAGGGGCTGCTCGGTCCGCGCGGCAAGAAGGTGTTCCGAGGCGCATACGACCACGAGCAGTTGCGCGGGGCCGATCGGATGGTCGTGTGGATGCCCGCGGTCCGCGACCTGCTCCCGAACGGCGACTTCCGCGAGTGGCATGAGATCGACGCGTGGGCGGATGCGATCGCCGACGAGCTCGGCACGCCTGTCGGGTCCGTCGAAAGAGCACAGACCTGAGTCGGGAGGCGAGAGGATGAGACGCCTCCCCGTCCGGATCGTGCTGGGCGCACTGATCTTCGTCGCCGGACTGCTGCTCCTGCTGGAGGCGACCGGAGTGATGAGGACTTCCACCCTCTGGGCCGCGCTCCTCGCCGCGGGCGGCGCGGTCTTCTGGTACGTGTTCTTCGCCGACCGGGCCGCCTGGTGGGCGGCGCTTCCCGGCGCGGCGCTCGCGGGCGCCGCGATCGCGACGATCGTGCAGCTCGACTCCGCCGGCGTCGGCCGGTGGGCCGAGGTGCCGTTCCTCGGCGCGCTCAGCCTCGGGTTCTGGGCGGTGTACCTCCGCGACACCGCCAGATGGTGGGCGCTCATCCCGGCCGGCGCACTCCTCACGGTCGCCGTCGTCGCTGGCGTGACGGGAGTCGTGGGCGCGTCGATGGCCGGTGCGATCTTCCTGTTCGGGCTCGCGATCACGTTCGCGCTCGTCGCACTGCTGCCCGGCGGCGCCGGACGTCGCGTTTGGGCGTGGGTGCCCGCCGCTGCTCTCACGCTCGTCGGGGTCGTCATCCTCTTCGGCGCGGGCGAGTGGTTCGTCGTCCTCAACTACGTGTGGCCCGTGCTGGTCATCGCGGCCGGCGTGTTCGTGCTCTGGCGCGCGTTGCGGGGAGGCCGTGACTCGGAGGACCGCGAGCCGGCGGGCTCCGACGGGCAGGTCCCCGAAGACACGCAGCGCTGAGCTGAGATCCGCACGGTTTCCAGGTTCGCGGGCACACGGACGCGCCAGCCGAGCTGCCGCTGCAGGCGTGCGCGCCGCGGAATCGACGGGCACCCTGGCGCGGCTCCCGCGACGGTGAGACACTTAGACCAGCGGTCGAACCGATGGTCTAAGAAGGTGTGACGTGAACATCCTCATCGCGGGGGCAGGCATCGCCGGGCCCACGCTCGCATATTGGCTGCTGCGCGCGGGGCACGAGCCGACGCTTGTCGAACGCGCGCCTCACTTGCGCGAGGGCGGGTACGTCGTCGACTTCTGGGGCACGGGTTTCGATGTGGCCGAGCGCATGGGCATCGTCCCGCGACTGATGGACGAGGGGTATCACGTCCGCGAGATGCGCGAAGTGTCACGCACCGGTCGACGGATCGCGCACCTGGATCCGGTGCGCGTCATCGAAGGCGCCGCGGGTGGCCGGTACGTCACCGTCGGCCGATCCGATCTCTCGCGAGCCGTCTACTGCGCGCTGGAGGACGGCGCAGAGACGATCTTCGGTGACTCGGTCCGGGCCCTCGACGACGACGGCACCCGCGTGCGGGTTCGGTTCGAAAGCGGGGCGGAGCGCGAGTTCGACCTCGTCGTCGGTGCGGACGGGCTCCACTCCCGCATCCGCTCGCTCTCGTTCGGCCCCGAGAAGCAGTTCGAGCGCTCCCTCGGGATCACCGTGGCCGCCTTCGACCTCGAAGGCTTTCGACCGCGCGAGGAGCTCATCGCGGTGACTCACACCGAGGTCGGTGCGCAGATGCTGCGGTTGGCACTCCACGACGACGCCACCATGTTCTGCTTCATCTTCCGGCACGAGGGCGACGTCCCGATCGACGATGTGGCCGAGCAGCAGTCGTTGCTGCGGCGTCGACTGCACGGAATGGGCGGCGAGGTTCCCGGCGTCCTCGAGCAGATGCCGCGGGCGCGCACGTTCTACATGGATCGGGCGAGCCAGATCCGGATGCCGCAGTGGTCGAAGGGCCGCGTCGCGCTCATCGGCGATGCGGCGGCTTGCCCGTCGCTGCTCGCGGGCCAGGGATCCGCGTTGGCGATGGTCGAGGCGTACGTCCTCGCGTGCGCGCTCCACGAGACGGAGGGCGACCACCGGGCGGCGTTCGGCGCATATGAGGATCGGCTGAAGTGGGTGGTCGGCGACAAGCAGGATGCGGCGATCGGACTCGGTTCCGCGTTCGCCCCGCGCAACCGCGCCCAGCTCTGGCTCCGGACGGCGGTCATCGCCCTCATGGGCGTCCCGCTCGTGTCGCGGCTCGCAATGGGACGAAGTCTGCGCGATCCGATCGAGCTCCCGCCGGCGCCGACCGGTTGAATGGTCGCATGCCGCGCCCGCGTTTCCGCCGACTCACTGACGAGCAGCAGACGAGGATCCTCGACGCCGCGCTCGACGAGTTCGCGGCCCACGGCTATCGCGGGGCGTCCTTGAACCGCATCATCGCGAACACCGGGGTCTCCAAGGGCTCGATGTACTACTACTTCGACGGCAAGGAGGACCTGTACACGCACGTCATCCGTGACGGCCTGGAGCAGCTGCTCGCCGAGGGTGGGGGCGTGGCGCTCCCCGCCCCCACCGACCCCGACGCCTTCTGGGCGTCGCTGGAGTCGCAGTACCTGCACCTCATGCGCAGGCTCGCCGCCTCTCCGCGGCTCGGCGCCGTGCTGCGCGACTGGCTGTCCGGCACGGGGATCCCCGCACTGAGCTCCGCGCAGCACGAGGCCGAGCAGGAGGCGATGCCCTGGCTCACCCAGACTCTCGCGACGGGCCAGGCGATCGGCGCTGTTCGCACCGACCTGCCCCCGGACCTCATCATCGCCCTGGCGATGGGCATGGGGCAGGCGATCGACACCTGGCTCATCACACGTCCACCCGACGACGAAGGGCTCGAGAACGCAGTGCGCGCCCTCATGAGCACCATGCGGCGGGCGCTCCAGCCCTGACCGACCAGGCGGTCGAAGACGAACGCGCAACCGCATGTCGATTCCGGTCGGTCCCGTTCGACGCTTCAGTGAGGGCGTCCACCGCGCCCCGACGAGAGGATCGACCGATGAACGAGTACTTCTTGACCATGCCCCACGACTCCGAGACGGAGCCCACCATGGCCTCGATGCAGGAGAGCGACCCCGATGCGCTCGCCGCGGTGATCGCCGCGGTCGAGGAGTTCAACACCGCACTGAAGGAGTCCGGCGTGTGGCGCTACGCAGGCGGACTCCACCCGCCGTCGACCGCCAAGACCGTCGACGCGTCGTCGGGCGACGTGCGCGTGCTCGACGAGCCGTTCGTGCAGGCGCCCGCGTACGTGGGCGGATTCTGGGTGATCGAGGCGCCCGACGAGGCGACCGCGATCGAGTGGGCCGCGCGCGCTTCGCGCGCCGTGCAGTCGCCCGTCGAGGTGCGTGCGCTGCAGTAACCGCGAGCACATCGACCAGGCGGGATGGATGCCGCACGGAGTCCCGGGGGCTGGAGAGCGTCTTTTCGGGTCTCGGCGACCGTCGCCTAGACTCCCCTGGAGTCTCCCCCAGACGGACGACCCCGTCCCCAGGTACGACGCCGTCTCCCCAGTAGCGGGCTCCCCACCCGCCGTTCATCGGAGTGCATGTGGTCCGAATGCAGCCGAGCACCGATACCGCCGGCATCCGCACGCGCGCGGCCGCCCGTGCGCAGCAGCGGCGCCGGCGCTCGATCATCCTCCTGAGCATCACCGGCGCCCTCGTCGTCGCGCTCGTCGTCGTGCTGAGCGTCGTGTTCATCCGCGGGGCCGCCGGCGAGTCCGGCCAGCCGCAGGAACCCGCAGTCGCGGGTGACTGCCTGCCCGCGAGTCTCGACATCACGGCCGACCCGGTGGTCGCCGGCGCGCTCGAGGCGATCGTCGCCGACATGGCGGGCGATCGCTCCGACTGCCCGGAGACGACCATCACGACTGAAGACAGCGCGGTCACCGCGGCCGCCCTGGCGCAGGGAACCGCTCTGGAGTTCGATGTATGGGTCCCCGACTCGTCGATGTGGCCGGCGCGCGTCTCCAGCCAGCGCGAGCTGGCGGGCGCGGATGCCCCGGAGCTCATCGTCAGCGATCCCATCGCGAGCACGCCGGTGGTCTTCGCGGCGACCGACCCCACCGCGCGTGCCCTCGGCGCCGAAGCCGGGTTCGCAAGCCTCGCCCAGGGTGCGGTCGCGGCCGTGCTGCCCGACCCGTCGTCGGCGTCGGCGAGCGCCGCGGCCCTGCTCGCGCTGCAGACCGCGGTCGGCGGCGACGCACGCGCGTTCACCGGTCTCGTACTCGGCCTCGACGCCGAGGCCGTGGTTCCCACGACGGGCGACGCGCTGGCCGCGGCATCCGCTGCGGCCTCGCCCACCGTCGCCATCACGACCGAACAGGCCCTGTACGCCGACAGCGACGCCGCTCCGCTGGTGCCGATCTACCCCGTGGACGTGAAGCCCACCGTGACGGTGTCGCTGGTGACGGTCGCGGATGCCGCAGGCGACACTCTCGAGGCCGTCGACGCGCTCACCGCGGCGGTCGCCGACGCGAGCGACCTGCTCGCCGAGCACGGCCTGCGTTCCGCCTCAGGCGCGGCGCTCACCGACGGGGGCAGCGCCCCCGACGCCGTGACAGAGCCCACTGACGGCGCGAACCATGCCGAGGCGCTGCGCACGTGGGAGATCCTGACCGCGCCGTCGCGCATGCTGGCCCTCAACGACGTGTCGGGGTCGATGGCGCAGCCCGCGACCGCCGACATGAGCCGGATCGATCTGTTCGAGCAGGCGGCCGTGCGCGCGATCGACTCGATGTCGGACGAGTCCTCGCTCGCCATCTGGGTCTTCTCGAGCCGTCGGAACGGAGGAGAGGACTGGCAGGAGATCGTGCCGTTCGGATCGCTCGGCGACCCGGCGCACAAGCAGCTCACGATCGACACGGCGAACTCGCTCGACAGGTTCGTGGGCGGTGGGACCGGACTGTACGACAGCGTCCTCGCGGCGGTGAAGTACATGCGCGAGACCTACGTGCCCGGGCAGGTGAACCTCGTCCTGCTCAACACCGACGGCTACAACGAGGAGGACGACGGCCTCGACCTGCCCGGCCTCCTCGCCGAGCTCGAGAAGCTGCGGGATCCGTCGAAGCCGGTCGCGGTGATCGCCATCGGCTACGGCCCCGACACCGACCAGGCCGCGCTCGAGGAGATCGCCGCCGCCACCGACGGCGCGGCGTATCAGGCGCTGCAGCCGACGGACATCGGCACGGTGCTCGTCGACGCGACCACCCAGCGAGGCTGCCGTCCCGACTGCGGCTGAGTCCGCTGCGACGCCCGCAGCGGCGGAGACGTACACTTCGGGCATGGCCGACGCGCCCGCGTATCGCATCTGGCCACCGGTCGCGCTCGGTGTCCCGCTTCTCGCGGGCTTCGGCATCACGTGGGCGTGGGGCGACCCGCTCCCGCTGCCGGAGGGTCCCTCGCGCGTCGTCGGCACGGTCCTCATCGTCGCCTTCGTGCTCTGGAACGGATGGGCGCTGTGGCTCATGGGCCGCGCGCGCACCGGTCTGCTCCCCGGCGACCCGACGCGCACGATCCTCGATCGCGGCCCGTTCGGAGTGAGCCGGAACCCCCTGTACTTGGGGCTCGTCGCCCTCGATGTCGGATCGGCGCTCATGTGGCCGTCCTTCTGGGCGCTCGTCCTCACCCCGGTCGGGGTCGCGGCGTTGTGGTGGGGTGCGATCGCTCCGGAAGAGCGCTATCTCGCGGCGAAGGTCGGCGAGGAGTACGAGGCGTATCGGCGCCGCGTGCGTCGTTGGATCTGAGTGCGGTCGATGCCGCCTGAGCGTCGGCTTTCTTCTCGTTTCGCAGGATTTCCGCAAGTTCACCTCAACACTCCCAGCGGAAAATGCAAACTCGCTCGGCTCCCGATACTTTTGTCTCCGGACCGGTAGATGAGAGTTTCATGAGAATCGAGAGAGATCGCTCGTGGCAAGTACATACGTTGAGACAGGCACTCGCATCCGCGTCTACGACTCCTCCGTCAAGACGCACGCGTCGCTTCCGCTCGGCACGTACCGCGTTCACTTCGACGGGAAGGAAGGCTTCAGCCTCCTGAGGGTCGAGAACCTCACCGCCGGCGGCGAGCGCGTCTACGGACAGCGCGAGC
>Ga0180220_1000775_pt1 | contig 28990 bp, 31 predicted proteins | sample eDN5th37CBELigBY_FD_151335 | JGI IMG/M metagenome (GOLD analysis project Ga0180220, IMG submission 151335) | Enriched backyard soil microbial communities from Emeryville, California, USA - eDNA 5th pass 37_C BE-Lig BY (version 2) (version 2) | ecosystem: Environmental > Terrestrial > Soil >... | reverse complement strand
CCAACCGCCTCCCAGTCGTCGCCGTCGACGACGAGGCTCTGCGGCACCCCGGACGACTCCGCCGACCCGCCCGAGGGGGTCAGTTTTCGTCCGGCGGAGAGGGGTCAGTTTTCACGCGGCGCCGACACCAATTTCGCACCGCTCGGTTCTGACGGGACCAGCCAACTAGGTCCGTCGAGGCAGCCCATGGCATGCCGAACGGAGTTCCCGTTCACCCGGCTGAACGACACCATGGGAAGCAAGCGCGAAGGTCCATCTCCCCGTCCGACGCGCCGGAGATGCTGGGCACATGTGGTTGCCGAAATCCGCTCAGGAGGTCGAGGCGGTCGCCAGCGCTGGAGACCTTGAGGAGGGCCCGGCCTTGGACGCCAAGCGGGAACTCGACCGCGAAGGCTGGAAGCTCGCCGTGGACGTCGCCGCTATGTCCACCGACGGCGGGGTGATCATCGTCGGGCTGGATGAGGACGCCAACAAACGTCTGACGGTCCCTACCCCGTTCGCGCTCGCCAACGTTGAGGAGCGCATCGCCGCGATCGTCGGCAGCGGAATCGCCGAGGCCCCGTACATCGATATCCGGCCGCTGCCTCTGGACAACGGCACGGGCTACATGCTGATCCACGTTCCGATGTCGCCACGAGCGCCGCATCAGGAGATCGCCAAGGGCAAGGCCGAGGGCCGCTTCTACGGCCGCTACGGGAGCCTGAACCGGATCCTCAATGAGGCCGATATCGCGCGCCTGTACGAGCGTCGCCAGCGCTGGCAAGTGAACGGGCACGAGGAGTTGGCCAAACTGCTGGCCGCCGACCCGCCTCACGCGCTGGAGCCAGGGCGCGGCTACCTCCAGGCGTTCGCCTACCCGGTCATGCCCGACCTGGCGATGTGGGAGCGCGCCACGGGCGCCGCCGGAGACGCGGGTCAGCTGCGCGCACAGATGGCGCTGGCGGCCCGCAGTGCAGCGCCCGGCAACTACTCGCCCACGCTCCACGAGGCCGTCAACTGGGTTCGCGTCGGTGGTGACGTGTGGGCGTTGGACACCGACTATGGCGAGCGCCCCTACGGCGGAGTTCGCGTTGAGATCGAGGTCAACGGCCGAGGACAACTGTTCATGGCGCGCGCTGCCGACAGCGACCCCCGCCACGCGGGCGGAGAGTTGATCATGTGGGAGGCCATGATCGCGGGCAACTTGGCCTCGTTCCTAGCCATGATGGGGCGCTCTTACGACCTGGCCGGGTACTTCGGGCCGGTGAGTATCGGCCTGAGCGTGCACGGCATCCAGGGTGCGAAGACCAGCTCTGGCCGCCGAGGTTTTCTCGGAGATGGCCGCCCATACGGCAAGCCCGACTTCACCCGCGTCCACACCGCCGGAGCTGCGGTCGAGCTTCACGACGCGCGCCCGTTCGCGCTCGGGTTGGTCCAGAACCTGATCGACGCATCCGCGTACGAGGGCTACGACCCGCTCGGGTGACGCACCCCAGGGCGCGGCCAGGACGCCGCATCTGCTGGCAGCGCGATCAGCTCCGCGGATCGGCAGGGTTGAGTCCGCCGGTGGTCACAGGACGATTCGCCTATGAGCGCCACCGGAATGTTTCCTCCAGAGCAGCCGGTGTCCAGCTACACCACTGCGGACCTACCGATCGCTCCGCCAGGCAACCTTGAGGCCGCGACCCTCGCGCGGATGGCACGGGCTGACTTCGAGGCCACTTGGGACGCGCTCGTCGAACGCCGACCAGCCGATCCCGATTTCGGTGGCGGCAACTTCATGTTCAGCCTGATGGCGATGGTCTACCTCGAGCTGATCTGCCGGACTGTCGCCGCAGACGCCAGCGGGATGGTGATGCGGCACTTCTCGGAACGGCTCGCCGAGATCGAGCCGCGGTACCTCACAGAGCTGCCTGGGGTCGTGGCAGCGCCACCCGGCGTGAAGCTCCCGACGCGACCAGGCGTCGCTGTCGATCGCACCCTATTGGCCATGCTGTTCGACCTCATCCGGAACGGTCAAGCCCATCTGTACCAACAGATCTCGGTGGCTCTGGCCGCCGAGGATCGAGAGACGGACCTGCTGACCATCGCCCTGGGCGGGACCACCGGTCGCCCGACAATCGCCGAGACTCGCGCCGCGCTGACCCGCCCAGCAGACCACCTGCTGCTCGAGCGAACACCCAAGCAACATCTACGGCTCACCGTATTGCCCGACGTGCTGTTCACGGACTTCGATGTCGCGGCTCGCCGATCGAGTGTGTTCTCGTTGGGACTGGTGCCGTCCTACTTCCAGCGACGTCGACGGAAGACCAAGCGCGGCACGGTGTACGACTTCCGTAGCGCCGAGCTTGAGGCCGCGCTGTGTGGCCTCGCCGAGCAGCTTCCGAATTCGTAGGCCAACGCGGTCTCGTCTGGGACTCTCATGAAATGACCAGACTGGCGATCTGCTCCGATGTCCATTCCCGGATGGACGCGCTGCAGCCCGTTCTCGACGACGTCGCTCGTCGTGGGTCTGATGAGTTGTGGTGCCTGGGTGACCTGGTTGGTGACGGACCGGAACCCGCTGCGGTGATCGACGCGATCCGCGCGTGGCCGCTCGTGCTCGCCGGCAACCACGACGCCTGGCTAATCAACGGCAGCATGTGGCCTGACGAGCGAGCGGTCCTCGACAAACCACGCCTCGCGTGGTTGGCCAGCTTGCGTCCCACAGCTAGCGGAGGTAGCCGTCGCGGGCGTGGCGCAGCGGCTCGCGGTCGCGGCGGCGGGCGTCGCGGATGCGCTGCTCGGTGACGGCCAGTCGCTCGCGCGTCTGCTGGCCCTGGTGGCGTGCGTGGGCGATCTCCGCGCGCCGAGGTCACGTGGCAGCAGCGCGTCGACGAGCTGCAGGCCGAGCGCGCCGACGTCGTCGCCCGCCACGGTGACCCCGACCGGTGGCTCGCCGATCACCACCGCGAGGCCGTCCGCCTGGCCGTCGTCGAGCGCGAGCTGGCCCGCCGCCACGCCATCCACCGCCACGAGCGCCTGCGGATGGTCGTCGTCGACCCGCCTGCCTACGTCACCGACGAGCTGGGCCCACGACCGATCGACGACCTGCGCGGCCAGCGCGCCTGGGACCGCGGCGCGCGCACAGTCGAGAGCTACCGCCAGCGCCACGGGGCGACGATCGACCCGACCGCGCGCGGCCTGGGACCGCGCCCGAGCGACCCCGCCGCCGCGCGCGCCTACCGCGCGGCCAGCCGCCGTCTCGAGGCCACACAGGCCGAGCTCGGCCGCTCCCAGGCGATCGTTCTCGGCGTGACACGCGGCCCCGAGCTCTAGGTCCAGAGCAGCTTCTGATCGATCGCCGCTCGATGTGCCGCAAGCATCTCCAGGGTGGCTGCGACGTCGGGGCTCATCGAACCTCGATCTGAAGCCGCGCGCACGAGACTTTGCCGGACGAGGTCCAACTGCCGGGGAACGTTCCGCAATGCACCCGCACCCTCCCGGTTCTGCTCATCGGCGACGCGCGACGCCAGAGCCTGCGAACACACGATGAGCTCCGCGCTCATCGCGCGAGCATCTGCAGCTCGACGCAGCAGCTGCGCACGCTCGGCTTCCGTTCGAGGCATCGTCCCCAATCACCCCTGGCCAGCGAACTCAATCGCGCCGCGCGGTCTCGTCGATCGACGACGTCAGAGGTCTCGTGTCTGGAGGACCCGGCGAGTTGTGCCCGCCACGGTGACGCTCGACGCAAAGCTGGACTGTTGCCGCAGCAAGTGCGGTCGCTGTGGCGGTCTTCGTTCTCCTCAGCGCTGAGGCTGTTGGGGCAGATTGGCTCGATCGCGGATGTCGTCGGCTCTCAAGCGAGCGATCCTTGCCGCCTCGGCCATGGCGCGTTCCTTCGCGCCGCGCGCACGCGCCGCGTCGTTGCGCTCGTCGATCTTGGCCTTGGCGGCCTTCCAGGCGGCGTTGCCGCGCAGAGGCTTGTCGGGGTGAGTCGTCACGTCGTCTCCTTCGAGAGGGGTGCGGAGCCGGCGTGTGGCCGCTGTCCCGCCGGGCGCGCGCGGTAGAGGGCACGACGCTGGCGGTGTTGGCTAGGGGCGCCTCGAGCTCGACGACGGGTTCACGCCTTCGCCCGTCGGCCTGTTCGCCCGAGGCCGGGTGGCGGCTCACGGTCCGACGCTACTCGGCACGGGAAGTGCCGACGAGGCGGCTTGGGCCGCGAACGGGACCGACTGCGTGGTCTCCAGGCGGCATCCGATGCTCTCCGCTGCTGTGGTGGTCACCATCGGCCGGCCGCATTCCGGACACGGCGGAGGATCGTTCGGCGAGGCGTGGACGCGCAGGCTGCAGCCTGGACAGCAGGCGTGGGTCATGGAATGACCCCCTTCCGATTGGAGACGCCTTGTGCCGGAGTATACGGCCGCCCTGGGGCGCTGATGGGCCTTCGCGGCTTGCCGTCCCCGGTAGTGTTCGACGTGAGCGCGTGTGCCGAACTCGTCAGCGCACCGTTCCAACGCGGCTCGTCACGAGCCACCGGAAAGGCGACCATGCAGCCATGGTCCAGGCCAACGGCAGTCAGGCAGCGCTCGGCGGTCAACGGCACGGTGCGGGCGCGGGCCATACGCGCGGTGATCGTTCAGGCCAGCGCCCTGCGCGCGACGGACGCCCGCAACGATCGCCGCGGCCAAGCGGCGTCTACCGCCCGCCGCAGAAGGGCACGATGAACGGTCACGAGATCCGCGAGCTACTCGCTCAGCCGGATGGTGCGCATGTCGCCGTGTGCCTGTGCGGGTGGCGCAGCGGACCGCTGGAAAGCGGCGATGACGCCGCTGCCGCCGGGCTCCTGCACCAACTGCGCATGCTTTAGCGGCGGACCGTATGAGTGATCGGCACATCAGACTCTTGCGTCAAGCGGCGAAGGCGGCGCGGATCCGCCTCGCCGCCTTCGTCGAACAACCACCGGCCGCGGAGACGCGCGAGGACGAGGTGGCACGAGCGCGCGAGGTTCGGACGCTGCGTCGACGCGCGTCCAACACGGAGGGCCAGTTACGCGACGCCGAGCGACGGCGCCACAGCGTCCCCACCGCCAGCGATCCGCCTCGCGACCGCAGCGCCACGCCCACCGCGCCGACCCCTGTGCCGCTGCAGCGCGGCAGCGACGGCGTACTGCGCCCGCCGCCCCGATGACGCGGCCGACCGGCTCGCGCAGACCGACAAGGAGCAGCGCGATGCCGCAGGGCACGATCAAGTGGTTCGACGACGACCAGGGGTACGGGTTCATCACCCCGGACGCTGCGGGAGCGTGGGAGCTGTTCGTCCACCAATCGTCCTTCATCTCCCGCCGGCCCACGCCGATGCCCGCGGCGACCAAGGTGCTCTACACCGCCACGTCCCGGCGGGGCGGGCCCAGCGCGGTCGACGTATCGATCGTGGGTGACCCCTGAGCCGCGCCCCCCGTCGTCAGCGCGTACGCGGCGCTCGGGTGCGCCAGCGGAAAACGGCACTGACGAGGGTCCCGAGCGCCCAGCCGAGGATCGCTGTGAACAGGACGAGCCAGACGAGCGCTACCGATGAGCTGCCGAAGATCCAGTTCACCCTGACGTCGCCGGTGTTGGAGGCCGCCAGCGCGACGACGTATACGAGGACGACGACGGCGAAGAACGCGTAGAGGTGCAGTCGGCTGCGGTGGGCCTTGCGCGCGACCCGGGCGCCGCGCGTCTCTGCGCTCGAGTGCGGGTCTGGGGCGGGCAGCGGTTGGGGCGTCTGGCGACGTGCGTCGCGTTCCCGCTGTCGTTCAGCGCGACCGTCATCGGTCGTGACACCGTCTCGCGCGGTCGTCGGCGTGGCGTCGCCGCGGGCGTGGCCCTGCGACGACTGTTCGGAGGTGAGGCGAGTGGGGGCCATGGTCGGCCGCCTTCCGTAGGAATGATGCTGTGAGCTAGGTGCCGGCCAGAACGGGTCCGGCGCCGATGCGGCCGCCGTCGCCGAGCCATCGGTCGTCCTCGCTGGTCATGGACAGGCTTGCGGTGCGTCCAACGCCGACTGTCGGCCGGGTGTCCGCGACGGTCAACGGCGGGTCGTCCGACCAGGCGGTGCCGCAACGCCAACAGGCACGCTCTTGACGGGCCATCGGGGCATCACAGGTGCGGCACAGCCGCGGAAAATGCCGTTCGCGCACCGCTCAGCGCTCTTTCCGTAGGAGGCGGGCGAGCAGCGCGCGAACCGGTCCTTGCTGGTCGGCCGATCCGCTGGCGTTCGGGGTGCGCTCGGTGTCGTCGAGCGCGTCGGGCTGCGGGACGCCTGCGTCGTGCTCTGTCTCGACGTGCGGCGCCGCCGGAATCACGCCAGGTACCGGGGATTCGGCGGGTTCCGTTGCGCGGTCGGTCTCCATGATGGTGACCCTTCTGAGCGCGGCCCACGTACTGAGGGTCCAGCGGCTCGTATGAGTGCGGCGCTATCGTCGCTAGGGACGAAACTGTCCGTGAGGTCGCCGTTCGGCATCACGCCGGCGGGCTCTGCGCGAAGTCGCTTCGCAGGAGCGGTGAAATGGCCCTGTCCGATTGATGATAGCCATGCGTCGCCTCTCCGCGCCCGTATTCCCGAGTGCTCCTGCACCGGCAGGGTTGCATTTCAGGCCAACGTCGCTTCGCTCTTCTGGACGGAGCCCTCGTCGCGTCACGACGACAAGTCGGCCCAACTTCCTCTTCGACCGCTGGGGCCCACCCTGGAATCACCGCGCGCTATCCGCAGCGCGGGCGATCGATCATCCGTCCGCTCGATGCGTGGGGGCGCCTCTGGCGGTCGCCTCCCCGGTATGAGAGACGCTGAGTTCAACCCAGGCACGGACCGTCTGCTGACCGCCGATGAGGTCGCGGCGATGCTCCACGTGACGAAGGGATGGGTCTACGACCAGACCCGTCAGCATCGGATGCCCCACGTTCGACTCGGTCGATACGTCCGGTACCGCCGGTCGGCGATCGACGCCTGGGTCGCCGGGATCGAAGAGCGGTCGGTCCGTCGGTGATTCCGGTCCGGGTTTCTTGAGAGGATCCGCCGATGAGTAGCGACGGCAGCCGGCCACGGAAGCGAAGCTATGGCTCGGGATCCATCTCCATTCGGGGGGAGGTAGCCGCGACGGTCTTACCAAGGCGCAGGCGGAGGCGCAGCTGCGCAAGCTCATGGCTGAAGAAGCGGCGCCAGCGATCACCGATCGCATCACGGTCGATCAGGCCGGTCGCCACCTGATTCGCCACCTTGAGGGACTCGGCCGCAAACGCTCGACGATCGAGGGCTACGAGTCGTACCTGCGCATCCACCTGACCCCATACTTCGGCGAGCGCGACCTCTCACGCATCGGCCGCGAGGACATCGAGGCCTTCGTCGCCACATGCCGCCGCAACAAGCAGTCGGTCAAGTCGACGCAGAACTACCTCGGGCTGCTGCACGGCATCTTCGATTTCGCTATGCGCCGCGGCTGGGCCAACGCGAATCCGTGCAAGCTCGTCGACCGACCGAGCCAGCAGCGGACCGACCCGGACGTCCACTTCCTGGACCAGACCGAGGTCGACGCGCTCGTCGCCGCGGTGCCTGACGACGACCTCGGCCGCGTTGAGCGCGTCATGTACCTCGCCGCCGCGATGACCGGCATGCGGCAGGGCGAGCTGTTGGCGCTTCGCTGGTCAGACGTCGACTGGACCGCACGTCGGGTTCGCGTGCGCCGCAACTTTGTGCGCGGCGAATACGGCACGCCGAAGTCCAAGCGCTCGTCGCGCAGCGTTCCACTCGCCGACGTGCTCGGCGGCGAGCTGGACCGGCTGTTCCAGGCGTCCTCCTACCGCGCCGACGGGGACCTCGTGTTCGCCCACCCGCACACCGGCAAGCCGATCGACCGCAGCAAGCTGCTCAAGCGGTACAAGGCCTCGTTGCGTCGCGCCGGGGTCCGCGACGTTCGCTTCCACGACCTGCGACACACGTTCGGCACGCGGATGGCCGCCGCGGGTGTCCCGATGCGCACGCTGCAGGAGTGGATGGGACACCGCGACTTCGCGACCACGCTCATCTACGCCGACTACGCGCCTAGCGCGCACGAAGCGGACCTCGTCGACGCCGCCTTCAGCCGGCTTGGTCCCAATTCTGGTCCCAATTTGAGCGAAACCGAGAGCAACTCAGCGGCCTGAGTCCCAGTATCTATCGGGATTCCGACCTGAGCGAAACCCGCGTTGACGGGTTGTGGTCCAGGCGGTCGGGGGTTCGAGTCCCCTCGCTCACCCTTCACGTCACGAGGCCCCGCTCCGGCGGGGCCTCGTCGCGTTCTGGGGCCGATGCGCCTGACCAACATACCTACGCGTAGGTATGCTTGTTGGCATGAGCGCCGCACCGTCCCGGGTCGCCGCCGGTCGCGAGACCCGCGCCCGCCTCCTCGACGCCGCGATCGAGCGGCTGTCGGAGGCCGGGCCCGACGCGAGCTTCGACCAGATCGCCGCCGACGCCGGCGTCACCAAGGGCGCGCTCTACCACCACTTCGGCTCCAAGGAGGGCCTCGTGGAGGAGGTCTACAAGGAGGCGGTGCGCCGGCACGCCGAGCGCGTCGTCGCGGCGAGCAGCGCCGGCACCGGCCGCGAGCGCCTCCAGGGCCTCATCCACGAGAGCGGGCGCCTGTACGGCTCCGGGACGCCCTTCTACCGCCTGCTGCTGCGCCTGCACGTCGAGGCCGGCGCGTCGCGCCCGCACCTCGCGCCGATCGCGCGCCGCGTGCAGCAGCGCCAGCGCGAGTACATGACCGAGCTCGTCGCCGCCGGCCAGGCCGACGGCTCGATCCGCGCCGACATCGACGCGGCGGCCCTGGGCGACACGGTCAACGCCGTGATGCAGGGCCTGCTCGTGCAGCAGCTCGAACCGCCGGCCGCCCAGCGGCGGTCGACCGAGACGTTCGCCGACCTGTTGGAGGTGCTCCTGTGATCGACTTCGCGCTGGACCCCGAGCTGGAGGAGCTGCGCGACCGCGTCGCCGCGTTCGTGCGCGACACGGTCATCCCGGCCGAGGCGCGCGACGTCGGCGCGCACGGCCTCGACGAGGACCTGCGGGCCGCGCTGCAGGCCGCCGCCCGCGAGGCCGGCGTGTTCGCGCCCCAGGTGCCCGTCGAGCTGGGCGGCCTGGGCCTCGACATGCGCGCGACGTCGGTCGTCTTCGAGGAGGCCGGCTACAGCGTCCTCGGGCCGCAGGCGCTCAACTGCGCCGCGCCCGACGAGGGCAACATGCACCTGCTGCACGTCGTCGCCACGCCGGAGCAGCAGGAGCGCTACCTGGCGCCGCTTGCCGCCGGCGACGTCCGCTCGTGCTTCTCGATGACCGAGCCCGCGCCCGGCGCCGGCTCCGACCCGACGATGCTGCAGACGACGGCCACCCGCGTCGACGGCGGCTGGTCGATCAGCGGACGCAAGTGGTTCATCACCGGCGCCGAGGGCGCGGCGTTCACGATCTGCATGGCGAAGGCGCCCGAGGGCGCGACGATGTTCCTCGTCGACGCCGAGAACCCCGGCTGGCGGGTCGAGCGGATCGTCGAGGCGATGGACCGCTCGTTCCCCGGCGGCCACTGCGAGGTGGTCTTCGAGGACTGCCGGGTGCCCGACGACGCCGTGCTCGGCGCGGTCGGCGAGGGCTTCCGCTACGCCCAGGTGCGCCTGTCGCCCGCGCGCCTGACCCACTGCATGCGCTGGCTGGGCCTGGCCCGCCGGGCGCTCGACATCGCCGTCGACCGGGCGCGCGAGCGCGAGGCGTTCGGCAGCCGCCTGGCCGACCTGGGCATGGTGCAGGAGCGCATCGCCCAGTCGATCATCGACCTCGACGCCGGTCGTCTGCTCATCTGGCGCTGCGCGTGGGCGCTGGACCGCGGCGAGCACGGGCGCCACGAGTCGTCGATCGCGAAGGCGTTCGTGGGCGAGGCGGTCGGCCGCGTCGTCGACCGGGCCGTGCAGATCTGCGGGTCGCTCGGCGTCTCCGGCGACGTGCCGCTCGCGCGCATCTACGCCGAGGTGCGGCCGTTTCGCATCTACGACGGCCCGACCGAGACCCATCACTGGGCGATCGCGCGCCGGGCGGTGCGCGATCGCGAGCGGGTCGCGGCGGCGTGACGGACGTCGTCGCCACGGCCGCCGAGGCGCGCGCCTCGGCGCGCGAGCCGCTGCTCGTGCTCGAGCCGCTCGCGGCGTTCCTCGACGTCCACGGGCTCGGCGCCGGCCCGATCACGGCGGCGCCGATCGGCGACGGGCACTCGAACGTCACCTACGCGATCGCGCGCGGCGACGAGCGCCTCGTGCTGCGCCGGCCGCCGCGCGGCCCGCTGCCGCCGTCGGCCCACGACGTCCTTCGCGAGGCGCGCCTGCAGCTCGCGCTCGCGCCGGCCGGCGCGCGGGTCCCGCGGATCCGGGCGGTCTGCGAGGACCCGGCCGTCATCGGCGCGCCGTTCTACGTCATGGACCTCGTCGACGGCGACGTGCTCACCACCGCGCTGCCGCCGGCCCTCGCCGGGCACGAGGCGCGGATCGCCGACCAGCTCGTCGACGCGCTCGCCGAGCTGCACGCGGTCGACGTCGCGCGGCCGGCGGTCGCCGCCTTCGGGCGCGGCCCCGGCTACCTCGAGCGCCAGGTGCGCCGCTTCCGCGGCCTGCTGGAGCTGAACGCCACCCGCGCGCTGCCGCAGCTCGACGCGGTCGGCGACTGGCTGGACGCCAACCGCCCCGGCGAGGCCGAGACGACCGTCGTCCACGGCGACTACCGCCTCGGCAACGTGATCGTCGCCGCCGATCCGCGGCCGCGGCTGGCGGCGATCCTGGACTGGGAGATGGCGACGCTCGGGGACCCGCTGGCCGACCTCGGCTACCTGACGGCGATGTGGGCGCAGCCCGACGATCCCGACGACCCGATGCTCGCCCTCGGCGCGGTCACGCGCCGGCCGGGCTTCCCCGGCCGGGCGGACCTCGCGCGCCGCTACGCCGACCGCACCGGGCGCGACGTCGGGGCGCTGCGCTGGTACCAGGTGCTGGCGGTCTGGAAGGCGGCGATCTTCCTGGAGGGCAGCTACCGGCGCTTCCTCGCCGGCACGACCGACGACCCCTACTTCGGGCGCCTCGGCGACGGCGTCCCGCGCCTCGCGCAGCGCGCGGCCGCCCTCGCCGGCGTGTCGTGACCGGCGCCCTAGCGGAAGCGCTCGTCGTCGACGCGCGGGTCGTAGCGGCGCTTGACGACGGTCCAGATCGACTTGCTCGGCTCGTCGCCGATCGTCCAGAACCGGTGCGGCTCCATCGAGTCGAACGAGATGGAGTCGCCGGGGCCGAGCTCGAACGTCTGGAAGCGCACGCGGATGCCGAGGCGGCCCTCCAGCACGATCCCGTACTCGTGGCCGCCGTGGCGCATGAGCTGGTCCTCTGAGCAGGACTCCGCGCCGGGCGCGTAGGTGACGAGCAGGAAGTCGACGTTCGGGTCGTCGTTGGCGGTCAGGCGCTCCCAGGTGACGCCCGGCAGCCGCAGCGAGGCGCGGTCGTCGTGCGTCTGGACGTACACGGGCGCCGGGCCGCCGAACGGCGGCAGCTCCGACTCGGCGGCGGGAACGGCGGTCGCGGCCGCGGCTGCGACCGGTCCGGCCGGACGGGCGGGCTCGGCGCCGGCGGTCTCCTCGTCGTCGCTCTCCAGGAGCAGGTCGTCGAGCGACAGGTTCAGCTCGTCGACGATCTGGTAGAGCGTCCCCACCGAGGGGTTCGCCTTGCCGAGCTCGATCTGGGAGATGAGGCTCGGCGAGATGCCGATCCGCCGGGAGAGCTCGCGCACGCCGACGCCGCGCCGCTCGCGGTCGCGCCGCAGGCGCTGGCCGACCATGCGCAGGACCTCAGGGAGGGCCTCGGCCCGCTCCTTCGCCGTCGGTGATTCCATGGGCGCCATCCTAAAGTGTGCAACCTCGTCGCACAACATCTGCCACGATACGTGGCGCGGACACCGTGGTCGAGCGCTTCCGGCGGGTCGCCGCCGTCCGGCGGACGGGGCCAGGAATGGCCGATTCTCGCTGGAAATACGCATGATCGCGGCGCACCGGCCGTCGAAGGCGTAGCGTGGGATTGCACGGGTGTAGAACCACACTTGACAACATGTGTGCGACGGGATAGAACACCTCTCGCACCGGAGCCCGTCATCTGCCGCCCACGCTCGGCGGCCGGGACTCGTGGAGGAGGAGAGACAAGATGCAAGGTCAGTCCGAGGGGGCTGCGCGCGCGTCGACGCGCCCTCGCCCGTCCAGCCGGCGGCCGCGCCGCTCGACGATCGCGATCGCCGCGGCGTTCCTCGCCGCCGTGACCATGGCCGCCTGCGGCACGACGGACGGCACGAGCGACACCGAGTCGTCGTCCGACGCCGCGACCGGGGCCGCCACCGCGGCCTCCGCCGAGGAGGAGCTCTCCGGCACCGTCTACATGATGCTGCCGAACACGACCACGCCGCGGTTCACGCAGCAGGACGCCCCGCACTTCATCGAGGCGATGAAGCGGCACGCGCCCGACGTCAAGGTCGAGGTCGTCAACGCCGAGGGCGACCCGCAGAAGCAGCTCCAGCAGGCGGAGACGGCGCTCAACAACTCGCCCAAGGCGATCGTGCTCGTCGCCGCCGACCCCAACCTCTCGTCGGGGATCCTGCAGAAGGCGGCCGAGGCCGACGTGCCGGTCGTCGCCTACGAGCACGAGGCGCTCAACGGGCCGCTGGCCTCCATGGTGATCTTCAGCCCGCTCGACGCCGGCCGGGTCGGCGCCAAGTACTTCGCCGAGCAGGTCCAGTCCGGTGAGCTCGGCGACCCGCCCGTCCGCGTCGCCCGCATCTACGGCAACCAGGGCGACAACTACACCAACCAGATGCTCGAGGGGCAGAACGAGTTCCTGCAGCCGCTGATCGACGACGGCACCATCGAGGTCGTGTGCGAGGACTACACGCCCGGCTGGGATCCGGCCAAGGCGCAGACCCTGATGGAGCAGTGCCTCACCAAGACCCAGGATCGCGTCGACGCCGTGCTCGGCATGTACGACGGGATCACCGCCGGCGCGATCGCCGCGCTCAAGGGCCAGGGGCTCGAGGGCAAGATCCCCGTCTACGGCGGCCAGAACCCCGAGCTGTCGGGCCTGCAGTACATGCTCACCGGCTGGCAGGAGGACAACATCCTCAAGCCCTACGAGAAGGAGGCCGACGCGGCCGCGCAGCTCGCGATCGCCGCGGCGACCGGCGCCGAGCCCCCGCCGGGGCTGATCAACGGCGAGTTCGACAACGGCGCCGAGATGGTCCCCACGGCGTTCCTCGACGTCGAGCACATCTCCTCGCCCGACGAGGTCCAGAAGGCGGTGGACTACGGGATGTTCAGCTGGGAGGAGATCTGCGAGGGCGCGGCCGCGCGCTCCGAGCAGTGCAAGACGGCGCTCGGGGGCTAGCGATGCCGGGCGGTCAGACGATCGACGCGGTGGGCGCTGACGCGCCCACCGCCGAGGGCGCCCCGCCGGCGCTGGAGCTGCGCGGCATCTCCAAGGCGTTCGGCGGGGTCCAGGCGCTCGACCACGTCGACATGCACCTGCGCCGGGGCGAGGTCGTCGCCATCGTCGGCGACAACGGCGCGGGCAAGTCGACGCTGATCAAGGCGATCGCGGGCATCCAGCCCATGGACGCGGGGACCGTGCTGTTCGACGGCGCCCCCGTCGTCATCGAGAGCCCCAAGGACGCCACCAGCCTCGGGATCCAGACCGTCTACCAGGACCTCGCGCTCTGCGACAACCTCGACGCGGTCAAGAACCTGTTCCTGGGCCGGGAGGTCCGCGCGAGCCTGCTGCTCGGGCGGCGCCTCTCGCGCCCGGCGATGGAGCACCGCGCGACGCAGGTGCTCGAGCAGCTCGGCGTGACGCTGCGGTCGCTGCGCACGCCGGTCGGCCGCCTCTCCGGCGGCCAGCGCCAGTCGATCGCGATCTGCCGGTCGATCCTCAGCGACCCGAGCGTCGTGCTGCTCGACGAGCCGACCGCGGCGCTGGGCGTCGCCCAGCGCCGGCAGGTGCTCGAGCTCATCCGCCGCCTGCGCAGTCAGAACCGGGCGGTGATGGTGATCTCGCACGACCTCCACGACGTCCGCGACGTCGCCGACCGCGTCTACGTGCTGCGCCTCGGCCGTCGCGTGGCCGAGTTCCACCGCGGCGGCTTCACCACCGAGCAGCTCGTCGCCGCCATCACCGGGATCGCCGACGCCCCGGGAGGTGCGGCATGAGCGCCACGATCGAGACCCCGGCCGCCGAGGGCACGCCGCCGCCGGCCGCCCCGAGCCGTCGCGCGCGCATCATCGAGGCGCTGGGCGGCGAGCTGCGCGTCCTGCCGGTCCTCGTGTCGCTCGCGGTGATCTGGCTGTTCTTCGCCCTCGGCGACTCCGCCTTCCTCAGCTCGCGCAACCTCTCGAACCTGTCGCTGCAGATCGTCGTCACCGGCGTGCTGGCGCTCGGGCTCGTCCTGATCCTGCTCGTCGGCGAGATCGACCTCTCGCTCGCCTCGGCGAGCGCGGTCGCCGCGACGCTGATGGCGACGCTGCTCGTCGACCAGGGCTGGAGCGTCGGATTCGCCGTGCTCGCCGGGCTGGGACTCGGCGCCGCGGTCGGGTTGGCGCAGGCGCTGGTGATCGTCTTCGGATCGCCGTCGTTCGTCGTCACGCTCGGCGGCGGCCTGATGCTCCAGGGCGCGCTGATCGCGCTGCTGCCCTCGGCCGGCCAGATCAACCTGGCCGACACGCCGATCGCGAAGGTCGCGGGCACGTACCTGGACGTCCCGACCGGGTGGACGCTGGGCGCGATCATCGTGGCCGGGTTCGCGGCGCTGCGCTGGACCGGCCACGTGAGCGCCCGCCGGCGCGGGATGGCGTCGAGCGCCGCCCGCCACGTCCTGGCGCCGACGGCGTTCGTCGCCGTCGTGACCGTGGCCACGCTCGCCGTGCTGAACGGCTATCGCGGCGTGCCCGTCGCGGTGTTCATCTTCATCTGCCTGCTGATGGTGGCCGCGTACGCGACGACCGAGACGCGCTACGGCATCCACCTGTTCGCCGTCGGCGGGAACCGGGACGCGGCCCGCCGCGCCGGCGTCCCGGTGGCGCGCCTGATCGTGTCGACGTTCGTGATCGGCGGGCTGTGCGCGGCGATCGCGGGCATGATCGCCGCCTCGCGCGTGCTCGGCGTGTCGGTGAACTCCGGCGGCGGGCCGCTGATGCTCGAGGCGATCGCCGCCGCGGTCATCGGCGGCGCGAGCCTCTTCGGGGGGCGCGGCACGGTCTGGGCGGCGCTGCTCGGCGCGCTCGTGATCGGCTCGATCTCCAACGGGATGGACCTCCGCGGCATGAGCACGGAGGTCAAGCTCCTCGTGGAGGGCGGGATCCTCATCATCGCGGTGACGGTGGACGTGGTGATCGCGCGAGGTCGCCTGCGACCGACGGCGATGGGTGAGGCGCATCCATGACGGGCCGGCGTGCCGGCGTGAGACAGACAGCGGCAAGGAGGAAGGGATCAGATGAAGCTCGACGGTAGGACCGCGGTGATCACCGGGGCCGGATCCGGGATGGGACGCGCGATGGCGCAGATCTTCCACGCGGAGGGCGCCAACATCGTCGCCGCCGACATCGACGAGGCCGCCGCCACCGAGACCGTGAACGGGCTCGACGGCCGGGCGATCGCGGTCGGCGTCGACGTCTCCGACGTGGCGAGCGTCGACCGGCTCGGCGACCGCGCGCTGGAGGCGTTCGGCACGGTCGACATCGTGTGCAACAACGCCGGCGTGCTCGACGACTACACGGTCGCCCACGAGACCAGCGACGACCTCTGGAACCGGATCATCGGGGTCAACCTCACCGGCCCGTTCAACGTCTCGCGGCGCTTCATCCCCGTGATGCTCGAGAAGGGCAAGGGGGCGATCGTCAACACGGCGTCGATCTCGGCGTTCATCGCCGGCGGCGGCGGCGCCGCCTACACGGCGTCCAAGCACGGCCTGCTCGGCCTGACGCGCCAGATGGCGTTCGACTACGGCAGCCGCGGCATCCGCGTCAACGCGGTCTGCCCCGGGGCCACGCAGACCGGGATGACCGCGCACCTCGTGACCGAGGAGGGGCGCAACGAGCACGTCGACCAGGCGATCGCGGGCACGCCCGCGGGGCGGTGGGCGCGGCCCGAGGAGATCGCGAAGCTCGCGCTCTTCCTGGCCAGCGACGACGCCGACTTCATCCACGGCTCCGCCTACCTGATCGACGGCGGCTGGACGCTGCCCTAGCCGCCTGCGGCCGCGGTCCCGCGGCCGCCCCACCACACACCCAAGCCAACCACCGAACGCCCCCGGGGACGGGGGTCCGGGTCAGCGCGTCCCGGAACACGGACACGACAACCAGAGAAGGAGAGCGCGACGTGCGGCGAGACATCGAGTTCCAGAGCGGGGGAGAGACCGTCCGCGGGTGGCTGTACCTGCCCGAGGGCGACGGCCCGCACCCCGTCGTCGTGATGGCGGGCGGCTGGTGCTACGTCAAGGAGCTGGTCCAGCCCCACTACGCCGAGCGGTTCGCCGCCAGCGGCGTCGCGGCGCTGGTGTTCGACTACCGGCGCCTGGGGTCCAGCGACGGCAGCCCGCGCCAGCACATCGACCCCAACGACCAGATCGAGGACTACAAGAACGCGATCACCTACGTCTCGACGCTGGACGAGATCGACGCCGACCGGATCTCGGTCTGGGGGATCTCCTACAGCGGCGGGCACGCGCTGATCGTCGGCGCGACGGACCGCCGCGTGCGCAACGTGATCTCGATCGTCCCGGTCGTCGACGGCTTCGTGAACATGCGCCGCGTCCACGGCACGACGGGGTTCCGCGCCCTGCAGGAGGCCGTGGAGCGCGACCGCGTCGAGCGCTTCAAGACCGGCGAGCACGGCTACATCGACATGTCGACGACGCGGGTCGGCGAGGTGCTGTGCACGTGGCCGTTCCCGGAGACCTACGAGGCGTTCATGGACCTCAAGCGGACCGTGGCGCCCGCGCACGAGCACCGCAACACGCTCGCCTCGGTCGAGCTGCTCATGTCCTACAGCGTCTACCCGTACGTCGGGCGCCTGCTCGACACGCCGACGCTGATGGTCGTGGCCGACGAGGACGACCTGACCCTCTGGGACAAGGAGCTGGAGGTCTTCAACATGATCCCCACGACGAAGAAGGAGCTCTTCGTCGTGCCGGCGACCAAGCACATGACGCTCTACAGCGACCGCTCCAGCCTGGAGGTCGCGGCGGAGAAGTGCGCCACCTGGCTGGCCGAGCGCGTCCTCGCGGGCGCTGAGACGGTTGCGGCGTAGGCGCTTCCAGCCGGCCGCCGTGCGGCGGCCGGCCGACGCCTTCGACCGCCGCTGGTGGCCGGGACGGCTCGTCGACTCGCTCCTGGACGACGCCGTGCGCGCGGTGCCCGCGGACGTCGCGGTCGTGGACCGCGAGCGACGGGTCACCTACGCCGAGGTCGCCCGCTCCGTGCGGGCGACCGCGGCCGCGCTGCACGGGCTGGGCGTGCGCCGGGGCGACGTCGTCTCCTACCAGCTCCCCAACTGGCTCGAGGCGTACGTCGTCCACTACGCGACCGTCGCGCTCGGCGCGATCAGCAACCCGATCGTGCCGATCTACCGCGAGCGGGAGCTCGGGTTCATCCTGCGCCAGGCGGCGTCCCGCGTGATCGTGGTCCCGGACGCGTTCCGCGGCTGCGACCACGCCGCGATGCTGGCCCGCCTGGCGCCGGAGCTGCCCGACCTCGAGCACGTGCTCGTGGTCGGCGATCCGCCGCCGGGGACGACGGCGCTGGCCGAGGTGGTCGCCGCGGCCGGCGACGCGGCGCCGCCGCGGGTCGCGCGGGACCCCGGCGACCCCGCGCTGCTGCTCTACACGTCGGGCACCGAGGCCGACCCGAAGGGCGTCCTGCACAGCCACGACACGCTCGTCTACGAGACGCAGAGCATCGTCGACCTGTACCGGATGGACGGCGACGACCGCATCCTGATGCCGTCGCCGGTGACGCACATCACCGGCGTCCTGTACGGGCTGCTCATGCCGGCGATGCTGCGCACGCGGGTCGTGCTGCAGGACGTGTGGGCGCCCGGCGCGGCGCTGGAGCTGATCGAGCGCGAGCGCTGCAGCGTGATCATCGGCGCCACGCCGTTCCTGCACGGCCTCGCGACCGCGCCGGAGCTGGAGCGGCGCGACGTCAGCTCGCTGCGCGTGTTCGGCTGCGGCGGCGCCGACGTCGCGCCGGAGCTGATCCGCAGCGCGAGCGCGCGGCTGGGCTGCCGCGCGTCGCGCCTGTACGGGTCCAGCGAGTGCCCGACCGTCAGCGGCACGCCGATCGACGACACCGACGAGCGCCACACGACCACCGACGGGCGCCCGATCGGCGGCGCCCGCGCGCGCGTGGTCGGCGAGGACGGGCGCGAGCTGCCGGCGGGGACGCCGGGCGAGCTCGTCGTCCGCGGCCCCGAGCTGTTCCTCGGCTACCTGGACCCGGCGCTGACCGAGCGCGCCTTCGACGCCGACGGCTGGTTTCGCACCGGCGACCTCGCCGCGATGGACGCGTACGGCCACCTGCGCATCCTCGGTCGCCTCAAGGACGTCATCGTGCGCGGCGGCGAGAACATCAGCGCCAAGGAGGTCGAGGACCTGCTGGCCGAGCACCCCGACGTCGCCGAGGTCGCGATCGTCGCGATGCCGGACCCGGTGCTCGTGGAGCGCGCCTGCGCGTTCGTCGTGCCGCGCACGGGCGCCGCGCCGACGCTCGCCGACCTCACCGGCTTCCTGCGCGAGCGCGGGCTGGCGACGCAGAAGCTGCCCGAGCGCCTCGAGCTCGTCGACGAGCTGGTCAAGACCGCCAGCGGCAAGGTCCAGAAGTTCCGGCTGCGCGAGGAGATCGCCCGCCGCCTGGAGGAGGAGGGGCGGTGAGCGACGCCGACCCCGACGTGCTCCTCGAGGACCTGCGCACGATGGCCCGCATCCGGGCCTTCGAGCTGCGGGTGGCGCGCCTGTTCCGCGACGGGCGCATCCCGGGCTTCGTCCACGTCTCGATCGGCCAGGAGGCGGTGGCCGCCGGCGTCTGCGGCGTCCTGGAGCGCGCCGACGCGATCACCACCACCCACCGCGGCCACGGCCACTGCCTGGCCAAGGGCGTCGACGCCGCTGGCATGATGGCGGAGCTGTTCGGCCGCGCCACCGGCACCTGCCGCGGGCGCGGCGGGTCGATGCACATCGCCGACCCGCGCATCGGCGTCCTCGGCGCCAACGGGATCGTCGCCGCCGGGCTGCCGCTCGCCGTCGGCGCCGGGCTGGCCGCGCTGCGCCGGGGCACCGGGGCGGTGGCGGTCGCGTTCGCCGGCGACGGGACCGTGCACTCGGGCGCCTTCCACGAGGCCGTCACGCTCGCCGTGCTGTGGCGGGCGCCGGTGATCTTCCTGATCGAGAACAACGGCTTCGCCGAGTTCACCGACACCGAGGCGATGTGGCGCGGGGCGCCGCTGGTCGAGCGCGCCCGCGCCTACGGGATCGAGCACGCCGAGCGCGTCGACGGCAACGACGTGGTCGCGGTGCGCCGCTCCGCTGAGGCCGCGATCGCCGCCTGCCGCGCGGGCGAGGGACCGGCGCTGGTGGAGGCGATGACCTACCGCCTGCACGGGCACTTCGAGGGCGACGCCGTCGCCTACCGCGACCCCGAGGAGCACGCGCGCTGGGAGGCGCGCGACCCGATCGCGCGCGCCGTGGCCGCGCTCGAGGCGGCCGGCCGCGGCGCCGCGGCGGCCGAGGCGATCGCCCTCGCGGACGCCGAGATGGACGCGGCCGTGGAGTCCGGTCTCGCCGCGCCGTATCCGGACGCCGAGTCGGTGCTGGAGGACGTCCATGCCTGACGCGGCGCCGACGTACCTGCAGGCGATCCGCGGGGCGCTGGAGGCCGAGATGGCGGCCGACCCCGACGTCGTGGTGATCGGCATCGACGTCGGCGCCGGGGGCGGCGTGTACGGCGCGACCCGCGGGCTGTTGGACCGCTTCGGCCCCGAGCGCGTCATGGACACGCCGATCGCCGAGGCGGGGGTCGTCGGCGCCGCGGTCGGCGCCGCGATGGCCGGGCTGCGCCCGGTCGTCGAGGTCATGTACATGGACTTCCTGACCGTCTGCCTGGACCCGATCGTCAACCAGGCCGCGAAGCTGCGCTACATGACCGGCGGCGGCGTGTCGATCCCGCTCGTCGTGCGCACGCAGACGGGCGGCGGTCGCTCGAGCGGCGCCCAGCACTCCCAGAGCCTGGAGGGCGTGCTCGCCCACGTCCCGGGGCTGAAGGTCTTCCTGCCCGGCGACCCGCGCGACGTCGACGTCCTGCTGCGCGCCGCGATCCGCGACGACGGTCCCGTGGTGTTCGTCGAGAACCGGCGGCTCTACAACCGCCGCGCGCCCGACCGCGACGACGGGTGGGAGCCGCTGCCGCCCGGCCGCGCCCGCGTGGTGCGCGCCGGCGGCGACGTCACGGTGGTCGCGTGGGGGCGGATGGTCGCCGAGGTCCGGCGCGCCTGCGAGGACCCGCGTCTCGCCGGTGTCGGGGTCGAGCTGATCGACCTGCGGACGCTCGTGCCGCTCGACCTCGAGACGCTCGTCGCCAGCGTGCGCGCCACCGGCCGCGCGCTCGTCGTCCACGAGGCGGTCGGCGAGTTCGGCCCCGGGGCGGAGATCGCGATGCGCCTCACCGAGGAGCTGCTCTACGAGGTCGAGGGGCCGATCCGGCGGCTCGGGGCGGCGACCGCGCCGACGCCGTACAGCCCGCCGCTGGAGGAGGCCGCGCTTCCGGGGGCGCCCGCCATCGCCGACGCGATCCACGCCGTCCTGACCGGCTGATCGCCTGCTCCGCCCAGTGAGGCAGAGCCGTCTCATATGATAAACGTCCGCTGATCACAAAAGCGGTTCGACGTTTCGCTAGGGTCCCGCTCGCTTACACGAGGGATCCGCAGAGGAGGAACGAGGCACATGTGGACGCTGCACGTCGAGCCGGGGCAGCCGGAGGCCGTGGCCGCAGTGCACGCCGAGCTCGACCGGCTCCTGGCGGAGGGGCGCAACCTCGTCGTCACGCTGGCCGAGGACGGCTCCTGGCTGACCGCCGCCGACGCCGCGCAGCGCCTCGGGTGCACCCGTCAGGAGCTCGAGTGGCTCATCCGCGTGGGCGAGGTCGAGGCCCGGCTGCTGGGCGATCCGCGGTGCTGGCAGGTGTCGCTCAGCTCGATCGTGGACCTCGAGGCGCGGCGCGAGAGCGCCCACCGCCGGGTCCTCGCGTTCGAGGGGCTGGCGACGCAGCTGCGCGCCTCGTAGACACCGGCGTCCGGCTGCGCATCGGCGGCATGCTCCTCAGCGACGGCACGAGGACCCCCGCCGCGATCGCCCGGGAGCTGAACGTCCGCATCGAGAACGTCAGCTACCACGTGCGCGTCCTGTGCGAGCTCGAGCTCATCGAGCTGGTCCGCACGACCCCGGTGCGCGGCGCGCTCGAGCACCACTACCGCGCGTGTGCCGGCGTCGGGCTCGCCGCCGCCGACGACTTCCCCCTGCACATGCGCCGCGACGTCAACCAGGGGGTCGTGCGCGACGTGATCGGCGGGCTGATCCGCGCGTTCGCCGGCGAGGACCACGCCCGCGCCCGCGCGCGTCCCGTACGCTCGGCGCTGCCGTGGTCGCCCACACCCAGTACGCCCGCAACGGCGACGTCAGCATCGCCTACCAGGTGGTGGGCGACGGGCCCGTCGACCTGGTGCTCAGCTTCGGCTTCGCCACCCACGTGGAGCTCGTGTGGGAGGAGCCCGGACTGGCGCGACTCCTGTCGCGCCTGGCCCGCTTCACGCGTCTCATCCTCTACGACCGCCGCGGCGCGGGCCTGTCGGACCCGCTCCCCAGCGCCGACCTCGACGCGCACGTCGGCGACCTCCACGCGGTGCTCGACGCGGCCGGCAGCGAGCGCGCCGCGCTGCTCGGCTACACCAACGGCGGGCCGGTCTGCGTCGCCTACGCCGCCGCGCATCCCGACCGGGTTTCGCACCTCCTCCTGTACGGGACGTTCGCGACCAACGAGCGCAGCGACGACGTGCCGTGGACGCTGACGGTCGACGAGCGCGTCGCGCTGATCGAGGAGCAGATCGCGCACTGGGGCGAGGGCGCGCTGGTCGACCGGGTGGCGCCCAACGCCGCCGACGACCCCCGCCTGCGCGCCTGGTTCGCGCGGCTGGAGCGCCAGAGCGCCAGCCCCGGGACGGTGCGCGCGGCGGTGATGACGAGCGCCACCGACGTGCGCCACCTGCTCGACCGGGTGCGCGCGCCGACGCTCGTGCTGCACCGCACCGACGACATGCTCATGGACGTCCGCCACGGCCGGTACCTCGCGGCGCGGATCCCGGGCGCGCGGCTCGTGGAGCTGCCGGGCGCCGACAGCCTCCCGAGCGTCGGCGACTCGCTGCGGCTGATCAGCGAGATCGTCGAGTTCGTCACCGGCCGGCGCGCCGACGGGATCGGCGAGCGCGCCCTGCGCACCGTCCTGTTCACCGACATCTGCGACGCGACCGCCCAGGCCGCGCGCCTCGGCGACGACCGCTGGCGCGACCTGCTCGCCGCCCACGACGCGGTCACCGACCGCGCGCTGGAGCGCTACGCCGGCTGGCGGGTGAAGGGCACCGGCGACGGCGTGCTGGCGACGTTCGCCGGCCTCCCGTCGGAGGCGATCCGCTGCACCGGCGACCTCGTCGACGAGCTGGAGGCGCTGGGGTTGGAGGTGCGCGCGGGACTGCACACGGGCGAGTGCGAGCTGATCGGCGAGGACGTCGGCGGGATGGCGGTGCACATCGCCTCGCGGGTGTGCGCGCTCGCGCAGGCGGGCGAGGTGCTCGTGTCCGGGACCACGTACGGGACCGCGGTCGGCGCGGACCTGTGGTTCGAGAGCCGCGGCGACCACCGCCTGCGCGGCGTGCGCGGGCCGTGGCCCGTGTTCGCGCTGCGCCGCGCCTGACGCGCGCCGGCGCGCTGGCACGGCGCGGGCCGCTGCGCGATCATCCGGACATGGCCGTCGCCCGGGTCCGCGACATCCTGGCCGCGCGCGGCGGCGAGGAGCTCGCCCTCAACGACGCCCACCTCAACCCGCAGCTCGGCCGCATCGTGCGGACGCTGGGCCTCGACCGCCGCTGGGTGCGCGGCGACGGGCCGTACCTCGTCGACGAGCGCGGCGACCGCTACCTCGACCTGCTGTGCGGCTACGGCGTGTTCGCGCTCGGGCGCAACCACCCGGAGGTCGTGGCGGCGCTCGAGGACGTGCTCGCGGCGCGGACGGCCAACCTGCCGCAGCTCGGCGTCACGCTGCTGAGCGGGGTGCTGGCCGAGGAGCTGGTGGCGCGCGCTCCGTCGTCGATCGCCGCGATGGTGCCCGCCAACAGCGGGACCGAGGCGGTCGAGGCGGCGATCAAGCTCGCCCGCGCGGCCACCGGGCGGCCGCGGATCCTCTACGCCGAGCACGCGTTCCACGGGCTCACGCTCGGCGCGCTGTCGCTCAACGGGAACGCGGAGTTCCGCGACGGCTTCGGCCCGCTGCTGCCCGGCTGCGACCCGGTCCCGTTCGGCGACCTCGACGCGCTGGAGCGCGAGCTCGCGCGCGGGGACGTCGCCGCGTTCGTCGTCGAGCCCGTGCAGGGCAAGGGCGTCAACCTCCCGCCCGACGGCTACCTGGCGGGCGCGCAGGAGCGCTGCCGGGCCGCCGGCGCCCTGTTCTGCGTCGACGAGGTGCAGACCGGGCTGGGGCGGACCGGGCGCCTGCTCGCCCTGGAGCACTGGGACCTGGAGCCGGACCTCGTGACCCTGGCCAAGGCGCTGTCGGGCGGCTTCGTGCCGGTCGGCGCGGTGCTGTGCTCGCGGACGGTGATGGACCGCGTCTTCGACGGGATGGAGCGCGGCGTGCGCCACGGGTCGACGTTCGGCGGCAACGACCTCGCCGCGGCGGCCGGCCTGGCGACGCTGCGGGTGCTGGAGCGCGACGGCCTGGTCGCGCACGCGGCGCGCATGGGCGACCTGCTGCTGGAGCTGACGCGTCCGCTCGTCGACCGCTACGAGATCGTCCGCGACGTCCGCGGCCTGGGGCTGATGTGGGCGATCGAGCTGGGCGAGCCGGCCGGCGCCGGGCGGCGCCTGTACCGCGCGGTCGACCGGGCCCAGCCGGGGCTCGCCGCCCAGCTCCTCACCGTGCCGCTGTTCCACCGCCACCGGATCCTGTGCCAGGTCGCGGGCCATCGCATGAGCGTCGTGAAGGCGCTGCCCGCGCTCGTGGTGTCCGAGGCGGACGTGTGCGGGTTCGCGGCCGCGCTGGAGGAGGTCGTGGCCGAGGCGGAGCGGATGCCGACCGCGCTCGCGTCGCTGGCCTGGCGGGTCGGCCGGCAGGTGGTGGGCGGACGCCGGTGAGGGCGCTGGTGACCGGCGCGGGCGGCTTCATCGGCGCCCACGTCGCGGCGGAGCTGGCGGCGGCCGGGGCGCGGGTGCGGGCGTTCGACCGCGACCCGCCGGCCGAGGTCCCCGCGGGGGTGGAGCCGGTCGCCGGCGACGTGCTCGACCAGGGCGCCGTGGCCCGGGCGATGGACGGCTGCGACGCGGTCTTCCACCTCGCCGCCCTCTACAGCTTCGCGCGCGCGGGCGCGCGCGCGATGCAGGCGGTCAACGTCGAGGGGACGCGCGTGCTGCTCGACGCCGTGGCGCGCGCGGGCCGCCCCGTCCGCGTCGTGCACACGAGCTCGTGCGCCACGTGCGGTCCGGTCGCGGGCCGGCCGGCGACCGAGGACGACGCGCCGCCGGCGTGGGAGCTGGCGGTCCCGTACAAGCGCACGAAGCTCGAGGGCGAGCGGCTGGCGCTCGCGGCCGCCGCCGAGGGGCTCGACGTCGTGGTCGTCAACCCGACGACGCCGGTCGGCCCCGGGGACCGGCGCCCGACGCCGACGGGCCGGATGATCGCCGACGTCGTCGCCGGCCGCGCCCGCGCGCATCTGCGCGGAGCCGCGCTGAACGTCGTGGCCGTCGAGGACGTCGCGGCCGGCCACCGGCGCGCGTTCGAGCACGGGCGGGCGGGGCGGCGCTACCTGCTCGGCGGCGAGAACCTGACGCTGCGCGAGGTGTTCGCGCAGGTCGCGCAGGTCGCCGGGCGGCCGGCCCCGCGTGTGGGGGTGCCGTGGCGCGCCGTGCACCTGGCGGCCTGGGGCGCGCGGCTGGCGCTGGCGCCGCTGGGCCGCGAGCCCGACCTGCTCGTGCTCGACGAGGTGCGCCTCGCGCGCCTGCCGATGGCGTTCGACGACCGGCGCGCGCGGGCCGAGCTCGGCCACCGGTCGCGCCCGGCGCGCGAGGCGCTGGCCGCGGCCGCCCGCGCGGCCGCCGCCCGTATGCTTGAGACGAGGAGCCCCGATCCCCGGGAGGAGTGAGCGATGCATCGACGCCCGCGCCTGTTGCTGCCGATCGCGACCATCGTCGTCGCCGCCGGACTCGCCGCGGCCACCGCCGCGCCGGTGTCGGCCGCGCCGTTCGTGGCCAAGCTCCGCGCGCCGAACCACACGCCGAAGGCGGGCGGCAAGGACTGGCGGATCACCGTCAGCGTGCGCAGCCCGTCGGGCCGGCCGCTGCGGGCCACCGCGACCTACCAGTTCCTCTACAACGGCCAGGTCGTCGCCAGCCGGCACCCGAACCCGGGCCACGCTCGCAGCGGCAAGCGCCCGTACGCGTTCCGGGGCAGCTACCGCGACACGATCCTGTGGCCGAAGCGGGCGGCCGGCTACACGCTCACGTTCCGCGTCGTCGTCGCGGTCCGCGGCCAGGGGCGCGAGAACCTCGACTGGCGCGTCCGTGTCCGCCGCTGAGATCGCGGAGGCCCGCGGCGCGCGCGTCGTCGTCGAGGGCGTCGCGCGCCGCCACCCGCCCGACGTCGTCGCGCTCGACGGCGTGTCGCTCGCGCTCGAGCCCGGCGAGTTCGTCGCGCTGACCGGCCCGTCGGGCTCGGGCAAGACGACGCTGCTGTCGCTGATCGGCGGCCTGGACCGGCCCAGCGCGGGGCGGGTCGTCGTCGACGGCGTCCCGCTCGACGGGCGGGGCCTGTCGCGGTACCACCGCGACACGGTCGGGTTCGTGTTCCAGCATCACCACCTGCTCGCCCACCTGTCGGCGCGCGCGAACGTCGAGCTGCCGCTGATCGGGGCCGGGGCGCGGCCGGCCGAGCGCCGCCGCCGCGCCGAGGAGCTGCTGGCCGAGGTGGGGCTGTCGGCGCGGATGGCGACGCGCGCCGCCGCGCTGTCCGGGGGCGAGCGCCAGCGCGTCGCGGTGGCCCGCGCGCTGGCCAACGAGCCGCGCCTGCTGCTGGCCGACGAGCCGACCGGCGCGCTGGACTCGGCCAGCTCGGCGCTCGTGCTCGACCTGCTCGTCGACGCGCGCGAGCGGCGCGGGGCGACGCTGCTCGTCGTCACCTACGACCCGCTCATCGCGGCGCGCGCCGACCGGGTCCTGCACCTGCGCGACGGCCGCCTGGTCGACGAGCCGGCGACGGCGCTACGTGCCGCCGCTGAGCAGGCGCAGCGGTGACGCCGAGGTGCCGCGCCAGGCGGGGTAGAGGCCGCCGAGGACCCCGATCGCGACGCCGATCGCCAGCGCCTGCCAGATCGTCTGCAGCGTCACCTGCGGGCTGACGACGGCGGCGACGTCGAGCAGCCGGTTGAGCGCGTCGGCGCCGAGCACGCCGAGCAGCAGGCCCAGCGCGGCGCCGAGCACGCTGGTCGCGACCCCCTCGGCCAGGACGAGCAGCGCGATCCGCGCGCGCCGCCAGCCGACGGCGCTGAGCAGGGCCAGCTCGCGCTCGCGCTCGAGCACGGCCATCGCCATCGTGTTCGTGACGCCGAGGCCGCCGACGATCAGCGCGAGCGCGGCGACGATCGTCACGGTCTTGCGCACGAGCTCGCCGTTGGCGCCGGCGCGCGCCGCCTCCTCGGGCGTGCCGATCGCGATCGTCCCCGGGTGGGCGCGCTGCACCGCCCGCTCGGTCGCCTTCTGGTCGGCGCCCGGGGCGAGCTCGACGACGATGCTCGTGGCGTCGTCGCCGCGGCGCTCCAGGCGCTGCGCGGTGGCGAGGTCGACGACCGCGCCGTTGTCCTCGAAGAAGATGCCGGTGTGGTAGATGCCGGCGACCGCGAACCGGCGGCGCTTGATGCGGATGGTGTCGCCGACCTCGACGCCGAGGCGCTCGGCGAGCTGGTCGCCGACGACCGCGGTGCGGCGCCGCAGGTCGCGATCGCCCTGGGTCATCACCAGGCGCCGGGCGAAGAACCCGTCGGGCTCGGCGCCGAACACGACGGCGGCCGGGTCCTGGCGGATGCCCTCGACGATCAGCAGCAGCGGCGTGGCGCGCGACACGTCGGGGCGGCGCTCCAGGTCGCGCGCCAGCGACGTGGGGAGGATCGAGGCGGTCGGGTCGGCGAGCCCGTCCTGGAACAGGCCGAAGTCGGACTGGCCGAGGTGGACGAGCTCCCCGGCGGTGCGCTTGAGGCCGTCGCCGATCGACAGCAGCGCGACGATCGTCGCGACGCCGAGCGCGATCCCGATCGCGGTCGCGATCGTGCGCCCCTTGTGGCGGACCAGGTTCGTGGCGACCAGCGCGAGCACGGTCGCCGGGGCACGCTACCGCGCGCGGCGGGATCGGGCGATCCGCGTGCGGGCGCGCCGCCAGGCGTAGGCCGACAGCCACTGGGCCCAGTCGGCGACGCCGGCGACGAGGTGGCCGAGCGGCCCGGTGCGATACCAGGCGGCGAGGCGCTCGGTCATCGGCGCGGCGCTCCGACGACGGCGGCGACCGGCGCGGCGCCCTCGGCGGTCCGCCCGGGCGGCACCTCGCCGGCGAGGACGCCGTGCGGGCCCAGGCGGGCGCCGGCGCCGAGGCGGGCGCCGGCGAGGACGTTGGCGGCGTGGTCGACGACGGCGCGCTCGCCGATGCGGACGGGCTTCGCGGTCACGCCCTGCAGCCGGACGGGCCGCTCGACGTCGTCGGCGACGGGCTCGAAGTCGGTGACCGTCGACCAGCTCCGAAGCTGCGCGCCCGCGCCGATGTCGACGCCGGCGTGGGCGACCACCACGGTGCGCTCGCCGATCCGCGCGTCCCGCCCGACGCGGATCTCGCCCTCGCGCGCCAGCAGCCGGGCCCGCTCGCCGACGCGGACCCCGTCCTCGAGCACGATCCGCCCGTGCGGGCCGGCCTCGATCCGCACGCCGCGCCCGAGGCGCACGCCGCGGCCCAGCGAGAGCCGCCGCCCGAGCCGGATGCGCAACCACCACCGCCGCATCGCCCGGATCGTACGCGCCGTTGTCAGATCCAGCTCGCTATGCGAGTGCGATCCGACAACGGCGGCTGGAGCGAGCGGGAAGGGGGCGATCAGCGCGGGCGCTCGCGCACCCGGCGCGCCCAGTCGCGCGCGAGCGCCGCGGCGTGGCCCGTCGCCGCGTAGCGCAGGGCGCCCCGCAGCGAGCGGTCGGGGTCGCACAGGGAGGAGGGGAGGACCGGGGCGCCGAGGGCGCGCGCGGCGCGGTCGGCGACCTCCAGCTCGCCCAGCGCGGTCAGGTGGACGGCGTCGGGCAGCACCAGCCGCCACCCGCGCAGGCCCGACAGCCCCACGAGCGCGGCGCCCACCCGGCGCGCCTGGGCGGCGATGATGGCGTTGGCGGTCGTGACCTTCGCGCGGCCGGCCCGCGGGCGCCCGAGGTCGAGCGGGATCGTCGGCATCACGACGCGTTCGCACGCCTCCGCGACCGCGTCGGCGGCCGCGATCAGCCCCGCCGCGTAGGCGCCGGGGTCGAAGGCCGGCGAGCGCACGTCGTTGACCCCGATCCACAGGCACCCGACCGCGTAGGGCCCGTCGAGCCGCGGGACCTGGCGCCGGAGCACGTCGCCGGCCGTCGCGCCGGG
>Ga0180220_1000774_pt1 | contig 29008 bp, 27 predicted proteins | sample eDN5th37CBELigBY_FD_151335 | JGI IMG/M metagenome (GOLD analysis project Ga0180220, IMG submission 151335) | Enriched backyard soil microbial communities from Emeryville, California, USA - eDNA 5th pass 37_C BE-Lig BY (version 2) (version 2) | ecosystem: Environmental > Terrestrial > Soil >... | reverse complement strand
TTTGCTATGAACATTTTGAATGCTGATGCTGAGCTTGGATTCCTGCGGGGAATAACGGTTTTAAACGGAAGTTTTTTGAATGATGCAAGCGAAAGCAAAAATCTTTCAAACGAAAAATGGTTGGATGGCTTATGGACGGCTCCCCTTGGAGGGAGCATTGAGCCGACCATCTATATATTGGAAGAAACACCGCATGCACTAGGTGATATGATGCCAAGCGGTTATTATCATCAACCAAGTTTGTCCGGCGCCGTTTTACATGATGTAAGGGAAACGCTTGAACTTGATCCAATGGTTGTTTCCGAAAAAAGAAAAGTGTTCGATATGACGATGGACGGCTTCTTTAATGCCATGAATCGCAGCACGGAATATGAAGCCATAACCCAAGGAAACTCGTTTGCAAATCATCATATTGCAATGAAGGAAGCTGTGGTTCCAGAGTCGTTCCGATCAGGAGATGGGGAATCCGGCTGCCTGCTTCACCTTGAACATCTTTCCGCTTCGACGACCCAGCCGGCGGAAGAGTTATTCATAGACCGCATTTTTGAAGGGATTTCCTATCATGGGGAGAGCACGTTGGTTTCGGTTAATTCCCAGGCCGAGATCGTTCTCCGGGGAGAAGCACGTACCGCAGATCCACAGGAATTTGCCGATCTATACGGGGAGCATCGGAATGCAGAACAAGCAGAGACCGGCAGCGCCGAAATTCTGAAAAATAGGATTGCCGAATCGGCGGAACTTTCAACTATCGGGCGCCTATACAAAATTATGTTAGGGTATAGAGCCGCCGAGACCATCAACGCAGGCCTTGATCTGCTGATCGAATCCATGACAGATGAAGCAAGCACGGCCGACGTCGGTTCAATTACAGATACCGTCATTTCTCAATTGGAGAAAGCACAAAACGAAGATTATTGGGCCGAAGGCGAGACGCTTAACACAAGGTACGGGCAGTTGGACTACTCCGGTCAAGTTACCGGAGCTGAGCCGGCATATGGATATGTCGAATATTTCGGGAACTCCGTAGAGGAGCATCCTGAACAGGGGGAATCGCTGACTCTTGAAGAAATGGACGAGGATTTGCCAAGCGTTGGCGTACCGATCACTTTGGAGGATGGTCTGCAGCATCGGATGAATGAAGCCGATAAATTTACTTCCAGGGATGGATCGGTAATCCATCCAAGTCTAGCGATATCTGATGGAAATGAATTCGTTGACATAGAGAACCTTAGAGAAAGCACGTCAGCGCCGGTCAAGGAAGCAACCCTGGAAACGCCTCTGCCAGGAAGCTTTGAGGATTTCTACGAAATAAACCTTACAAATCCAAGCGATGCTTATTCTATCCTTATCCCTGAATCTCCGATCACGAATGGAACGGAAATCGCGGCATGGAAACAGGTGTATGATGCGGTTGAAGCACCGATCGAAGAATCCGTCCATTTGCGTGATTTTGATATTGTTATTCAGAATTCCGAGCATGCAGAGATTATTCCGTCAGCTGAAGCTTACATGCAACAAGAAGAAAGGGCTCGCGGGGGAATCCTGATATACGATACTTTTGATGATGGCCTTGGACAAGCAGCCCTATCGAATCGGATGGATTCGTCTTCCTATGAACAGATCATCGAAGGAAAGGGCGGCACGATGATGCAGGGCATGGCCCACAAGGATGAACAAGCGGAAAGCAATGTATTGCGAGAACTCCTAATGCCGGAACGGGCAGAGTGGGCAGATAATGTAACGGATGCCGACGGCAAGCTTGACATCGAAGTGGTACAGGGAAGCGGCGAGAATGTTCACGATGGTATTCTCCAAGATCTGATCCGCTTATCGGGAGATAACGTCTTCACAGGTGTTGTTCATGAGGTCCAAGATGGTTATTTGGAAAATCGGAATTTGTTGATCCATGACCAAGATCAAATCGGGGCTCTGCTTGAAATGGAATCGCTGGAATTAAGGAACGAAAGCGATGTGGAAGCCGACTTGGTACAAAGCGCAGACTCCGTTGATGTAGAGAACTTGAGCAATGGAACGCGCAAGAAAAAAGTGTTATTCACGAATATCCAATATCACGAGGATGCCCTCCGAAAGAAACAACTCATAAGAACAAATATAGATCGTTCCGAAAACGGTTTGCGCAATAGAAAAACAATTGATGTTATTGGAGAAGAGAGCAAGCAGGGCATAAGAAGAGGCAAGACCATTGAAACCGTCATCGAGAAATCGGAAGGCGGCACTCCATTGACGCCTCATGAAAAGAAGAAACCGCGGATATGGTTGATTTTGGGCAAAGTTGCTTCTTGGAGCATTTGGAACTGGAAAAAGACAAGGTAGGTGAAAAAATGGGCCTTTATAAAAAATCGAGCGGTTTGATTTTTGATGATGATTTTAATGGCGAAGGTTTACATTCCCGTTATGATCTATCTCCGTTGGGCGCTCCCGTGTTGGACAAAAATGTAAGCCAGTTAGTCATACCTCATACCGATGCTGAAACGATGGTATTATTCGACGTGGCCGAAAACGAGCATTCCCTGATGTTTGAAGTGACTGCGGATTATGTTCCTGCCGAGATCGGGGATGAGGGAGGCATTCTAATTTGGAGGGACGGATATCATCGGCTCGAATTTTTGGAAAGCAAAGATTCAACGACCAGAGAATACAGCAGATGGAGAGCGGGGAAAAACGGAAACACCTGGACGTTTTATGCGGATAGAGGTTCAGGATGGGAGTTGTTCGATTCAGCCGATATCGATGCCAACAAGATCGGCGTGGTGCTGAAAAATCCGGAACGACCGAACTACGAAAAACTTAAATTGCAACGCTGGGTACTTTGCAGAAGCAATAAAATCACGATCGGCAATTTGCCTCCCGGCTATTCAGCCTTCTTGTGCGACGTCAACGGATATGCGGTGGCATCGGCAAACGTGGAACCATCCTGGACGGGGGTTGAGCTGGAACTGCCCGCGCTTCCCTTCCATGGAATGTTAAAAGTATACGACGAACATGGAATTCTCCTGTCAAGCTTAGGCGCGATGGATATCTACGGCGGCGATTTGTATTGTTATGGCACCGATCTCCGGGTTCTCTGGAAAGGCGAGGAACTTCACATTACGGATGAAACCTTTCTGGGCACGATGTACGATAATGTAATTGAAATTCAGATGGAATTATTTAATCCTTCCGCTCATAAAACGGCACACGACATATCGATGAGTATTCTTCAGTATTTTCAGGAATTCGGTTATGAATGGGCCGATCTATGCCATGACGACGGCCAAGGCAATCCGAGCGGCAATTATGCCAAAAGGTTGGGAATGGGGGATCTCGATCCCTTGTCGAAGATGAAATTCTGGATGAAAATCGAGAGAAAATCCGAACATTTCGGGATAAAACCCATTCATTTTATACTGGACATTACTCATTTGTAGGGGGGAGAAATTATGCCGGGTACAAAAATGCGATTACAGCGTTTGGGCAATGAAGTGTCGTATAGGCTTGACCAAGAGATCATCGTTGATCAAACATTTTTGGATACGAACAACGGCTTGTTCATCACCCTTTCACATCCTTACGTCATGGGCACCCATGCATTGGATGTATTCTACAACGGTCAACGGCTTTCGGAAGGCGGGGGTTACGAGGAAATGGATTCCACGACGATCCGATTGGATCTTGGCGTCTATCCCCCTGGTCATCATCAAGCCGGGCAAAAAGTACCGTTGACTCTCGGTGATGAGATATTTATTACCACTTGGAAGGCCGAATACCTGCAAACCGGAGGAACGATTGATTCCTTTCGCTTTTTAAGCCTGGAAGAAGAGGTAATAAATGCGAGAAAATTCAAAGATACCGATGTTCCGTTCAACAAACTAGATGATAGACTGGATTACATTCAAGAGCGGACGGAGACGAAGACCATCGTAATGGTGATCCCCAGGGTAACTGTCGGGGAAGCAAAATATGATATTCGTTTCCCTTACAAAGGGGTCATTACCGATGTGTATGCGTCCTGTGCGCAGACCGGCACGGAGAGGACGGTTATTCAAATCGAAAAATGCTCCCAATCGGAGTACGACTCGTTGCCGGCATGGTCCAACATTTTCAGTCAAGATTTGATTGTGGACGCTAATGAAAAATCATCGAACACCAGCCAAACACCATACATTCTTGCTTCGGCGCAAGTTGAGAAAAATGACCATTTCAGAGTAAAGGTGTCGGAAGCGGGAAACGGCGCGGCAGGTATTACGATAGAAGTAACGATTAAGATTTAAGATTTACAATCCCATGGTAAAAAAGCGAAGAAGATACTTATAATGCTTTCTGAAAATTCATTAGAGAGGTGATCGAAATGGCAGGAACAAGAGGAATCGCCAGATTCCGCGGCGAGCAGCTGAACAATCATATCATGCGTAACAATCATTTTGATACAAACAATAAAATCAATGAAAGTTATCTTGAAATTGACTTCTCCAAACACCGCGAGATACTCGAAAATACGAAAATTGACGTATTTGTCCAAGTCAACGATCGTGCGGTCGCAGGCGTATCTCAGCTCGACGTTTCGGCCGATGTTGGAGCAAGACCCGTAGCTACGGATGTATCCGTCGAAGGGGTCGTCCTATCGGAAAAAGTCCAGCTCCGGATTCAAGGCACCGACACTCCGATCGGCGATACCGATTCGGACGTTGTTTACGGCCGTTTGGAAGAAAATTCAGGCCAGTATGTCCTTAAATTTTATAGCATGGAGGGGGGAGCGGAACAGCCTTATACATTTGCCGCCGGTTCGGAGAATATTGACTACCGCTTTGTGATCCGCACCAACCTGTCGGTGATTCCAGTAGACGCCATTGTCAAAGGCGGAGCGGGATTCGTTGAAGGTGCAACGGACGTTAAAGCGTATATGAACCTTATTCAGCTCATGAAGGACATTTACGGCGCGGCCGGAACGCTGGATCATGACGGCAATGCGAATCTGCCGATGTCCATTCAGGAACAGATCGATAAAGAGCAAACTGATCGTTCTAGGGCTGACCAAGAAATCCGGGATAATTTTGCTTCGGCTTTAGGGGCTGGCATGCTAGGCGTCATCACGGATCCCAATTATTCGGGGTTAACCGTTCAGGCCGTGCTCACGGACCTTGCTGCGCGTATCAAATCTGCCGGCGACTCGAATGATGCCCGCATGAATGCGGTTGAATTGAAGAATGCGGAACAGGATAACAGATTTGCAAAGCTTGAGACAGAGGACGAAGAGGAAGTATTTGAAGCCATTGGCGGAGAGACGGAATATCTATTGTCCAAAGGAAGGGCAAAGGATAAGACGGTGAGCTTAGCCATTAACGGTCAAATTCAGACACCTGGAATTAACTTTGAATATATCAAAAACGGCAATGGCGAAATTATCGGCTTTAATTTTACCCCGGAAACGCTGCGGGTTGTTGACGGGGTACCGGATGTCGTTTTTGTGCAGTACAAGAAAATCTAAATTGTGCAAAGAACCCATTACGGGTTCTTTTTTTTCTGTAAGCATGTTAAGAAAACGAGTTGCCGACTTATATTGACTACAGCAACTACAAAGGAGGGGGACTTATGGCAAGCCCTTTAGTACAGTGGTATGACGTTACGAATACGACCCAAAAAACAGAATGGCAGATTGGCGTCGTTGATGCAGGCAGCGTGTCCGTGGACACGACTTTTCTGATTTGGAATAACAGGGGAGCAAGCACGGACGTGTCCGACATGACGAATTGCACCATCACCACAAAGGACGTTCTAGGAAGCAACACAGGTGAGGTTGTCGTCAACAAGTGGATCGAAGCGCGTGTCGACTCCATGAATGAAACCCAGTTTACGCCCATTGGCGGAACAACGACCAAGACCGTCCAAGCCGGCGGTTCAACGGATGCAGGCAAAATCAAAGGCACGGCCAATGACGGATCTTTAGGCGCCGTATCCAATTACGCCAAACTTTCTCTTCATGCCAATGTTCCGGCTACCGCAACAGCAGGAAGTTTTACCTTTTTGACGCGTATTGCCTATCAGTTCACGTAACAAATCACCCTACTATATAGTAGGGTTTTTTTCAACCAATGATTGTGGGGGGATTGAATGTTTGGAAGAAAGGATCTCGTTTCTCCAGTCAACCAGCCTTTTGTATGGGTGGCGGAATATTTGGATGGCTCTCATATTTCCGAATTCGACTTCAGCACGAAAGAAGAACATCATTTTCATTCCATTCACCGGGACGATCTGATTCGATTTGGTTTAGTAGGAAACGGGGCTTCCATGTACTTCGAGGTTTACGGAGGAATATTTAAAATTCTGGGGCAAATGATCGAAATGGATTATGTAACGGATGAAATGACCTACCAACTAACGGGGAATGCAATGATGTACAACGATATCATTACCTACAAAGACGCGGAGTTTATTTTTAACCCTAAAGTAGAGGGATCCGGACATTCGGCGATTACCCAGTTCAATTTCGGATATAAAACCAAATTGGCTATCCATGGCGTTCAATTCCATTTTCAGGCGATATGCCAAATTCCGATGAATCAATTGGCGCGATTGGAGCTAAAGCTGACGTCAAGCAAAGATCGCGACGGTGTGTTGTCCATAAAGCGAAACGGACGAATCGCTGACTCCATCGATGCTCCTCTAAAAAGGGGCTTGGGCGGATGCTTAACTTGGGAGCTTAGATAAGGAGGGGATTAGATGCCAAATTTTTTGTATGCAGTAACGGATGATTTCGAAAATGATATCAGACCCTATGCCATAACCGGGAAATTCGAGTATACCACGGAAGCCAGCCATTCGGGGACCCGTTCCTTAAGCAATGTAAAGATAGGTCACAGCCAATCTACGGATTTTTTTATAGAAATCGATTTGCCTATTCCGGATGAAATTTCATTCTGGTATTTTTGCAGCTCGGAAAGCACCTATGACCGGTTTAGGTTTTACATTAACGGTTCCTCCAAGATCGATACGGGAAATATGAATGCTTGGTTAAAATTCACCACCAGACTGGAATCGGGAAAAAACGTCCTGAGATTCAACTATTCAAAAGACGGCAGCACATCGAGAGGATATGACCGATTTTTTATCGATGATTTATATATACCATTTTTCCATGTGGACAGGCCCTTTTTAATGTTCTCTAATGAAGCCGGGTTTCCTTACAATAATCCGAAAGGTGACATGCTGTACAATTTGGATTTCGGAACGATGACGGCCGGCGAAGTAGCTTCTCCCCAAAAGATAAGGCTTACCAATTACTGCGGATTTGACGTATCCGACGTTCAGATATTTATTAAACCCATTGAATTTCCTCCGAAAGTTGCCGTTGAAATCAGCAAATTCAACAGTCCGTTTATTCCCGAAGAAAACAACATGTTTAACGGGGTGCTGAAGGACGGGGAAAGCGTGACATTTTATGCCCGTGTGGTTACTCAGGAGGATACGGCGGCGGGAGGAGACTTTTATATCTATGCGAAAGCGGATCCTATGTAAGGGAGGTGATAAGTGATGGCGGCCATCGGCGATTCAATCAATCTTCCTGAAGTTGGATGGAAAAGATACGACAGCATTCATCCTGCAGTAAGATATGCAGGGACTTGGACCAAATCCTCCAGTTCAGGAGATAAGTACGGAGGTTCGTTTCAATACAGCAGAAGTTCCAGCGCAACTTGCTCTTTTCTTTTTTACGGTACATCGCTTCGGATCATTTCATACCGGGAACCAGCCTCCTCGACCGATGTATTCGTTTTGGTTGATGGCGTGGAGTATCATTTCAGTAACGCAGGCAGTACTTTGAGTACTGCTTTGCTGTTTGAATTAACCGGACTTGAAGATAAACAGCATGATGTGACCATTAAAACGAACATCGAAGGAAAGCAAGTGAGCCTGGATGCTTTCGACATCAATGAAGGCGGAAGATTATCCTACGCTGCGGGTTCGCCCATTCCCGAACAAGAGGAGGGCTGGAGAAGATACGATGATACTCACGCGGGTTTCGTTTACACGGGAACCTGGCAAACGGATTCCAATCCGGCTCATTACGGAGGAGCCAGAAAGTCGCAGCTGAATACCGAATCGGGAAATAAGGTCGAGTTTTCCTTTGTCGGGACAAAACTCCGCGTCATCACGTCGATGTACGATCAGTATTCGGATCGGATTGCCATAACCATCGATGGCGAAACGGAGCACTATTCGCTTGCGGGAACAGGAAACACAATCGAGACTCACCGTTGTCTGGTATATGAAAAGACGGGGCTCCCATTCGGTACCCATCAAGTAAGCGTTGAACGGATCAGCGCCGGCACGAACAGCGTGGATCATGTTTGGGATGCGGTGGATATCGATATGAACGGATACCTGGTAACTCCCCAATCACGGCCCAAAACGGGAGGCCATCTAAAAGAAAGAATACAAGACATGGAAATCGGCGATTTTATTCGCTGCGGGTATACGGCATTAAGTGGTGCAGCCGGCATTTTCTATGGTCTGGGTACCGACACTGAAGAAGCAGAGATTCCTTTGGACGGTACAGCCTCTCCAGATGGATATTTTTATTTTATCAAGGTAAAGGAAGGGTTGCTTATCGCGGACCGAGTGCTCCAATACGGTGTATCGTGGTTCACGTTAAATGCCGCCGGCTATGCTCATGGTGCGAGCTTTAATGATAGTTGTATCCCTCCACTGATAAGCAACTCTACGCCGATACTAAATGTCGCGTCCAATGGCATAACCTCCGCCAGCACGATTTATAGCGAAGCATACAGTCCATGGAAGGCGTTTGACGGGGTGGACGGTTCATACGGATGGATCGGAACCAATGGCCAGAAGCAAGGATGGTTGGAGTATGCATTCCAATGTCCCAAGATCGTTACAAAATATTCGCTTAAGGCGCCTACCACCTCAACCACCATGCCTCGCAAATGGACATTCGAAGGCTGGGACGAACACGGATGGAGCATCTTGGACGATCAAGAACATAGCGGATGGTTGCCCCTCGAGGAAAGACAGTATTTTATCGATAATCAAAAGGCGTTTTTGAAATATAGAATCGTTATCGAACAAAATGACGGGCATGCAAACTACTCGGGAATCGGTGAGCTTAAAATGAGTTCCGAGAGGCTGATCGCCAAAGTCCGGATGCTCACGGGCGGGATTGGCTATATGCGTTTTGATGGGTATCCGACCGAAACAGATGAAGGACTGGGGATGTTCCCCCTTGATAACGAATGGGACTTATTTCTAAAAAATAGCCGATGGCAAGAGGATGTTTGGGGGATTACCGGCGGGGCGATCGAATCCGAATGGACGTCGGACACTCCGTTTTCCGGCTTTACCCATCCTCCCGCAGGATTTGCCAATAACGGAACCGGGAGAACGGTAAGAGGGCGGAACGGGTCGTTGACGGATTATTGGAGTATTGTGGCGAATTATACCGCACCTTCCAAAATCGGATTCAGACCGGCGCTGGAATATTATTTTGTTTAATTGTCTCAATACAATGAGAGCGGGTGTTGCAAAAAGATGTTGCATGAGTTGAATTTGGCTGATGGTGTTGGCGGGACGGCGGGGCAAAAAACGTATACGTCGAAAAACGGCGTGACGATTACAAGCAGCGCACCCGTCTACAATAATGGAAGTTACTATTATATGGGATATTTGTTCGATGGGAAATTTTCTAACAGCGAACCGGCAACTTATTGGTTAACGAACGGCGGGGATACGGTTACTTTGGATTTTGATTTTAGCGCGATATCGGATAAGATTAACAGGTTTGAAAAAATAACGATCTATCCGCGCACGCGTGACGACACCATTTCCAGCTATCGAATACTGGCTGCACGGCAAAAAGGGGATGACTGGGCCGAAATCGTCCCGACCGTAACCAATACGTATGCCAATTGCCCTTACGGCACGGCACGCGAGCATGAAATAAAACAATATTATAATTTTATACGCGTTGAATTGTATCGATCCGGCAGCTTTGGAGTAACTCTGAGTGAAATCAAATTTCAGGCAGACGTTACGGAGTCATACAGAGATACGAATGTAGGGTCCTTATATTCCGTGCCCGATGATGGTTGGAAACGGTATGATGACACATACGCAGGGTTCAAGTACAAGTTTAATAGGCCATACGGCAGTATTCATTATAACGCCGAAGAGATTACGTTTAAGTTTTACGGGACGAAATTAAGACTCGTTTATAACCATAACCAGGGAAACAATGGCGATGTCGTTCATATCGATGGGATTGCTTACCCGACGACAAAGACCGCCAATGGAAAAAGCACCCTGGTTTTTGAAAAGTCCGGATTGCCCTATGGCCTGCATGAGGTTCTAATCAAGACTTATACCGGCTCGGAGTGGTACTCGCAATTCGATGCGGCTGAGATCGGCTCCGATGAATATATCGTCTTGGATTTGGGAATGCAGCTGCTCAAACCGGAAACGGGATGGCAAAGATGTGCAGATACTCAAGCACTATACCCGAACGGCTATACGCTTTATAATGCCAATGGCATTTCAAATATGCATGGCGGTTCATCAAGAGTGCTTACTCGAAGCTCATCGATTGGAGCGGGGAATCAGGACAAGATTCAGTTCCGCTTTTTCGGATCCAAGCTGCGGTTGTTGGCCTGTACGTATACGGATCGGCAAGAAACGATGAGAATTGTCATCGATCATGTGGATCAGGGGACATTTACGTCTCGCTACAACACTTCGAATACCGGACAAGTGCTCGTATTTGAAAAACAAGCGATGGCAAAAGGCTTTCATGATGTCGTGATTACGATCGATGCGGCAGCAAGTTCCGGCCAGTTTTTTTTCGACGCTTTCGATATCGATGAAGATGGATATGTAGTTGGTGAGGAAGGGGAAGTCATACCGGCTCCCGAGTTTGGATGGAAGCGTTATGAGGATCATCATCCGGCCATATCCTATGAACCCGGTGCAGGCTGGACCAATGCGAATCTCGCCGATCATTCCGGGGGCAGTGCCACAGGTTGCCTCACGGCAAACAAGGAGGACAACAAGTTTTTTTTTGATTTTATAGGGACGCGCTTCCGGCTGATCATTTCGAAAGCAAACACGTATGCGACCAAAATCAAAGTGTCCATCGATGGGCTCGAAGCTGGTTTTTTCAGTGCTTACGATACTTATTTTTATCATCGGGTCGCAGGTTTTCAGAGAACGAATCTGCCGCGAGGAAGGCATAGAGTAGAGGTTGAAGTTGTAGATAAGCCTTCCAATTCTTCAGGATACGATTACAGATTCGATGCCATAGACATAGACGCCGATGGACGTTTGCTTCATGCCGATGAGGTACTTGAGCAAAAGGATCTGGAAGTAGGGAAAAGAATTCGTGCGCATTATACGTCCCGCGCGGGCGACATCGGATATTTCAGCAGCTTAGGCGTCGAAACCGGCGACTTTCTTCCAAGCGTTCAAACGGCAAATCCTGATGGCGATTTTTATCTGATTGCAGTGGACGAAGATCACTTGGGAAGGCAGATCCTTTTGGCTGACCGAAACATCCAAGGCGGAATCAGCTGGATGAAAATGAACGATCTTGGTTTTTCATCCGGCATCGTTCTTGACAAGCAGAAAATTCCATCGGTTCCGATCCTGAAAAGCAACGTTTCTGACGATGGGACGATTACTGTTGAAGCAAGCTCCAGGTATGGAGACGACTATGATGCATGGAAAGCCTTCGACGGCCTTACCGGAAGCGACAGGTACCGATGGATTGCTCCCCATCCGGGGCCGGCATCGTTGACAGTCCGATACCAAACTCCCAAAATGATAAAACATTATTCGTTATTAGCCGCTTTTAATGCTGCTGCACCCACAAGGTGGCAAATGATGGGGAGCCATGACGGCAGCGACTGGTTTTTACTGGATGAACGTGTAGCGCAGCAAGGTTTGAATATCGAAAAATATTTTTCGTTTGACAATCATACGTCTTATCGTTTCTACCGTCTCCAAGTTCTCGAAACCAACGGATACGGTACTTATTTCTCTAGTGTGGACAGCCTTCAACTATACGAGGAAGACGCTTCTCTATCCCATGTTCTGGTTCGCCTCCCATCGGGCGGCATAAATAGTGCTTCCATAGATAATGAATGGGATCAGTACGTAACGCGTAACAACTTTGGTGGGAAGATCAATCCGGGCGATCCTAGGTTTTGGAACTGGAAAGGCGCCTGGACAATGACGGGCAACACTTCAACCACGAATATGAATTATCGAACGGTGAGGGGGAGCACTCTCGGCGGCAGCTCTGTGATAACAACAACCGATATCTCGATCGTAAACACGGGGTTTAGACCGTTATTTGTCATGTTCGTAGCCAATCGAAGCGAAAACTCGCTGATAAGCAAAATTGATGTGAGTTATCGTAACGAACTGCATTCAAATGTGCATATATACAGTAACCATCTAGAGTATCCCGAGTCAACGATGACCGACGTTACCGTTCCCGTTACAGCTGCGGACTGGAAAGGATATGCCTTTGAGTCCTCGGGCGTATACAATAGCCAGCATGCCGAATGGAATGCATTTGATAACTCCATGACTTCCGCATACCCTTGGGCTGCGCCTGCCGGACAAAGTACCGCTTGGCTTATCATCGATTATGGAAGCCCGTTGAAAATTGCAGGTTATGGCATTGGATCAAGACCCAACTATGCTCCGCAGGCTCCGCGAAATTGGATGTTTTACGGAAGCCATGACAAACAGAATTGGGAGCTTCTTGATATTAAAAAGTTTCAACCCGATTGGGGACCGGGTGAGCTGCGCAAGTTTTCCTTAGATGCCGAAGGAAAATCATTTAGGTATTTCAAATGGGATATCAGCAATCCGCTCACGGGAAATCAGCTTGGGGTCCAGCAGTTTGAACTTTATGGGTTCGAGTATACGGCTGCTTTTGAGCAAAGAAAGGCCAACATTGTTGTCCCTTATAAAGAAGATCTCGTTTCCGGCATCGGTGTATTTAACGAGAACGGCGGAAGCATGGTACCTTACCCGGATGACCTGACGCTTCCCATGACTTCCAATACGTCTAACGGATATACGTTAAAGGCATCTTCCAACTACACCGGATCGGCCGATTACAATATGTATCAGGCATTCAATAATGTCGCCGGTTCAGGCAAATGGTCCAACGGAACCTCCGGCGGGAAGGGATGGTTGGCGATTGATATTGTCGATCCCGCCATTATAACGAGCTACTTGCTCGAAGCCCCGAACGTCAATGTTGGAGATATGACGAAAAGCTGGACTTTTGAAGGAAGCGAGAATGGGAATACCTGGTTTGTTTTAGACTCGAGGACAAACGAACCGGCTTGGAAACTGAACGAACGCAGGGTATATTCGATTACGGGGCAAGTACCTGCTTATAGATGGTTTAGAATCAATTCCACCGCTAACGTAGGCGGAGGATGGTTAACGATCGGCGAGATCGAAATTTACGGTCTTCGCGGCGGTTGGTTCAACCAGAAAAAATCGCGCTTGACCATACCGGATCGCGGAGACATAACGGGTTCCATATTCGTCAAGCCGCACGCCAAGATGCGGGTGCGCGGCAATGTCACACCGGTTTATGTAGACCAAATCCTTTCCTCCGTTGATGTCAAGCACACTCGCAATTTGGTGAGCTATATTTCGATATCTCCGCATGCCAAAATGCGTATAACGGGTGTTGTGAATCCCCCGCCTAAAATAGAGGTTGCTCTTTCAACGATCAAGGATGCCTTTATACGTTCCAATGTGCCTCGTCTCAATTATGGCGAAGAGCAGGAAATGCTTGTAGGAAGTACGGTGGATGGGGAGAACTTTTTTTCATTGATTCAGTTTGACACCGAGGCCATTCCTCCAGGCATGAAACTTAAAAGTGCACGTTTGCAGATTTATGTAGAGCAGAGCAATCTCGCCGGCTCTCCCGTCTCTCTGCATGAAATCGTTGACGATTGGACTGAAGTTGGCGTGACATGGGCCAGTATGCCGAATTATGGCCGAGAAATCGCCGAAATGAACGCGGATGCCTCGAAACAGCGATCCGAGATCGATGTATTGGATATCGTCCAAGATTGGTACGATAAAACGCGGCATAACGCAGGGATCCTGTTAAAAGTAGCAAATAATCCAAACCACTCGTACGTTCGATTTACAACCCGGGAGCGCGGCAAAGAATTTGCGCCAAAACTGATTGTCGAATATTATGATCCAACGGTTAAAAGCTCCGGATATGCTGATGTCATCAACAATGTGACGGTTCGGCAAAACAAATACAAAGATTTATTGACTAAGATAACCATAAAAAGTTATTGGAGTAATGATGATTTTCCTGGAAGCATTCGGATATACAACCCGGACATGATGGAATCGTTCCTTACAACAATACGAAATAACCTATTATCGAAAATTACCGTGCGGCGATCTCATGTTCATGGCATTCCTTCGCAAATCGTCGTAAGCAACAAACGCGACAGTGTGTTAGAAACTAATCTTCAGGTTTCAAGGGACTTTTTACAGGGGCATGTAACCGTACGGAGATCTGATATCAATGAGATCCAATCGCAGTTGAACGTAAGACGGGCCGACGAATCCCCGCTGATTTCCGCTATTGACGTTAGCAGAACCAGCCTTGTCGCAGCGATAGAAGTCGCTTCAAGCTCCATGATTCCAACCGTGATCACGGTAATAAGACAAGATGACCGTTCACTTGAAGGATTACTGACGGTAAGAAGAAATGATGCGTATGATTTCCGTACGAGGATCGACACATGGACCAAAAATGAAATGGATGGAAGCATTATCGTCAAATCGGGATACTTGGCATCAAGCATCATCATTCCGCATACGGCGAGCAAAGACGTAATTTCCAAAATCAAGATTGCCGAAAGATTCGCAAGCGATCTCACGTCGTTCATTTTTATCGGACATGAGTCCGTACTTTTGAGCACGATCGTGGTCGAGTTTATGGATGATGGATTTGCGTTTATTATGTAGAAAAATAACTCTTGCCTACTTGGCGAGAGTTATTTTTTCTATCTGCTGTACTTATATTGTTATTGCACAAATCTACTACAGGCTGCTTTTGACCCAAAGAAAGCACGAACGAAAGCGCAGGTGATGTTAATTATGGACGTAGGGGTTGCAACTGCCATAATCGGAGGAATTGTATCTGTAATTACAGGCGGCATTGGGTATGTTAGCGGCAAAAGCAAGGATCGAATGTCGGAGAGAGAACTATTGTCAAAGGATGAACAGGTTTTTCGCAGCGAACTAAAGGAGGAACTCAAGACTTATAAAGATGAAATAAAAAGACTAAGAGATGAAATTACAGTACTCCGGAACGAAAATATGGAACTAATATCAGAAAATAGATTACTGAATATCAAAGTCGAGCAGTTGGTCGCACAACTTTCAAAAAGGTCCGCAGATCGACGTTGGGATGATGAGGGACCGATGTAAGACGGTTTTGAATTTCAGTTGCATGCAATGGGGGTGAACGTTGTGACGTTCCAAATGAAATATTCCATCGAGCAGCAATATCTACCGCCTCAAACTTTAAGACGGCCAGCGACGAAGAATAAAGGCATCATTTTTATTGTTGCGCATGACACGGGGAATGATGGAAGTACCGCAAAAGCCAATGTAAGTTATTTCTGCAATTCGGCTAATGAGATAGCTGCTTCAGCCCATGTATTTGTTGATGACCATAACATCATCGAGTGTATACCGTTAAATGAAAAGGCATATCATGTTCGATACAATGTTACGACGGATAACGAGCTTTATGGTTGTAACGCAAACGACAACGCCATTGGGGTCGAGTTATGTTATTCGAACAAAAGAGGAAGAATCGACAACGCTGAAGCGTACAAGCGATATGTATGGTATATGGCTTACCTATGCGATAAATTTAATCTCGATCCGCAAAAAAAGATATCGGGTCATAACGAGCTCGATCCGTCCCGCAAAACCGACCCCTATAAAAATGCATTCCAAGCGATGGGGATCAGCAGACAAAAATTCCTTGCCGATGTTGAAGCAGAATTAGCATATTGCAGACAACTTTCAAATGAAGATAACAAAGAGGATGATGTAATGAAACTGCAGAAATGGCAAAAAGACCTGATTGTTAGCGGAATAACCGAATTTGGAAAATTGAAAGGAGCCGATGGTATGCCTCTGATCAATAGCCCACAAGCGTGGATTCAAAAAGTCAACAACGGAACGTTGACCGTTCATGATTTGGCGATCATCAATTTCGCCGTAACTTCGCGTCAGGTGGTGAAATAACATGCTTGAAACGATGATCGCCACGGGACTATCGACCACAGGATTATGGCTGTTAGTAGCCGGTTTAACCGAAACGATGACCGAAATTCTTAAAAATCTGTTTCCGGAAAAAATAAAAGATAAAGTCACCTATGGCGCTTCCATTGGTATCGGGGTATTGTTAGCTTTTGCATTTCAACTCAATCCATTCGGAATGACGGGAATCTCGGCTTATGCCTCTATGATCGCCGGCGGCATCCTTGCTTCTCGGGGAGCTAACTATTTGAGCTATAGGCTTAAGAAATTGGGAATGCTAAACATAGATAAATAAATCCAAAATCGGAAACTGAATCTAATGAACAAATTAGGCAGGCAGAAATCAACCTATGCAAGCAAAGTCGATAACCAGTTTCTCTTTTAATAGCGAAAAGGGGCGGAATATCCGCCCCTTTTCATATTGTCATAAAATATGGGAAATGATTGAAATAAGCTATTGACCGAACATGTGTTCCCATGATATATTTTATGCAAACAGGTGTTCGCATATTGGAAAATAAACGGAGGTCTATATGGGACGATTAGAAACAGAGTTGGGTAAACATTTTGCCAAGCTGCGCAAAGATTTTACAGGTACGGGAGCCGTCGATACCCAGGTAAGGATCTGTGCTGATTCATTATTTATTCGATATAAAGTCTCTTTTACACCGTTAGAAAAAGCGATGATCGGGCGCTTAACCGATGAAAACGGATGGGTATCTATCCCGAATTATGCCGAAAAGGCGAAAATAATGATTAATCATTTGATGCTAACTTTTTTTCCTTTTGAAAATATTAAAGTCAAAAATTTATTTACAAAGATTTTCTTGGATGAACATAGCGAAGCTTCTTATTGGCTTGTTGTACTGGATCAAAACATAGAGAAACTCACACGAAAGTAACTGCCAATCGAATCGGAATCATTTGTATGATTATCTTTTTATCATGAAGCAATTAGTTAGAACTCGACTCGCATACATGAGCGTTTAACTAAGGCTAGCCCAATTTATTTCATTGGTCTAGCCATTTTTTGTTTCAAAAAATTTCCATAGGCATACTAGGAGGAGCAACCAAACAAATACTACAAAATTTTTTATTGCAACGATCCTCCGGGATGGATCGACTACTTATATCAAACAGATAGACACATTTCTGGATGATCGTCACTGTAAAGGAAACTAGTGTGTGAATATAAAGCATTACTCTATTGGGTTCTTATTTAGTATTCGTGATAAATGAAGATGAGGAGCAGTAGAGGAAGGCTCAGCTAGGGTGTACATAGATAAGGTTTCTGAAGATTTGGAGATATGATTTGAATTGAATGAAGCTCTTAAATTCCTCACGAGTTGAATGATAGGGGAAGGACGCGACGGAAAACCGAACACAAAAGAAACCGCTTTCATAATCAATCGAAATTTCATGCTTATAAGAAATGACTTTATTAATGGAGGACTGAACCAATGACGATGCTTAAGACCATTCCGACTGTACAAACTTTTGACCCCAACCGTTTAAAACCAATATTCGATTTCTTTCTCCCAAGGGTTAAGGAAGAAGACCGGGAAGACGTAAAAAGCGATTCCATTCTTCGGATCCTAACCGCAGTTGAAAAACGGAAGATCAAGAGCGATATTTTCACGTTCGCACATACCATTGTTCAGCGGACGGTATTTGATTATTACAGACAAAAAAACCGGAAAATCGCACAGGCCTCTATATTAGTTAACTTCTGCGATGGTGCTGACGATGAGATGGGATCAACAATAGATTATTTTTCTTATCAAGTTAAGGAAGCAGGTTATGACCTATCAGACGTTAGAAATGATTATTACTGCCATATTTCTGAATTCACGCCACAAGAGCGTAAAATTATCGATTATATGCTTTTTATGGAAGAGGGTATGGGTATGAAACCAACTGAAATTTCAAACCGACTGGGGGTGAATAAATCTCATGCTTCGCGAGCAATGAATAAATTAAAAAAAATATGTCAAGCGTAAAATGAATCGAGTCGATAGATAACTGCTAAACTAGCTGAATTTATGATGATTTGAAAACTATTATGCGGTCCGTACATCTATGCGTATCTTTATCCTAGCACATCAGCAGAATGATTGCAATAAATGCACCTTCGATTGATCATTGTTTTTGCGACTTTCAAGTTTCTGAAAGAGACTGCCAGCCTTGCAGCCAAAGCGGCTGTTTTTGTATTCGCAACTTTTCACAGGGTTGAACTCACTACTATAGGGACGAGGGAAATGAATATCGTCAAAATTTTGGCGAAAGGCTTTAGGAGGGAAGGAGATGCTTATACGGCATGCCGTTGGCGGGCGGTTTGATCCACCATTCCATCCGACGAAAATGTTTCCGGGATTCGTGGGCAGGCATGTATCGATACCTGAAAAAATGAACGTTCCGCGCAGCATTAAAGATATGTTTTTCGCATCCCACGATGTAGAATTTTACGCTATATCGGTAACATCCGATTCAGAGAACTTCAACGATTTCTGGAACCTGAAAGTGGACGGCAAAGTACTGGCCAGGAATATCCACTGCTCCAAATATGACGAAGGTCTCTACTTCCAAGTAGCTCATCCGGTAAGGGCAGGAACGGAGATTGTTTTCGAATACAACACGGCTGACGGACAGGCCAGGAACGTCGAAGTTTTGTTTCACTTTCTGACCGATGATGAAGTGGACCTCCAGATTTTCGGAACGACCGACCTGGGAAATTATCCGGATCCGCCTCCCGTCGTATCCGAAGATGACAAACCTATGCCGCCGGAAGGAGGATCCGTAGTCCTTCCTGTAGCATGGAGTCCGTTTAAGGAGGTGAAGGACGCCGAGCAATGGGCGGAAAAGCTCGGGGTCAAGTGCGATTTCGGGAGAAACATCGACGGGGCTAACTACGTAACAGAAGCTCTTGCATTATTATTTAATACTTGCGGCGGTTTTTCCGATATGGTTGCACAATACCGGTTGAATATTCATATCAAAAACGGAAACGGGGCAAACGGATACTTCAATCCGCCTACGAACGAGGTGGTGGTGAGCAAATCGTATGACTTTAAACACGCGACTGAAATTGCTCGAATGGAATATGACTCGCATCAGAAATCGTCTCCGAACAGGCTTAGGACAATCATCCACGAGATCGGACATTGGCTGCACTATCATAACGTGGGAGCGTCGATGTTTTACTTGTATTCCAACCTTGATCCTGATGCGTACGGCAATAAAACGATTTTATCAAAAGCGGACGAAAATTACATTGCCAATCATCTATGTCAATATGCAACAAAGTGGTTTCCAATTGAACTGATGCCGGAAGTATTCACGGCCAAAATAACCGGCGTGCCCGTCGATCTCAAGATATGGGAATGGTACGAGCAATACGGCGGCTATAAATGTTCTGGCTGGTAGGAGGGGCGTATGGATTTTACAGTTCCATGTATATTCTGTAAACATTTTAATCGCGACGAATTAGGAACGATGTCATGCATGGCGTTTCCTAATGGGATTCCAAGCGAGATTCAAGAAGTGAAAGTCATCCACAATAAACCGTACCCATCCGATAACGGCATACGGTACGAACCTTTAAGCCCTAAAAACGACTATTTCAACTTTTTCAGCGGAGACACAAGATGATGGTAATCAGAAACGGCAAGGTGGTGGTTTTGTCATGCTCGGATTTTTAAATCGTTGCCCCCATTGCGGAGCGGAGTCTTCTTTTGTTCCGGAAGAAATGGAATGTGATAAAGCTTTGGTTTTATGGTGCCGGCATTGCGGGAATTTTATCAATCAAACCTTGACTCTGGAGACGATCAAGCGATGGTGGATCAGGTTTGAAGCAGGCGAAGAAGCAATCGAGCCTCCGATCGGCAAGGAAGATCTGAAAGAGCTTAGCCGGATCCAGGAACGGCTTGGCAACAGTCGGAGACATGAAAATATATTGGAGAGATTCGAGATTCACCTCAAGGATTTTACCGATTATTATTACGCCGAAGGGACGATTGAAGATGAAAGTAAGGCTAAAGGCTAAGTTTTTTTTTGATAACGGTGAAGTGAGAAGGGTAGTTTGGACCATGACGGATCCTGCCGTTTTTTACGGCAATCCATCCAACCCGGTGAAAACGGTTCTGAAATCAACAAAAGAAGTACTGGACGAATTTCAGAAATCGTTTCGAAAACTTCATAAAGAGGGCGAAATTTTTACGGTCACAAATGTCCATGATGAGTTGTCCGGCGTTCATTTCAACAAGGTATCTTACTGGACTTTAAAAGTGGATGAAATCAAGGAAGGGGAACATGAAGTTACTGCGACACAAACTCAAGAATCAACGTTTTCGATTTAAACGCAACTTTTCAATGGGATGGCCCGACGACTATAGAGGCAAGGAAAAAGACTTATTGGAGGGTTGAAGCAATGGATGACTCGGCTGCACGAAAAAACAATCAATCAATCGATCGGCTCCTTGAGCTGCTTCAATTGGAGCTGGAGTATGAGCAGTTTCAAGAAAATGAAAATCATTGGAAAAATGCAGGGCTTGTCGGCAGCGCAATGGATACGGACCCGTTGGAGAAGGAACTTCAAGCTATTGCAACTTATCTTAAAGCCCAGAATGCAATCATAGCACACCAGCAAGCATTGATTGATCTGCTTCAGGGAAGTGATCAGCGACGATCGATGCTGCATATTTTATCCTTCTAAAGGAGATTTAGAACGATGCCTATGTACGCTATTGCGTATCTGAATTATTTGGATAATGTGAATACCGTAAAAATTGTTGAAGCAAATAGTGAGCTGGAAGCGTTACGAAATGTGCTTGACATACCTCACAAAGAATTTAAAAGCATGGAAGACTTGATGGAATTTTGCTTCAATGCTGATCTGAACGTTTCAGTTCCATTTTCTTTGGATGAAATGCTTCTTTCAATGAAGTGAAGTTTCGGGAAAGTAACAATAATTCCGGGAGGCAGCGCATGGAATACGGATACACATTGGGCAGGGTTGTTAATGAAGTTAATAGGCTTGAAAACATAATCAATCGACTGGAGCAAGCGATGCATCATACGTCTCCTTCCACCCTGGATGCCATAAGACGGAATAAGTCGCAGCTTAAGAACATGTTGGAATTTATTTTAAATCTTGAGGTAAAATCCGACTCCGATCTTCAAGCCCTCCTGATCGCTCATAAGAATTGCATTCAAGAGTGCATCAGTGCTACATACACCACGAAAAAGCCTTATTTGGGAAGGACTAGAATCATATGAAACTCGGTTATATTTATTCCATGGTTCGTGAGATGGAGCAGGCTGTGATGTCAATGGGGACGGATTTTGAACATGCGATCCATCAAGAAACGAAGGAAATTATCTCCGAAGAGCTCGAAAGTCTGTCGGAAAGCTATAAGAATCTGTTTAACTCCGACATCGTCCTGGATGTGGATTTGGACTCATTGATAAAACAGGTTGAAGTTTGTGTGGGATATATGAACTTCTCGTAAGAGGTTCAAACAGATACGCGCGGGATTGAGGTAGGCTAATGCCTGCCTTTTTATTTTCGCAACTTCCTGCAGCATTGGCTCGACCACTATAGGGAAGATCTAAAAGTAGGGGAGAGGATTACAATTTTGAATAAAGCTATATTGGCCGTAAGCTCTGTCGCGGTTGCGATTCATGCTTGTTCCGGGGCCGGAACAATAAACGCACCACGAACTGCCGTCGAGGTAAGTTCATACGAATATCCGTCCTCAGTTATTCGTAAGGCGGCCGAAGAAAAAGAAAGCGGATTATCGTTCACTTCTTATAACAGCAATAACAAGCAATCCAAAAGCAATACCTTTGCTGAGCCCAACCCTGTTCCGTTACGCGAAAATTTGGTTCGACACATGGTCAGCAAAAAGGTATCCCTCAAAAATGCGGAATTATATGCTTCTCAGATCATAAAGCACTGTACTGAAAATAACGTTGATCCTTATACCATTCTGGCAATGATTGAGGTAGAAACAGGTGCTACATATAACGCTAAACTTGTGGGTAAGCATCATGAAAAAGGCCTTTTGCAAGTTCTTCCGTCGACCCAAAAGTTTATGAACGTCAAAGGGGACTTGTTTAACAGCTCAATCAATATTGAAACAGGAACGAAATATTTGGCTTACTGCCAAAAGAGCTTCGGAAAAGACTTAGGAATCGTCGCTTATAACCAAGGAGAAGGGAATATCCGTAGAGGCACATATCGTACAGCCTACTTATCGAAAGTAAAAAGGGTTATGTCCCAAATCAAAAGGAATGAATAAAAACCAACACTCGTCCAGACCCTGATCCAGGGTCTGTTGTTGTCTGATCGCAACTTCTGCAAGGCTTGGAGCGACAACTTTGAGTAGGAAGCGAAAAGCTCAATGATCTACAGATTAGTCTCATTAAGATGTCAGATGTCGGAGAACGCTTCCTGAAAACAGTCTATCAAGGAAGAAAGTTTGAGGTGGAAACACGTGGTGCCAAGCCGAAAGTATCAGATGCTGCGAAAAAATGAAGTGCAAGATTTACATAACGCCGATTTGATCGAAGCATGTAAACAAGATAAGGAACTTTTAGGAGAGTTTCTGGAGGCTAACCGTCAATTCATTTTCTCTGTATTGAGACAGTATAAAGGAAGCATTGAGGAGCTTAACGCAAGGTTTAGAATAAGTGAGGAAGATCTATACCAACATGCATGCATCGGCATTATTACTGCAATCAAGGAATTTGATTGCAGCAGGGGGATCAAGTTCACTACCTTTGTCGTACGGCCGATCTTATGGGAGGTCAATCAATTACTTTATAGCGATTCTCAGCATGTAAGGCTCAGCCGCGGGGCCGTTGACTTGATCAAAAAAATGGGTGAAATTGAGGATGCCTTAGGTTACCGTCCAAGCGAAGAGGAAATGTCCGAGTTGCTAAATATTTCGGTCGACCGGTATAGGGAAATCGCCAGATTTAGCGATGAACTTAAACACTATGATGCAATCGCCGATTTCGACATTGCCGATCTGAACGGAAGGAGTTTGGAGGAAAATGTAATCAATCGGGTTTACGTAGACAGTCTTTTGCGCGATGGAATGTTCACTGACTTTGAAAAACAGGTGATGCTGCTTATTTTGGAAGACGCCGAAAACAATTCCCAAATTGCTGCAAAACTGAACGTATATCCAATGACCATTAGCCGAACCCTCGCCAAGATTCGTTCCAAAATCGATGCGAAAGAGCAAACCAAGGTTCATGCTCACGCGACGTCGGAATCCAAATATGATCGCGAAATATTCATTGTGGCCCAGGAATCGAAGGAAAAAAACGTGCCCCTTACCGTAGAAGAAATAAAAGAACTCCTCGAAATTTGCGGATTTGAAACCGCGCTCTATACCAAGAGAGTGTTCTATTATATCAGGCAAAAGGCAAATCAAAATCGTGATTCGTTTTCTAAAAAAAGCATGAGGCATACATTTATCGGATGAAGAGGGATATCCATGCAAGTAACCGTTTATTACAGTCATTCCTGCGGATACTGTCGAAGGCTTTTAAAGGTGATCGATTCGATCGAGCAGGAGAGAACCGAACTCGTTGTTACAAGAGTCGAGCATAAACCTGCCGTGCATACGGACATTACATTCTTGCCCACCGTCGTTGTAAAAGAAGGCAATCTCGAATTAGGTCGATTCAGCAGCTCTATATCAAAAAAATCAATAGACCATTGGTTTGATCAATTGGAAGAATACATCCAAACCCATTTGGGAAAAGCGTAAGCCTACGATTCTTCTTCGGACGCCCCGCGATATGACTTCATAAGGAAATAACTGTATAATCGGTATGGGAGCCATAAAAAGAATATTTGGATAGGGGAAAACGTCCATGAAAGAACAATATCAAAAAGGAAATTGGAAGGCGTTCATCCGGTTGGTCCGCGAAACCAAACCATCCGTTTGGATGCTTTCCGTGGCCGTCGTTTTAAGCGTCATATCGACATTGGTCAGTTTGGTCGTTCCGCTCTTTACGAAAGGGCTTGTCGACAGTTTTACGGCGGACAGCATCAAGCCGGTTCAGATCGTCATGCTGATCGCCAGCTTCGTCGCTTCCGCCATTGCCGGCGGCATATCGATTTATTTGCTGAATCGTCTCGGCCAAGAAGTCGTTTCCAAGCTGCGCGAACGTCTTTGGAGCAAGCTGCTGAAGCTGACGATTCCTTATTACGACAATCATCGCACGGGCGATACGATCAGCCGAGTGACCAACGATACGGCCGTGCTGAAAGGACTTGTGTCCGAGCATGTCACGGGATTTTTTAACGGGGTCATTTCGATGGTCGGGGCGATCGTCATTTTGCTCCTTCTCGACTGGAAAATGACGCTGATCATCCTGGCGGCGATTCCCGTGACCGCGGCCGTGTTGGTTCCGCTGGGACGGATCATGCTGAATATTTCGCGCCGCCTGCAGGACGAAACCGCCGATTTTACGACGATTTTGAATCAGGTGCTTTCTGAAATCCGCCTTGTCAAAGCTTCGAACGCCGAGGAACGGGAAAATACCATGGGGGCAAAGGCGATTGCGGGCTTGCTGAAACTCGGGATCCGCGAAGGCAAAATCCAGGCTTTCATCGGGCCGATCATCTCCTTTGTCATGATGGGGCTCATGGTGCTCATTATCGGATACGGCGGAATGAGGGTGTCGAGCGGGGCGCTTTCCGCGGGCGATTTGGTGGCATTTATTTTATACCTGGTGCAAATCATTATGCCGATGAACCAAATCACGATGTTTTTTACCCAGCTGCAAAAATCGGTCGGAGCTACGGAACGCATCGTCGGCATTCTGGAGGACCGCCAGGAAAACGTCAAGGAAGGCAAGACGTTAACCGGCCCGATTCAAACGATTCAGCTTGAACACGTCTATTTTTCGTATGAAAAAGGCGATACCGTCCTCCACGATATCAGTTTTACGTTGGAGCCGGGGAAAGTGACGGCCGTCGTCGGCCCGAGCGGAGGCGGCAAAACGACGTTGTTTTCCGTCATCGAGCGTTTTTATCTTCCGGACAGCGGAGGGATCCGCGTCGGCGGGCAGGATGTCAGCGAATATTCGCTGGAGTCCTGGCGCAAGCAAATCGGCTACGTTCCCCAGGAAAGTCCGATCGTCGCAGGGACGATCCGCGATAACATATGTTATGGAATGGACCGGGAAGTGAGCATGGACGAGCTTAAACAAGCGGCTCATATGGCTTACGCCGATATTTTTATCGATGAGCTGCCTGAAGGTTACGAGACGGAAGTCGGTGAGCGCGGCATCAAACTGTCCGGCGGCCAACGCCAACGGATTTCGATTGCCCGCGCGCTGCTGCGGAACCCGCAAATTTTGATGCTGGATGAGGCGACCTCCAGCCTGGACAGCCAGTCGGAGGTGTTCGTGCAAAAAGCGCTGCAAAACCTGATGAAAGGGCGCACGACGCTGGTCATTGCCCATCGGCTGTCGACGGTCGTGGATGCGGACCAAATCCTGTTTATCGAAAAAGGGCGTATTACGGGCAGGGGGACGCATCAGGAGCTCGTCGAAAGCCACCCGATGTACCGGGAGTTTGCCAATCAACAGCTTCGAATCGCGGAAACGGTTCTCCAGGACGGAGTTTGATTCGGATTGACTTTTGCGGGGATGAACCCTATAATCGGTCTATACCCCAAAGGGTATGAGTGCGATATAACCATTCCGCTGCAAGCGGTCTGTCAACATCAATCGGACTACCACAGGGACGGCGTTCGATTTATTTTGGCGAAACCAGATACGGTTGAAGGAGGAGCGAGTAACGATGCTGTGGGTGTTGTTCGCTGTACTTGCCGCAGCGTTTGTCTTATGGGCCGTCAGGGAGCTGCGGCCGGTGAACGGATTGACCTTCATCAGTCCCGAAGAGCTGAAGGCTCAAAAGGAAAGCAGGGAGGACCTGCAAATGCTTGATGTGAGAGACGCAGCCGATTATATCAAGCACCATGTTCCCGGATCGATCAACATTTCCATTGGAAGGCTTCCTTACGTCCATCATTCGCAGTTAACGTCCGAGGAGCCCGTGTTGATCCTGGCGGAGAACAGCCGCCAAATCAAAAAAGCGGCGCGCATGCTGAAGCGGTACGGCTTCCTGCGCATCTATGCGCCGAGCAATGGAAAAGCCGTTTTGAACTGCGGACTATGCTGCCGTTCATAAAGCCCGATGCAGATCAGACCCGGCGCCTCCGCCGGGTTTTTCTTTTCATTAAAGGCAAGTAATGCCTAAATTTAGTAGAACGGATGCACGACTGTACGGGTATTATTTCAATTTAATAATGGAGGGAGCATTCCATTGCAAGTTGTCATGATCGGCCCTTTTATGGTGAAATTTTCGCTTCTTTTGCTCGCAGCCTCCGCTGCCGGGGGATACATAGCGCCTTTTTTGCTCGCCAGACGTTTGGAGCCTGCCATTCGCAAACCCGTGATGGATGATCTCGTGACAGCGCTTTTGATCGGAATTTTGGTCTGGAAATTCAGTTTCATCATTTTTGATATCAAAAGCGTACGTTCTCCATTATCCCTGCTGTATTATACGGGGGGGACGCAGGGCATTGCGTTGGCAGCGGTTATCGTTATCCTCATTCCCGCTTACCAATGCTTGAGACATCGCAGACCATGGGCGGTTTATGCCAATACGGCATTAGCCTGGCTTGCCGCGGGATACGGAATCTGGAGCCTGCTTCGCGTCTTTTTCGACAATGGCGGGGCGGAAGGGATCGCTTCGGCGGTCGTTGCCGCGGCCGTGGTCACGTACCAGTTTCGGCTCAGGGAACGGCTATTCAGCGGTTACCATGTCGTTATATCGGTTCTGTGGCTGGCGATCGGCATGTTTGCCGCTTCGCTGCTCGGCGGCGCATCTGAGGATGCATTTTGGCTGGGATTTGACGGTTTGCAGCTGTCGCTGATTTTCGTTATGCTCTTGTCGTTTGTAACCAAAGTTATGATGGACTTGAAAAGAAAAGCAGATCGTACATAAAACGCCATATTTGGAGTTTTCCGCATGAACCGCGTATAAACGCGGTTTTTTTTGTTAATGATACGATTTTTAGGTTGGATTTCATTGACATCTTCCCGGTAGAGTGAATATAATGTGCTTAATAAGTTTAATACATGAACATATGCTCATATTATATTTGCAGTTTGGATCGGAGGCATTGCGATGGGTGAAGCAACCGGAAGAGTGAAACGGGAACTCGTGCTGGACGGTTTGGATTGCGCGAATTGTGCGATGAAAATCGAAGACGGCGTGAAGAAAATGGAGGGCATTACTTCCTGCTCTGTCAATTTCGTCAAGCAAACGCTGATCTACGAAACCGACGGCGAAAATGACGAACTGGCGTCCAAAGTGAAAAATAAAATCAAAAAGCTTGAGCCCCATATCAATGTTTTGGATCACAAATCGGCAGGAAGCGGAACGTCCACCGGTCCAAGCCGCGGGCATACGCATCAACACGGCCATAACCATTCTCATGCTCACGAGCATGGGCATGCACATGAAGATGCGCACGGGGAAGAAGGACATTCCCACGGCCATGATCACGGCAGCGGCGGAACGAAGGTCATGCTGGCGAGACTGATCGTCGGCGCTGCGCTGACCGCAGCCGGGATGCTGTTGCATGCGAATGGTTATATTGAACTCGCCATTTTTCTGGTCGCTTATCTCGTTGCCGGCGGGGACATCGTCCTTCAGGCCGTAAAAAACATTATCCGGGGACAGGTGTTTGACGAGTATTTCCTCATGTCGCTGGCGACGATCGGCGCTTTTTGCGTCGGGCAATATCCCGAAGGGGTCGCCGTGATGCTGTTCTACCAGCTGGGCGAGATGTTCCAAGGCATTGCGGTGAACCGCTCCCGGAAATCGATCAGCGCGATGATGGATTTGCGCCCCGATTACGCGAATTTGAAAGTCGGCGGCGAGACGAAACGCGTGTCTCCCGAGGATGTGCGGGTCGGAGATCGCATCGTCGTGAAGCCGGGGGAGAAGGTACCGTTGGACGGAATCGTCATCGAAGGCAGCTCGATGGTGGATACGTCGGCATTGACCGGGGAGTCGGTTCCGCGCGGAATTGCGGCGGGCCAAGAGGTGTTGAGCGGATTCATCAATAAAAACGGGGTCTTGACGGTTGAAGTGTCCAAGGATTTCGGAGAGTCGACGGTATCGAAAATTTTGGACCTCGTACAAAACGCGAGCAGCAAAAAGGCGCCTACCGAAAAGTTCATCACCAAATTCGCCAGATATTATACGCCGGTTGTCGTGATCGTAGCGGTGCTGCTGGCGCTCGTACCTCCTTTGCTTATTCAAGGGGCGACCTTTTCGGATTGGATCTACCGGGCTTTGATCTTTCTTGTTATTTCTTGCCCATGCGCTTTGGTGGTTTCGATTCCGCTCGGATTCTTCGGTGGGATCGGGGCAGCGTCAAAGTCGGGCATTTTGATCAAGGGCAGCAATTATCTTGAAGCTTTGAATGACGTCAAATTCGTCGTCTTCGATAAAACCGGAACGCTGACCAAAGGGGAATTCAAGGTAACGAAAGTCCATCCGGCGCTCGAAGGAATGAACGAACAGGGACTGCTGGAAATTGCCGCTTATGCCGAATCCCATTCGACC